>Ga0194047_10002340_pt1 | contig 10903 bp, 8 predicted proteins | sample JunL225m_MetaG_2_FD_160070 | JGI IMG/M metagenome (GOLD analysis project Ga0194047, IMG submission 160070) | Anoxic zone freshwater microbial communities from boreal shield lake in IISD Experimental Lakes Area, Ontario, Canada - Jun2016-L221-5m | ecosystem: Environmental > Aquatic > Freshwater >...
ACCAGGTTCTCGCGCACCGACAGATTGGGAAATATTCCGCGCCCCTCGGGAACATAGGCGATGCCGCGACGGGCGATGGCGTGGGTTGCCGCCTGCGTCATGTCGATGCCGCGCACCTTCACCTGCCCCTCGCGCGGCCGCACCAGGCCGAGCATGGTCTTCAGCAGCGTGGTCTTGCCCATGCCGTTGCGCCCCATGAGGCCGATGGTTTCGCCGCGACGCACGGAAAAATCGACGCCGTGCAGAATGTGACTGACGCCGTAGAAGGTATGCAGGCCGCCGGCTTCGAGCAGCACCTCGCCTGACTGTTGCGGATCCTCAGTCATGAAGGATTTCCTCGCCGCCTAGATACGCCAGTTGCACCGCCGGGCTGGAGCGGACGTCTTCCGGCGTTCCTGATTCCAGCACTTCGCCATTGACCATGACCGTCAGCCTGTCCGCCAGCGCGAATACCGCATCCATGTCGTGCTCGATCAGCATGATGGCATGGTCCGCCGTCAGTCCCTTGATCAATTCCACCATGCGCTGCGATTCGTGCGGTCCCATGCCGGCCAGCGGCTCGTCGAACAACAGCAGCCGCGGCTGCGTCGCCAGGCACATCGCGATCTCGAGTTGGCGCTGCTCGCCGTGCGAAAGGGTGGCTGCGATGCGCTCGGCGCGATGGGCGAGACCGGCGGCAGCCATCGCCTCGCCGGCCAGGCGGTTGATCTCGGCGTAGCCCCCGGCGCGATGAAAAACACGCAGGGCATGCGGCGTACGCGATTGCGCCGCAAGACGGCAATTCTCGAACACCGTGAAGGGCAGGAAAATATTGGTCTTCTGGTAGCTGCGCCCGATGCCGAGACGCGAGATATGGTCGGCGCTGCAACCCGCAATGTCGTTCCCCTCGAACCTCACCTCGCCCGAAGTCGGCGGCAGATCGCCGGACAGCAGGTTGGTCAGCGTGGACTTGCCGGCGCCGTTGGGACCGATCACGACATGAACTTCGCCGACGTAAAGATCAAGCGAGACATCGCTCACCGCAACCAGACCGCCGAACTGCTTGGTCAGCCCTTTGGTGCGCAGAATGGGCTCGCCGCCCAGAGACACGGCCTCACTCATCGGTCGTCTCCGCCGCGGCTTTCCTGCCGGACTGCCGCAACAGCCCGGCCAGACCCTGTGGCAGGTACAAGGCCACCAGCATGATGAAGATACCCAGCGCCAGTTGCCAATGCTTGGCCGCAGCGCCGAACCACGCCTGATTCGACAGTATTTCCTGCAACAGGACGAACGCAAAGGCGCCGATGACCGATCCGTACAGCGTGCCCATGCCGCCCAGAATGACGATCATGAGCACCGCGCCGGACTGGTGCCAGGACAGTATCTCCGGATTGACGAAGCCATATTGCACGGCGGCCAGGTAGCCGGCGATGCCGGCCAGCGCGCCGGACAGGGTGAAGCTCGCCAACTGGTAGCGGAACACCGGGAAACCCAGCGCACGCATGCGATGTTCGTTGACCTTGATACCGACCAGGGCACGGCCGAAGGTCGATCCGAGAACACGACGCAGCAGCAGGAAGGTCGCCGCCATCAAGGCCAGCACCAGCCAGTAAAAGTGCTCGATCTTTTCCAGGTTCGCCAGTTCGACCTCGCCGGACTTCATGGTCGGCTTGACGTAGATGTAGATGCCGTCCGATCCGCCACCGATCTTGGTGTCATGAAAGATGAAGAACAGCATCTGGGCGAAGGCCAGCGTCACCATGATGAAGTAGATGCCGCGGGTGCGCAGCACCAGCACGCCGGTGACCAGCGCGAACAGCGCACAGATACCCACCGCTGCGGGCAGCGACCACCACAGGCTGACCGCCTCGTACTGCGGCGCCATCAGTGCCAGCGCATACCCGGCCAGTCCGAAGTAGGCGGCATGGCCGAAGCTGACCAGTCCGGTGTAGCCGACCAGCAGATCCAGGCTCATGGCAAAAATCGCCATGATCAGCACCTTGGTCAGCAACTGCATGTAGAAGGTGCTCTCGACCAGGGGAAACAGGGCGAGCAGGCCGATCACCAGCCAGGGCAGATAGTCGGCCGCGCGGAAGTTCATCTCAGCCCTTCCCGAACAGGCCTTCGGGCCGCCATACCAGCACGATCGCCATCAGCACATAGACGATGGTCCCCGCCACCTCCGGCACCAGCACCTGGCCGAAGGTTTCCGCCAGGCCGATCATCAGCGAAGCCGCCATGGCGCCCTTGACCGAACCGATGCCGCCGATGACCACCACGACGAAGCAGATGATCAGCACCTGGCTGCCCATGTTGGGGAACACCGAGGAAAGCGGCGAGTTGATCATGCCGGCAAAAGCCGCCAGCGCAATGCCGAGGGCGAAAACGAGGGTGTAGATCAGTTTGATGTCGATGCCCAGCGACTGCACCATGTCGCGGTTGCTGGCACCGGCGCGGATCATCATTCCCAGCCGCGTCTTCTGGATCAGGAAATACAGCGCCGCCGCCAGCAGCAGGCAGACGCCCGAAATGGCAAGGCGATAGACCGGGTAGGAGAGATTGTCGGTGAGCGGAATCGATGCGTTGAGCAACTCCGGCACGGCAACGCCATGCACATCGTCGCCCCAGATCATGCTGCGCAGTTCCTCGAAAACCAGGATCAGACCGTAGGTCAGCAGCACCTGATAAAGATGGTCGCGCTGGTAGAGATGCCTGAACAGCAGGCGCTCCAGCCCCATGCCGAGAATCACGGTAAGCGGAATGGCGAGCAGGATGGCTGCCGTGAGACTGCCGGTCATGGCGGACAGCGACCATGCCAGATAAGCACCCACCATGTAAAAGCTGCCATGCGCCAGATTGATGATGCCCATGATGCCGAAGATCAGGGTCAGGCCGCTGGCGACCAGAAACAGCAACAGGCCGTACTGGAGACCGTTGAGCAACTGGATGAGAAAGAAGGCGAAATCCATGAGACCGGGCGATTGGGCAGATCCGGGGGCTACGGTCCCCGCCCGAAAAGACGGGGACATAAAAAAGGCGGCAGACAGCTGCCGCCTCTTGAGTCTTGCAACTTACGCCTTGCAGCCGCGCGCCGGATCGGCCAGTGCTTTCCAGGCCACACCCTGCACCTTGTTCTCCTTGCCGACCACCTTGCGCAGGTACATGTCCTGCACCGGATTGTGCGACTTCGACAATGTCCATGGACCGCGCGGGCTGTCGATCTTGGCCGCTTCCATGGCCTTGATCACGCCCGCCTTGTCGCCGATATTGCCCTTCACCGCATCGAGTCCGGCGGCCAGCAACTGCCCGGCGTCATAACCCTGCACCGCATACACGTCGGGTTGCAGCTTGAAGGTCTTGGCATAGGCCAGGCGGAAGGCCTTGTCCTTCTTGGTGTCAAGACCGTCGGCGTAATGCAGCGTGGTCTCGACACCCTCGGCAGCATCGCCCACGGCATCGAGCACGCCATCGGTAAGGAAGCCCGAGCCGAACAGCGGGATCTTGCCCTTGAGGCCGGCGGCCTGATAGTCCTTGAGAAACTTTATCGCGGCGCCACCGGCAAAAAAGCACACCACCGCTTCCGGCTTGATGCTGGCGATTTCGGTAAGCAGCGCCTGGAACTCGACTTGCGGGAAGGGCAGGTACAACTCCTTGACCAGTTTGCCGCCTTCCTTCTCGAAGCCTTCCTTGAAGCCCTCCATCATCTCCTCGCCCGCCGCGTACTTGTGGGTAATGAACACGGCGGTCTTGATGCCCTTGGCCTTCAGCACCTTGCCCAGGGCGTGCGTCGACTGCCAGTTGGAGAAGGAGGTACGGAAGAAGTTGGGCGCGCAAGCCGCACCGGTCATGGCGCCGGCGCCGCCGTTGGGATTGATCCAGATCGTGCCGGACTCTTTCAGCACCTTGGCCATGCCCATCACCACACCCGAATGCACCGTACCGATCACTACATCGACCTTGTCGCGCTGCACCAGCTTGCTTACGTTCTCCGGAGCCTTGGCCGGATTGGATTCATCATCCACCGTGAAGTACTCGATTTCGCGTCCGCCGAGCTTGCCGCCACGCTCCTCGACAGCGAGCTTGAAGCCGTTGGTGATGGCGATCCCCAACTGCGTGTAGGTACCCGTGTAGGGCAGCATCAGGCCGACCTTGAGCTTGGCCTGCTGGCCGAATACCTGGCCCGTCGGCAGCAGCACACCGGCGACTGTCGTGCCGGCGATGGCGGCGCTGCCCCGCAGAAATTCGCGACGGTCGTAACTTGCTTTCTGATTCTTGTGCATGGTCATTTTCCTCACTCAAAATTTTGTTCTGCCTGGACGCGGCAGCGATTGCGCCTGATGCGGATTGCAGGCCTGAATCACAACACTTCCCACCCATTGCGTCAAGCCAATTTGGAAGGCTACGCCTCCCCCTCCATCTTCGCCGTAATAGCCTCGCGCAGTCGCCGTTTGAGTATCTTGCCGACGGGGCTTAGCGGAAACTCGCTCACCACTTCCAGGCGCTCGGGCAACTTGAAGCTGGCAATGTTCTGTTGCTTGAGAAATGCAATCAGGTCGCCGAATTCCAGGCTGCAGCCATCCTTGGCGATGACGAAAGCGCAAGCCTTCTCGCCGAAGGTCGGGTCGGGCATGGCCACCAGCGTGACCGCCTTCACACTCGGATGGGCAAAGATCAGGTTCTCGACTTCCTCGCAGCTTATCTTTTCGCCGCCGCGGTTGATGAGATCCTTCTTGCGGCCCTCGGTGAAGACGTAGCGACCCTCCTTGCGGACGATGTCGCCCATGCGGTAGAAGCCGTCGGCGGTAAACGCTTCCGCGTCCTTGCCGGGCGCATTGTAGTAGCCGCGAATGGTGTAGGGGCCGCGCGTCGCCAGTTCTCCCGGCGTACCGTCCGGCACCTCGTTGCCGGCATCGTCAAGGACCATGATCTCGTCATCCTCGCACACCGGCATGCCGGAACTGTTCAGCAGCGCCTCCTCGTCAGCGTCGAGCGGCACCATGTTGATCAGTCCCTCTGCGGTGCCGTAGATTTCCTGGGGAGTGCAGCCGAAGCGCTGGCGCAGGCGGCTGCGCAATTCCGGCACCAGGCGGGCGCCGCCGTTCTGGATCACCCGCAGCGAGGAAAAGTCGTAGTCGTCCGGCACCGGCGAGTTGAGCCAGTTGGAGATCAGCGGCAGCACGGCGGCAATCGTCGTCACCTTCTCCCGCTCGACCAGCGAGAACACCTCCGCCGCATCACCGGAAGGGGCCAGCACCACGGTGCCGCCGTAGTAGAAGGCGCCCAGCATGCCCGGCGAAGCCAGGTTGTAGTTATGGCTCAGGGGCAGGATGGCCATGAACACTTCGTCCTCGCCGAAGCCGCCGGCGCTGCCGCACAACCTGGCATTGAGCACGTAGTCATCGTGGGTGCGCGGAATCAGCTTGGAGAGAGATGTCGTGCCGCCCGACAGCAGCATGGTCGCCACTTCCGCGGGATCCGGCTGCAACTGCGCCAGGGTGGCGCCGACATCCCCGGCCGCCATCGGCGTCGCAATCATGCGGCGCAGGTCGTGCTGCCCCGCGCCCGGCTCACCGGCCACGAATCCCGCGCGCAGGCCGCAGAAGTCGCCTTGAACTTCGGCCGCCATCGCCCGGTAGTCGAAACTGCCGATACGATCCGGAATCACATAGGCGACGGCGCCGGAGGCACGCGCAAAGTGGCGTATCTCGGTCTGGCGGTGCGCGCGCAGGGCCGTAACCGGGATCGCGCCGATCCGCGTCAGGGCAAAATAGCTGTGCACGAATTCTGGACCGTTCGGCAGTTGCAGCACGACCCGGTCCAGGGGCCGGATGCCGGCTGCGAGGAAACCGCAGGCCAGCCGATCCGAGTTTTCCACCAGGTCGCGGTAGCTCAGGCGCGCATCGCCGCAGACCAGCGCCGTCTTTTGCGGATGCCGGGCGGCGCTGCGCGCCAGCATCTGCGGAATCGTAATTCCCTCCCACCAGCCGCGTGCGCGGTAACGCGCCGCGAAGTCGGCAGGCCAGGGTACGCATCCATCGAGCATGGCCTGTCTTCCGTCAGCGCAATTTGAAGCGCTGAATCTTGCCGGTCGCCGTCTTCGGCAACTCGGTGACGAATTCGATCCAGCGCGGGTACTTGTAGGGCGCCAGCTTCTCCTTGACGTGCAACTTGAGCACATCGCCGAGGCTTGCCGAAGGCTCGACACCCTCCTTCAGCACGACATAGGCCTTGGGCTTGACCAGTTCATCGCTGTCGGCGTGAGCGACCACGGCCGCCTCGAGCACCGCTTCGTGGCTCATCAGCGCCCCTTCCACCTCGAAGGGTGAAACGTAGATGCCGGACACCTTCAGCATGTCGTCGGAACGACCGCAGTACTGGAAGTAACCGTCGGCCGACTCGATGTACTTGTCGCCGCTGCGCGTCCACTCGCCCATGAAGGTATGGCGCGACTTCTCGCGGCTGTTCCAGTACATCACCGCCGCACTGGGCCCGTTGATCTGCAATTCACCGATCTCGCCCGGCGCCACGGGCTTGCCGTCCTCACCGATCAGACGCAGCGCATAACCCGGAACCGGCTTGCCGGTCGTGCCGTAACGCACTTCGCCGCGCCGGTTGGACAGGAAGATGTGCAGCATCTCGGTGGAGCCGATGCCGTCGAGGATCTCGACGCCGAGCAGTTCGGTCCAGCGCCGGCCGATGTCGGCCGGCAGGGCCTCACCGGCCGATGCGCATACCCGCAGTTGCGGCACTTCCTCGCGCTTGAGCATGTCCGGACTGGCCAGCAGAGCGCCGTAGAGTGTCGGCACGCCGTAAAAAATCGTCGGCCGGTGCTGGCGCAATCTCTGAAATACGGCCTGCGGCGTCGGCCGTTCAGCCATCAGGATGGTGGTCGCGCCGACCGCAAGCGGAAACGTCAACCCGTTGCCCAGGCCGTAGGCAAAGAACAGCTTGGCGGCAGAAAACACCACGTCGTCTTCGCCGATGCCGAGCACCGCCCTGCCGTAGAGTTCGGCGGTCTGGATCAGGTGCGAATGCAGATGCACAGTGCCTTTCGGCGCCCCCGTCGAACCCGAGGAATAGAGCCAGAAGCAGAAGTCGTCGCAGGTGGTCGGCGCCGGTTCGAACCTCGGGCTGACGCCCTTCATCAGGTCGCCGAGGCAGGGGTGACCCTTGCCGTCACTACCGGAGACGATGACATGCTTGAGCGTCTTGTGTTTTGCCACGACGGGAGCGAACGCCGGCCAGAGCGCTTCCGAAACCACCAGCGCCCTGGCCCGCGAATCGCCGAGCATGAAGTCGTAGTCGGCCGTGGTCAGCAGGGTATTGGCGGCGACGGGCACAATGCCGGCCTGGATGCTGCCGAGAAATGCCGTCGGAAAATCGATGGTATCGAGCAGGCACAGCATGACGCGATCCTCGGCATCGAGGCCGATGCCGCCGAGCACGTTGCCGAAGCGATTGACCCGCTCGGCCAGATCACCGAAGGTGTAGCTGCCGTGATCGTCGATGTAGGCGATCTTGGCTGTCCGTCCGGCCTGCAGATTTCTCTGGACCAGGTCCCAGGCTGCGTTGTACTGGCGCGGGATCCTCACCCGCGGTGGCGATGAGCCGTGATCGGCGGTACTCAGTTCCGGCATGACTTTGTCCTCCTCCGCTCGTTGGCGGGCGCTCGTGTTTTGTGAAAATCTTCTGCGCTACATGCTGCGACTGCTGCTGCTCCCGTCAGCTGAAAGCCTGAATGCCCGTCATGGCGCGGCCCAGGATCAGGGCATGAATGTCGTGCGTTCCCTCGTAGGTGTTGACCACTTCCAGATTCACCACGTGACGGATGACGCCGAACTCGTCCGAGATGCCGTTGCCGCCGAGCATGTCGCGCGCCATGCGGGCAATCTCCAGCGACTTGCCGCAGGAATTGCGCTTCATGATCGAGGTAATCTCGACCGACGCCGTGCCTTCGTCCTTCATCCGCCCCAGCCGCAGACAGCCTTGCAGGGCCATGGTGATCTCGGTCTGCATGTTGGCCAGCTTCAACTGGATCAACTGATTGGCCGCCAGCGGGCGGCCGAACTGCTTGCGGTCGAGCGTGTATTGCCGCGCCGCATGCCAGCAGTACTCCGCGGCACCGAGCGCGCCCCAGGCAATGCCGAAACGCGCCGAGTTGAGACAGGTGAAGGGCCCCTTCAGGCCGCGCACATCGGGAAAGGCGTTCTCTTCCGGGCAGAACACCTCGTCCATGACGATCTCGCCGGTGATCGAGGCGCGCAAGCCGACCTTGCCGTGGATGGCCGGCGCCGTCAGCCCCTTCCAGCCCTTTTCCAGCACAAAGCCGCGAATCTGGCCGCCGTCGTCCTTGGCCCAGACAACGAAGACGTCGGCAATCGGGCTGTTGGTGATCCACATCTTCGAGCCCGAAATACTGTAGCCGCCATCGACCTTGCGTGCGCGGGTGATCATGCTGCCCGGATCCGAGCCATGGTTCGGTTCGGTCAGACCGAAGCAGCCGATCAGTTCGCCGGTGGCGAGTTTGGGCAGGTACTTGCCGCGGGTCGCCTCGTTGCCGAACTCATAGATCGGCACCATGACCAGAGAACTTTGCACGCTCATCATCGAGCGATAACAGGAATCGATGCGTTCCACTTCACGCGCCGCCAGACCGTAACAGACGTAGTTCATGCCGGCACCGCCGTATTCCGCGGGAATGGTCGTGCCGAGCAACCCCAGTTCGCCCATCTCGCGGAAGATCGACGGGTCGGTCTTTTCGTGGCGGAAGGCTTCCAGCACCCGCGGCGCCAGTTTGTCCCGCGAGTAGGCGGCCGCGGTGTCGCGCACCATGCGTTCATCATCGCTCAACTGCTGATCCAGCAGCAGCGGGTCTTCCCAGTTGAATCTCGGTTGACTGCTCATTTAGACATCCTTAATGTGAAATACCGTGGCCGGAACGCCCGCCAATCATCGAGCGCAGCGAGCCGATCAAGAGCCTCCCCGCGAGGGGGCGAGGCGGGAATTCGCGACGCATGCGTCGCGCCGCCGCAGCCGGCTGGCTGTACAAAGCCAGCCGTGGGCCGCTTAGCGGATGGGAGGGGCGGGTCAATTTGCCAGATTCAAACCCGGCAAAGTTGCGAACTGTCATGATATCGGACGGGTTGTCGAAGACATGCGGGTCAGTAGATTGTCATGCCGCCGTCGGCGGCGAGGATCTGTCCGGTCACATAGGACGATGCGTCGGAGGCGAAGAAGACGAACACCGGCGTGATCTCTTCGGGCTCCGCCCAGCGGCCGAGGGGAATGCGATCCAGGTACTTGTCCTTGAAGCGCTCATCGGTGCGGATGACCTCGGTCATCGGCGTCGCGGCACCGGGAGCAATGGCGTTGGCCGTGATGTTGTAGCGCGCCAGTTCCTTCGCGGTGCTCTTGGTCATGCCGAGGATGCCGGCCTTGGCCGCGCTGTAGTTGATCTGGCCGATGGTGCCGAGTACGCCTGCCGTGGACGTCACGAAAATGATGCGGCCGGACTTGCGCTCGATCATGCCGCCGACCACCGCCTGCAGGCAGTTGAAGGCGCCCGTCAGATGAACGCCGATCACCTGCTGCCACTGCTCGGCGGTCATCTTGTGCAGCATCGCGGTGCGGGTGATGCCGGCGTTATTGACCAGGATGTCGATCCGGCCCCAGGCGGCATTCACCTGTGCCGCAGCCATCTCCACCTGGTCGCGATCGGCGACGTCGCAGGCGACGCCCATCGCCTCGCCGCCGGCATCGGCAATCTCTTTGGCGACCTGCGCCGCACTGTCCAGCGTCAGGTCGATCACCGCCACTTTCGCGCCCTCGCGGGCGTAGGCCTTCGCCACCGAAGCGCCTATGCCCTGCCCGCCTCCGGTGACGAATGCGACTCTATCCTTGAGCTGCATGTCTTGGTCTCGATTCAGAATAAAAAAGCAGATCAGCCACAGAGCTCACAAAGGACACAGAAAAAATCCTGGCGCCGGTTTGCATTTCTCTGTGAGTTCTGTGTCCTCTGCGGCTGCTTCTTGTTTTCAGGCCTTCGGCTTGCCGAGGACCTGCTCCGCCATGCTCTCGTCGAGCGGATGGCCGGTGGCCAGGAGCTGGCGGAACTTGACGAAGTCGATGACGTCCTTGCCCGTGATCTTCTTCGTGTTGAAGGCATTGAAGCCCAGCCAGGCCTCGTTGTTCATGTTGGCCTGCAGCCAGTGGCGGTTCATGGTCTTGGAGGCGTCCCAGAAGAACTTCTTCTTGGCGCGGATGCTGTCGATGGAGGTTTGCAGGCAGTTCGGGAACAGGTTGGCAAAGCGCCAGACGAGGCGGTCGATCTCCTTGTCCACCAGTTCGAAGTCCGTGGTGCATTCGGCGATGAGCGCCTTGGCGGCGGGCACCTGATCGGCGGCGATGGATTCGCCATAGACGATTTCGCCGTCCTCGAGGTAGGCGTCGGTCCGCACCAGCGGATTCCTGACCCACTTGCCGTCCTTCTTCAGCACGGGCAGGACTTTGGTCACCATGCCCTTCTGCTTCATCTTGTAGGCGCTCCACAGTTCGCAGGAGACGCAGTTGTAGATGGCATCGTCCATCGACAGGAACCATGGCAGGAAGTCGGTCGAGCCACCCACCGGCGCCGAGCCGTGCTTCGGACCGGCCTGGCCGTAATTCGCCATGTCGGAGGAAATCGTCAGGTCGGTGGCCATGCCGATTTCCTGGCCGCCGGCGACGCGCATGCCATTGACGCGGCAGATCACCGGCTTGCGGCATTCGAGAATGGCATCGACCATGCGATTGAAGAGGTCGATATAGTCGCCGTACTCGTGGGGCCGGCGCGAATAGTAGGAGGCGTATTCGGCGGTGTTGCCGCCGCTGCACCAGGCCTTGTCGCCGACCGCGGCGAAGATGGTGGCGACCACGCGGCGGTCAT
>Ga0194047_10002341_pt1 | contig 10900 bp, 10 predicted proteins | sample JunL225m_MetaG_2_FD_160070 | JGI IMG/M metagenome (GOLD analysis project Ga0194047, IMG submission 160070) | Anoxic zone freshwater microbial communities from boreal shield lake in IISD Experimental Lakes Area, Ontario, Canada - Jun2016-L221-5m | ecosystem: Environmental > Aquatic > Freshwater...
ATGAGGCTCGATCTGAATAGTGTACGGATTAAAAGTTAAACCCAAACGCTTCTCCACTACACCTTTGGAAAAATTTTCCCAGTCAAAATCTGGGTATGCAGAAATATGAGCGTTGTAATTACCAACCGCACCATTCATCTTGCCTAGTAGTGGTACCGCTGCAATCGATTCAATCGCACGCTCCAAACGTTTAGCAATGTTGGCGATCTCTTTGCCCAGAGTGCTTGGGGAAGCAGGTTGGCCATGGGTACGTGATAACAAAGGCACCTTGGCATTCTCAAGCGCTAAATCTGTCAGTGCTGCCAAAATCTTATTGAGCTGTGGCAAGAGTACTTCATCACGAGCACCGCGCAACATTAAACCATGTGAAGTATTATTAATATCTTCGGAAGTACAGGCAAAGTGAATGAACTCACTGGCTTTTAATAAATCTGGACGTCCTGAAACTTTTTCTTTGAGGAAGTATTCTACCGCCTTAACGTCATGATTGGTTACTGCTTCAATATCTTTAATACGCTGAGCATCTGCCTCTGAGAAATTCTCAGGAAGAGAAAGTAAGAAGGCTTCGTCGGTAGCGCTGATCTTTGGGACGTCTGGCAAGCCAGCTGATGCTAGAGCTAAAAGCCAGTGAATCTCGACAAAGACACGTTGGCGCATAAAGGCAGCTTCGGATAACCAAGGACGAAGCGCATCTAATTTTCCAGCGTAGCGGCCATCTAAAGGGGAAAGGGCATTAAGGGTTGAAAGCGGCTGACTCACGAATATTGCCTTTACTTGGAATATAGCTATAAAACCTGATTTTAATGCGTTCTGCCATCCCTTCCTCAGTATGGCTATACTGTGCCCCATGAAACTGATCGGATCCCTCACCAGCCCCTATGTACGTAAAGTACGCATTGTTTTCTCAGAGAAAAAGCTTGATGTTGTCCATGTCCTGGAAAACGTCTGGGCCCCTGATAGCAAAATTGCCCAAACTAACCCCTTAGGCAAGGTTCCATGCTTAATTCTGGATGATGGCGGCGTTATTTATGACTCACGTGTGATTGCTGAATACGCTGATGGCCTGAGCCCCGTATGTAAGCTCATTCCAGCAGATACCCGTGATCGCGCCTCTGTTAAGACCTGGGAAGCCTTGTCCGATGGCATTATGGATGCAGGCATTTTGGCGCGCTTAGAGCGCACTCTACGTCCAGCCGAACAGCAAAGCCAGGTCTGGGTAGATCGCCAAATGGGCAAAATTGATACTGCCCTACGCCAAATGTCAGAACACCTTGGTGAAAATACCTGGTGTCATGGCAATCAAATGACTTTGGCAGATATTGCTGTTGGTTGCGCGATTGGCTATTTATTATTTCGCTTTCCAGAAGTGAAATGGCAAACTCAGTATCCCAATCTCGATCGTCTCTATCAAAAATTAATAAAAAGAGCATCGTTTATTGAAACTACGCCACCAGCAGCTTAAGTCTCTTTAGGCAGAAATAATCCCACCACCTAGACAAACATCGCCGTCATATAACACTGCTGATTGTCCAGGCGTTACTGCCCACTGCGCATCTGGAAAGCGCAGCTCAAAACTAAGTGGGCCTTCTTTGCCATCACTGATTGCACAAGCAGAATCGGTTTGACGATAACGTGTCTTGGCAGAATAATTTCCTGAAGTAGGTGCGCTACCCGCAACCCAACTCGCATCAATGGCCTCAAGCCTGTTAGCCAATAACCATGGATGCTCATGGCCTTGAGCCACATACAAAGTATTGTTCGCCACATCCTTGCGCGCTACATACCATGCGTCACCGTTACCATCTTGACTTCCGCCTAGCCCAATGCCTTTGCGCTGACCCAAGGTGAAAAAAGCTAAGCCCATATGTTCGCCAACTACATTACCTTCAGGGGTTTTAATTGGCCCCGGAGTGGTTGGTAAATAGCGGTTTAAGAATTCTCTAAAAGGACGCTCACCAATAAAACAAATTCCAGTGGAATCTTTTTTTCGGGCATTCGGTAGAGCAATTTTTTCTGCGATCTGACGAACTTCAGTTTTCGGAATTTCTCCGAGTGGAAATAAAACATTTGCCAATTGACTTTGCGTCAAGCGGTGCAAAAAATAACTTTGATCTTTGCCGGCATCGACTGCTTTTAATAGTTGCACTTTGCCTGCTTCGTGTCGTACCCTGGCATAGTGACCAGTAGCAATCGCATCAGCGCCTAAACTCATGGCATGATCTAAAAAGGCCTTGAATTTAATCTCTGCATTACAAAGCACATCTGGATTAGGGGTGCGCCCAGCAGCGTATTCGCGCAAAAAGTCGGCAAATACCCGTTCACGGTATTCGGCAGCAAAATTAACCGCCTCCACATCTATTCCAATTAAATCAGCAACTGAGACAACATCGAGCCAATCCTGGCGAGCTGAGCAATATTCGTCATTGTCATCATCCTCCCAGTTCTTCATAAATAGCCCAATCACCTCGTAGCCCTGCTCCTTAAGCATCCAGGCTGCAACCGACGAATCTACCCCTCCAGACATGCCAATGACGACTTTGGTGGGATATTTAGGAGATTTCAAGGGTTTTATTGTCAACATCACAGAAGAATGGGAAGAATCATTAAAAAAATGCGAGAATGCCTTATAAATTGCTAAGCTCCATTGTAGAAGTCTCACCACGATTTCGCAGGAATATAGGTAAAAACCACACCGGTAAACCTAGGGGCTAACGAAGTAGGTAAAACCTACCCCGTTTATATATAAAATAGAACTTTTAAAAATTTTGCTTTTGGAGACATGCCATGCGCATAGGAGTGCCGCTGGAAACGAGACCCGGGGAAACTCGAGTAGCTGCTACACCAGAAACCGTTAAAAAACTGATTAGTCAGGGTCATACCGTTGTCATTCAAAAAGATGCGGGTGTGATGGCTAGTCAACCAGATACTGCATACGAAGCTGTTGGCGCCACCATTGGTAGCGCTGCAGATGCATTTGGTGCTGAGCTTGTATTAAAAGTACGCGCTCCTGAAGCGGCTGAATTAAAACAAATTAAAGCGGGTAGTGTGCTCATGGGCATGCTCGACCCATTTGATAACGACAATATTGCTGCGATGGCTGCTCAAGGTGTGACCGCTTTCTCATTAGAAGCAGCGCCACGTACTACTCGCGCGCAAAGCATGGATGTACTCTCTTCACAAGCCAATATTGCTGGTTACAAAGCAGTCATGGTTGCTGCGAATGAGTATCAACGTTTCATGCCAATGCTCATGACTGCTGCGGGAACTGTCAAAGCAGCTCGAATATTAATTTTGGGTGCTGGTGTTGCAGGCTTACAGGCTATTGCTACCGCTAAACGACTTGGTGCTGTGATTGAAGCATCCGATGTGCGTCCAGCTGCTAAAGAGCAAATTGAATCTTTAGGTGCAAAATTTGTTGATGTGCCTTATGAAACCGATGAAGAGCGTGAAATCGCTCAGGGTGTTGGTGGGTATGCCCGTCCAATGCCAGAAGCTTGGATGAGACGTCAAGCTGCTTTGGTTGCTGAGCGTGCTCAACAAGCTGACATCGTCATCACTACTGCATTAATTCCAGGTCGCAAGCCTCCTGTCCTGTTGCATAGCGATACCGTTGCCAATATGAAACCAGGCTCTGTGGTAATCGACCTAGCCGCAGGTAAAGGTGATAACGGATCTGGTAACTGCCCTCTCACTCAAGCCGATAAAGTGGTTGATGTGAATGGTGTAAAGATTGTGGGCTATACCAATTTGGCTAGTATGGTTGCAGCAGACTCTTCAGCACTGTACTCACGTAACTTACTCGATTTCCTCAAATTAATTGTGGATAAAGATGCAAAGTTAGTGATTCCAACTGATGATGACATCGTTACTGCTTGCTTAATGTGTCGTGATGGCCAAGCCATCCGTAAAAACTAATAGTAAAAAATTCTAAGGAAATATCATGGATCTCGCTGCCTTTCAAAGTATCCTCACAGTCCAAAATATCACGGTGTTCGTGCTGGCCATCTTTGTTGGCTACCACGTGGTATGGAACGTTACTCCAGCACTACATACTCCATTGATGGCCGTAACCAACGCTATCTCTGGAATTATTATTGTTGGCGCCTTACTACAGACCGAAGTTATCGGCGGCGATGAAATCACTCTCACCAGCATCATTGGTGCAGTTGCGGTATTCCTTGCATCCATCAACATATTTGGAGGCTTTATGGTCACCCGTCGCATGCTAGAGATGTTCAAGAAAAAAGCTCCTAAAGCCGATGCAGCTGGAACTAAATAAAACTAGAACAAGACCTGTATAGAGACTAATAGAGACCAAAATAATGTCAAACATCACCGCTATTTCTTACCTCATTTCCTCAGTGCTATTTATTCTGGCGCTGCGTGGATTATCATCACCTACTACTTCACGCCAAGGCAATACTTTCGGCATGATTGGTATGCTCTTGGCCGTCATTACGACCTTCTTCATTCCTGACTTCAAACCAGTGATTTCTTTAATTGGTGTTGCCATTGTTGGCGGTGCCATCATCGGTACGATTGCTGCCAAACGCGTACAGATGACCAAGATGCCTGAGCTGGTTGCTTTGATGCACTCCTTTGTGGGCTTATCTGCTGTCTTGATCGCGATTGCAGCGGTCATCAATCCAGCCCAAGACCACACTGGCGCGCAGAAGATTGAACTCTTTATTGGTGCCTTTATTGGTGCCATTACCTTTACTGCGTCGGTGATTGCCTTTGGTAAATTGTCTGGCAAAGTGAGCGGCAAACCAGTGACTTTTGCTGGCCAACATTTACTCAACTTAGTACTAGCAATTTCGATGATAGGCGCTGGTATTGCTTACTACTTAGGTGATAGCCACGCAGCCTTCTTGGCAATGTGTGCGATTGCTTTGGTATTGGGTGTGACTTTGATCATCCCCATTGGCGGTGCAGATATGCCAGTAGTGGTATCGATGCTAAATAGCTACTCTGGTTGGGCAGCTGCCGGTATTGGTTTCACCTTAAACAATCCTGTGTTGATTATTGCCGGCGCTTGCGTTGGATCATCAGGGGCAATTCTCTCTTACATCATGTGTAAAGCGATGAACCGCTCCATCATCGCAGTATTACTCGGCGGCTTCGGTGCTGAAGCTGCTGCCGGTGGTGGCGATGATGGCAGTCCAAAGAATTACAAAACTGGTTCACCAGAAGATGCTGCATTCCTCATGGAAAATGCTGACACTGTCATCATCGTTCCGGGTTATGGTTTAGCGGTAGCGCGTGCCCAGCATGCTCTGAAAGAACTTACTGAGAAGCTTACACATCATGGTGTTACTGTGAAATATGCGATCCATCCAGTAGCGGGTCGGATGCCTGGTCACATGAACGTTTTATTAGCTGAAGCTGAAGTTCCTTATGATCAAGTATTTGAGATGGAAGACATCAACAGTGATTTTGGTCAAGCCGACGTAGTTTTAGTGCTTGGTGCAAATGATGTGGTGAACCCAGCTGCACGCACCCCTGGCAGCCCTATCTTTGGTATGCCAATCTTGGAAGCCTTCAAAGCCAAAACCATCATCGTGAACAAACGTTCGATGGCTGCTGGTTATGCTGGTCTTGATAACGAACTCTTCTACATGGATAAAACCATGATGGTCTTCGGTGATGCTAAGAAGGTTGTAGAGGATATGGTGAAGTCAGTCTCATAAACCAAAAGCATTTAATACAAATCCCGCTCCAACCAGGGCGGGATTTTTTTATTTCAACTGCATCCCCATCGTAAAGTTTTGATGATGAAGTACTTAAAATCTGCTCTACGCTGCTTTATGTAGCTTATATAAAGCAGCAGTTGAGATAATTTCGAACATATTTAGGAAAAACTACTATCAGAATTTCTTAAGCACAAAATAATATCCCTCAACTTCAACATCGTATTCCTGCCTTATGGGACTCTCTAAAAAATGTTCGATTTTAAAGTTATGCAGGGATGCTAATTTTTGAATGTACTCCCTTGCATGACTATATCTTAGCGTTCTTGGTGATAAAACAAATTCACTAGAGTCACTCTTTTCTACGCTGAAACAAAAAAGGCCGCCAGCTTTAATGAGCCTAGATAAGGATATGAAAATATTACTAAGCTCTCCAATATAAATAAAGACATCAGAGGAAATAACCAAATCAAATTCATCATTACATTGATTCAAAAATTCCGAAATTTCTTCAGCAACCAACTTATCGTAAGCGCCCGTCAACTCCGCCCTTGAAAGCATTTCTTTCGATAAATCCACCCCTACCATTCTCGAGGCAAAGGGCTTGAGCAACCTTCCCATCAATCCAGTGCCACAACCAATGTCTAAGATTTCGAATTTGCTGCTAATGCTTAGATTCAATAATCCAATCAGCTTATTAGGAGCCTCATACTTCAGAGTATCCAAAAGGTGTTTATCAAAGGAATCAGCATAGTCATCAAATAGATCTGCAACAAAATTTTTCGGCATTGGTTTTAAGCCATTATTAGGCTTTAATGCTGAAAGCAGATATTCTGCATATCCCTCTCGGCTATAGTTATGTTTAATTGCATTTTCTAAATTCTCTATAGCGCTTGCATGTTGGTTAAGCGCGATATTCGTTATACCTTTTTGATAAAAATAACTTGCTTCATCAGGCTTCAGACTTAATGCCTTATCGTAATGAGTAATAGCCTCGTTATACCGTTTAAGCTCATGCAAGGTATTGCCTTTATTGGACCAGCCTTCTGCATAGTCAGCCCTCAGACTTAATGCCTTATCGTAATGAGTAATAGCCTCGTTATACCGTTTAAGCTCATGCAGGGTATTACCTTTATTGAACCAGCCTTCTGCATAATCAGGCTTCAGACTTAATGCCTTATCGCAAGCCTCAGAAGCCTCTAGGAATCGTTTTAACTTATTAAGAGGAACACTTTTATTTGACCAGGCCTCATGATAGCTCGGAGCAAGCTTAATAGCCTCGTTATAGGCGTTGATGGACTCCTGATATAAATTCAAATTATTTAATGCAATACCTTTATTGGACCAAGCCTCTGGGATATCGGGCCTTATTTGGATTGCCCTTTCTAAGACCTCTAATGCCAAAAGATAATTTTTAACATCATTACAAGTTGAACCCTTATTAATCAAAACCTCGGCATCATCGGGCTGAATTTTGAGAGCTAAATCATAGGCATCTAGTGCAAGCTGGTGCTCACCTTTTAATGAATGGATCAGTCCCAGGTTATATGGAATCCTTACGTCATCATTTTTATAGGGCTGCAAGCAGTAAAAAACAGCTGCTGCCTCCATAAATCTATTGGCTTTTGCATAAGCAATAGCCAATTCAAAAATAGCATCAGTACTATTGTTATCGTTTTCCAGGGTTTCCTGCAGAACCAATTGAGCACCATCAAAATTTCCCACCTGGAAATATTGGATAGCTTGCTGAAGTACTGCTTGAAGTTCGGAATTCATAGTAGGTATTCTATCGCGACGATACTTAGTTTAAAGATAATATTAAATTTATTATTAACTCGAGAAAAATGCCGCCCTACTTTATAAAAGTTTACAGATAGGATTTTTTAATCGAAGGTTTATATGTATATGCTTTTATCACTCACAATTTGTGTGCTTGCCATATAGCTTTTCCATAAAACGTAAATATCGCTCTTGGGTTTTTGCCAAAATATCGCAGTTATATGGTGCCTGCTGAATAGTGCCAAAAAGGTAAATAGTTCCAGAGATTGCAAAAAATTCTCTGGCATTCGCTAAAAAATGAGATCCTCTTGAATCTGGATATAAATCCTCACTTATGGCTCTTTGATAGGCACCATTCACTATTTCATTTTTAAAATGCCATGCATTCCAATCATAAGCATGCAACATTTCATGAAGTAATATCGGCCGATTATTAGGCATCGGCTTTAAATTTGTTCTGACCTCTCCATTAGGGAGACTCTTGGCGCCAGAAAATAACGCAGATGTTCCAGGCGCTGAAAAACTGGGATCTGCTACGACGGGAATAGTCTTCATCATAGCTAACATCTCATTGGGTAATTGCACTGCTTCAATGATTTTTACCTGACTTAAATAACTAGGATAAATGGCTTTCTTTTGCGCTTCAGTGAGTAAAGAAAAATTAACATTAAAGCCATGCAGGTCATAGCTATTATTATCTTGAGCAATTACTAAATTAGATATTATTAAAATCAGAAATGAAAGAAGAAATTTTTGCATTGGCATCACTGAGAAAATGAATCGATATAAAAATGACAAATAATCTATCCCCTTTGAAATTACTTCTAGTCACTACTCTCGCACTTTTTTGCCCGATTTCCTTAGCTGATTGTATTGGGGTTGTTAACAAAAATACCCAAGAAAGAAATTTCGATGGCAGCAAGAAAGCTTGTTATTCTTTGACTAATTTAGAAGGGAAATCTGAGCAAATATGTCCTTACATTTACTCGAAGGGCTCTAAGTTAACAGCGATTTCGCAATACTGGTCTAATCCCGAAACACGATCCCCCGTCTATTGCATTCATGGTGGCGGATGTTATCTTGCGGCAGATATCAAGCTCACCAAACCCTGCGAACTACAAAAGAATTAGGCTCAGTTTTGTTGATGCTAATTGTAGAAGACTATTGCTTAAACTGCGTATTTGTTATCGACTTCTTTGCTCGGCTGTACATACCAAAAGATCAGAACAAGAATACCAATCAAGCTAATTGCGAGTAACTGCCACCAACCTGATCTACCTACGTCATGTAATCTTCTACAAGCAACAGAGATCGAAGGCAGAATCAAGATAATATTGGCGAAGGAAACGATGCTGCCATCACCAAAAAGTGAAGACAAAGCTAATCCAACAATGACGCAAAAAAGACTAAACCACCAATACTCACTTCGACTAGCGCGACCAGTAAATGTTGCATATTTTTTGAAACAAGTTGAAATCGATTCGGTAAAGGTCATAGTATTTTTGTCTCCATCAGAAATATTGTAAAACTACATAAATTAAATTTACTATCAGACTCTATTTATCTCAAGCAAAATTTAAGATTATGTTTAAACCCATTCCCCTTAATAGTAAAACTTTCCAGAAGTTAGTCATTGGGCTGTCACTGGGCATTCTCCTTTGCTGGATAAAACTCGGCATTACTGCCGAAATGCCTGTTCCAGAAACTGTCAGGGTTAGCTTGAAAGATTACAGCAGTCCAATAGTCGTGCAAGTTTTTAAGCCCGAAGGTGATGGCCCTTTTCCACTAGTTGTCTTTATGCATGGGCGCGCTGGCACTCCAGAAGCTCGAGCAAACCTTAAAAATCCAATTCTTCCTGGCCATGCTGCATATTGGATGCGCAAAGGCTTTGCAGTAATAGCACCATTTAGGCCCGGTTATGGAGAAACTGGGGGGCCAGATATGGAACGCTCAGGTAATTCGATAACAAAAGATGGCCGCTGTATTGGTGATCACAAATATAAAGAGGTTGCGGAAAATGCTGCAAAACCAGTAAGAGAGCTAATTGGGTGGGCAAAAACCCAAAGTTGGGTCAATCCCCAAAAAATCTTGCTAGTTGGACAATCTGTAGGCGGACTGACGGCAGTTGCCCTTGGCGCTAACCCTCCCTCAGGAGTAATTGCTTATATTAATTTTGTTGGTGGCACAGGAGGTGATCCAATCCGCAACCCCGGTAATTCCTGCTTTCCTGAAGTTTTAACTGAGCTCTATGGCAGTCTTGGCAAGACCACCAAAATACCCAATCTCTGGCTTTATGCAGAAAACGATGAGTACTGGGGTGCAACTGCACCCATTGAATGGCACAAAGCCTTTGCAGCAAGCGGGGGCTCTGGACAATTTGTAATGACTACTCCAGTACCAGGACGTGGCGGTCATAGCCTACTACAATGGGGCGGCCGACTTTGGGCCGATCATACTGATCCATTTATGAAGTCTCTTGGCTTTTAGTTCTTTTAAAGATGATTTTTGACACTAGAGCATTTACGTAAAGTAACTTCAATAAAACTGTGATCAATTCCTTGCCTGATAAAAAGTTGCTAGGCCTTGAGATTTTGAGGTTTATTTCAGCAATGGCGATCTTAGTGTTTCACTACCACCAATTTGCCTACGTTGGTCTTACATTAGTTGATTATCAAGCAGATCAACAGCCCTTTTACTCATTCTTTAAATGGTTCTATCTTCATGGTGAATTGGGTGTTCAGTTTTTTTGGTGCATTAGTGGTTTTATTTTCTTCTGGAAATACCAAAATGCGATCCATGAAAAAATCATTGGAGGTCGTAAATTTTTTGTCCTAAGACTTTCTAGACTTTACCCATTACATTTTGCAACTTTGCTACTCATCGCTGCGCTGCAAATTATGTATTTCCGAGACTATGGTAGTTATTTCGTAGTACACAACAATGATCTCAAGCATTTCATTTTGCAGCTTTTCTTAGCCAGCAATTGGGGTGGCCAGGGATTTAGCTTTAATGCGCCAATCTGGTCTATATCTGTTGAGGTTCTGATATATCTTTTTTTCTTTCTAGTGCTCAGATATGTGGGTAAAGCTTTCTGGGTGACTTTGTTGGTGCTATTGATAGGTGGATTTATTAAGTTCAACAATCTGACCGAGTCATTTATTGTGGATTGCATCATCTACTTCTACCTTGGTGGCTTAACTGCCCAGATATTCAAAAGATTTGAAAACACAAAATACCAAAAATTTATTCTGGCATTCAGTCTTTTAGTAGTCATTAGCCCTCTTGTTCTTCTGAGTGAAGATTCTTTTAGGCAAATGAAAACTATTTTCTTAGTAATCTTCGCCCCAGCACTGATATACATTGCAGCAATGGAACTTAAGGTTTCTCAGAAAATAGGAAATTTGATTGAGGCCTTATGGAATATGACCTAT
>Ga0194047_10002342_pt1 | contig 10894 bp, 8 predicted proteins | sample JunL225m_MetaG_2_FD_160070 | JGI IMG/M metagenome (GOLD analysis project Ga0194047, IMG submission 160070) | Anoxic zone freshwater microbial communities from boreal shield lake in IISD Experimental Lakes Area, Ontario, Canada - Jun2016-L221-5m | ecosystem: Environmental > Aquatic > Freshwater >...
AAACAATCTGGCATCCCCTGTCGGTAGAAATGATTTACTCGTGTTCTATCGCATGAATCCTAAAAGCTAGTTTGTCGCTGACTCAATAAAAAACCCCTAGTTCTATCGCTGGGGTTTTTTATTTGTAGTCTTGTTCTATTTATTTCACATAGAGTGTGTGTCGCCAACTACCATCTGCAAGATGGTCAGTTTCGATCCACCCGCCAATCCCACCATATTTTCCAGTACCTCCAGTAATGGCTCGTCTGGTGCTGGTGGATTCTTCTAGTGTTGCTTTGGCACTCGGGTATTTAGCCACCCCTTGAATCACAATCTGATCCTTGGTGCCATCGTCAAACGAAAAAACTGCCGAAGTAATGCGGTATTCCACGCCTTTATCACCCACTACACCAGTGGTAGTCATAATCCAATCGGTCATGAGATTGCTGCCATCATCCGCTTTAGCGGGAAAGTGCCAAAGACGGACATCTCCAATCGATTGACCTGGTTTCCCATGATCCAGAAAGGTTGGTGGTGGAACTTCTGGATGGGTAACAACGATTTTGGTTTGCGCCAGAGATAGGCAGCTTGTGAAAACGGCAATCGTGACCAGAATAACTTTGAGAATTCGCATTTAGAGCCTCAAGAGGGTGTTATCAAACCTCACTATATCTAAATTAGCCTGCAATTGCACTTGGGCTAGTCCGATAAAGGAATGTCATCTTGTTTTGATTAAACTGCATACATGTCATCCATTCTGCCATCTCGCACATGAAGGGTCTTCAGTTTGATCTACAAGCTTATCTAAATTCATTTTTAGATGTGGATAGCCTTGCCCCACATTCTCAAGTTTTAGAAGATCTTCTTTCGGTGATAGAAAAAGAAGCTCAAAGCATGCGGGATTTTCTTGAGGCTTTAGTCAATACCAATTTATGGCAAGGCTGGCAGATTGAGCCTAATCCCTATAAGTTCATGATTGTGACAGTAGGGTCTGAAATTGATCGCTTGGCAACACTCAAGCAAGAGCCTTCCTTTCATTCTAAGCGGCATATGATGGACGTTTGCTTGATGCTCTCCTATTTGCTTAAACAGGAAGAATTGAAACAAGGTGAGAAAAAAGGTGACTCAGTGAGCCGAGCCTGGGGAACTTCTGTAACTGAGAAGTGGCAACTGCTTCTTGCAGCCGCTGCTCATGATTTAGGGCACCCGGGACTCGTCAACACAATACCTTATGAGTTAGAGCAACAAAGCCTAGATTTATTAAAGGCTCTTTTGATCAGGGAAGGCGTAGATTCACAATCCATTCAAGATACACTTGAATCGGTCACCCCCTGGATTTTAGCTACCGATCATGGGCAATACAAAGCACTATTGGAACGCATAGCTATTGATCCTCCCGAGCATGTGGATTGTTTGGCAATGTTGCTGGTAGAGGCAGATCTTGCCTCTAGCGTACTTCCTTACAGGGGCAGGCTGCTTACTGGGCGTCTTTGCGAGGAATGGGATAAGCCTTACCCTGAAAAATCCATTGCTCTTCGAAATCAGGTGGGGTATCTTAGCTTCCTTACAAGTCTGCAGTTTGTGAGCCCCCAAGCTGTCAGCGCTTCTATCCCACAAATATTAAATAATTCCCTTTTACAACTTCAATCCCAATTGCCATGAAGATTAATTACGATATTTTTGCCTTACCAAAGCCACTCTTTTGGCTCTTGGCTATTTCCAATGTGATCTATGCGTTTTGGCTTGATAGTAGTTTTGGTTCTTTCTGGGCTTGGAATATTGCTGACTTAGCTGATAAGCATGTAATCCAGCTTAGGGACATACTGGCGATCGGGCAATTTGTGTTATTTGCAGTGTCTGTTGACATGGGTATTAGACACTTCGTAGTGCGTTTTAATTCAGCAACTCATGGCACACCAGTCCCTGCTATCTTAGTGCAAGCAGTCACCATTATCTGTTACGCCATTGTTGGTCTGTTTGGCTTCATCGCAATGTATGACCACTCAGCAGGTCAATTGTTGGCAGCATCAGGTGCAATTGGTTTCGGCGTAGTTTATGTAATGCGAGAAGCGATTGCTGATATCGTCGCCTGTATCCAGATTCAGTCTGATGGCTTGATTAGTCTTGGCGATCAGATTCAAGTTAGAGGTGAAGGTGGTGGGTATTACGAGATTGTACAAATTGACCGTCGCATGGTGACTATTCAAACTGTCTTGAAGTACACAATTCGAGTGCCTAACCGCCGCTTCATCAACATGGACTACATCAATCTATCGAAGCAGACTACGGAGATGGGCGCACGTCGTATTTTGGAGCTCGACTTAGACTCTGGCAATGATGCTGATAGAGTGATTGAGCTTTTGAATCAGGCTGCTGAATACACCATTAAGAATGACCCAAATTTTTTCCCTTGGTACCGTTCATTTATGTCGAAGATTAATAATGGGGCCTACACCTTCTTATTGGTATATGAGTGCGATCCAACTATTCCTCCACTTCGCTCTAACGGAATTGTGAACTTAGCTATAGCGCGCTTCTTTAAGTTGGGTGGCATTAATATGAACTCCACTGTAGAAGTAGTGAAGACCTCTGAAATTATCGATACCATCAAGAATCGTTTGAAAGATGTCTATCGCCTCGGTATTCTGAAGGCTTTGAGTGTAGATCAGGTTATTCGTTTAACGGATGCAGCTCAGATTGTGAATTGTCGCGCCAATCAATTGCTAATTGAAAAAGGCCACACCGCAGACAGTATGTATATTTTGATTGAGGGTGAATTGGAAGTGACGATCCCGAATGATCAGGGTGAACAGATTGTTGTAGCCAAAATTTGGCCTGGTGAATGCGTAGGAGAAATGTCCTTGTTAACGGGAGAACCCAGATCAGCCAATGTTCGTGCTAAGGTCAATTCCACATTACTGGAAATTACAAAGTCCGATATTGCCCCAATCTTTGAGACTCATCCTGAGTTGATTGAAGAAATATCAGCCCTACTTGAAGGGCGTAAGGCGGCTAATCAAAAGCTGTTAAATAAACCCATGGAGCCTGATGAGATTCAGAGGGATATCAAGGCTTTGGCCAAGAAAATTTTGGGTTTCTTCTTTGGCAAGGGTTAACCCCAGCCTGAACTTGCTACATTACACCTTTAACTCCATGCCAGGTTGATTCCTGGCATTTCTTTTGGTGCTTGACCAAGAATTCTGAAATAGAAGAAAAAGGGACATAAATGCCCATTTTTTGGGCTTAGCGGGGTGTATTGCCTTGAAAATTTGTTAGTATCTAAGCATGCTGAAATTGGCGATTTAGCCCTTTTAAAGCCAGCCTAAAAATAAATCCAATTGGACGACACAACATGAGCTTAATGAATTCTTTTGCCAAATTAAATCTACGCACTAAATTAGTGATCGGATTTACCTCGGTAGTGACATTTGCGGTAATTATTTCAGCAACGGCTTTTTATGGCCTCAATATGCTGCAAGAGAATACCCAAAAGATGTATGACAAGGATTTGATTGGTGTTTCATTGCTGCGATCACTAAACCGCGACATTAACGTAATTGGCAGAACCGTTAATCGCATGGCTCTTGCTAGTAATTTTGGAGACGAGGCAGTCGTTCAAAAAGGTAAAGAGGCTGTCACTAAGGTGAAGGCTGAACTATTGGTGAATTATGACAAGACTAAGGGCACCATCATTCGCCCTGAGTTAAAGGCAAAGCTCGATGCAGCTGGTGCATTGATTAACGAATATTTCATGCAGGTTGATAGTGTTATTACAGCATTAGATAACAAAGGTGGTGCAGCTGCAGCTTATAAAATTATTAGCTCTAAGGAGTATCAAGATTCCTTAGCCAAAACTATGGCCGTAATCAAAGAAATTTCTGCAGTCAAGATCGATGGTGCCGCAAAAAATATGGAAAATGCGAATGCGTCTGCTGACCATATGAAGTGGTTGATTGGCATTCTGCTGCTTGCTGCACTAGTGATGTCCTTAATCATCGTTACTTTGGTTAATAAGTCGATTAATGATCCGATTACCAACTTGAAAAATGCGTTGGCTGATCTAGCTGCTGCGCGTTTAGATACTGAAGTGCGCAATACTGACTACAGCAATGAGATTGGTCAAATGGCCAAAGCAGTAGCGCAGCTGCAGGTAAGCCTACAACATGCTGCTAAGTTAGCCGAAGCAGAGCGTGAAAATAATCGCATTGCTGGTGAAACCACCAAAGAGATTGGCGGAATTATTGCTGCTGCAGCTGGTGGTGATTTCACTGCTGCTGTGAAGGTTGAAGGTAAAGAAGGTTTCTTCTTGGATATTTCTAAGCAAGTAAATCAATTGATTGAAACATCACGCGATGCCTTTAGAGCAATCTCTAAAAATGCGACTAGCTTGTCTACTGCATCTGAAGAATTGTCTGTAGTTAGCACTCAAATGAGTTCGAATGCTGAAGAGACTAATGCTCAAGCTGGCTCTGCTTCCTCTGCTGCCACTCAAGTGAGTAGCAATATGCAAACCGTTGCTACAGGCGTTGAAGAGCTAAGTGTCAGCATCCGAGAGATTTCTTCAAATGCGATTGAAGCTTCCGCTGTTGCTACGCAGGCCGTGAATGAAGCGCGCATTACTGGCGATACCATGACTAAGCTTGGTATTAGCAGTCAAGAAATTGGCAGCGTTCTCAAAGTTATTTCTTCTATTGCAGAGCAAACCAACTTGTTGGCTTTGAATGCCACTATTGAAGCAGCTCGCGCAGGGGAATTAGGTAAGGGCTTTGCAGTTGTGGCTAATGAGGTTAAGGAATTGGCCGGACAAACTTCCCGTGCTACTGAAGAGATTAGCGGCAACATTGCCAATATCCAACGTGATGTCCAGGGAGCGATTGATTCTATTTCGGCGATTTCTGGTGTTATCAACAAGATTAATGACATCTCCGGGATTATTGCCAGTGCTGTAGAAGAGCAGGCCGCTACCGCTAATGAAATTGGCCGTACTGTGGCTGAAGCTGCTGCAGGCAGTACTGAAATTGCTCGCAATATTGATTCTGTATCAACCGTGTCTAGAAATACAACTGAAGGCGCCAATAATTGCCAACAAGCTGCTCAAGATCTTTCCAGAATGGCTTCGGAGTTGCAAAGCATGGTGAACAAGTTCAAGGTTGAAGTCTGAGATCGGAAGATAGATACCTAGGTCAATCTCTCCAATAGAGATATGGACAATAACGATCAAATCCTAGATGAGTTTCTGCTCGAGGCTGGTGAGATATTCGACCAGCTCGATATTGACTTTGTTCAGCTTGAGCAAACGCCAGAAGATAAGAAACTCATTGGTAATATCTTTCGAGCGATGCATACCCTTAAAGGTAGTAGTGGCTTCTTTGCTTTTCACCGTCTTGAAAAAGTAGCGCATGCAGGTGAATCGCTATTAAGTAAATTGCGCGATGGCATATTTACATTAAACGAAGAGATGACAGATGTTCTCTTAGAGACGTCTGATCGTTTGCGTGCAATCGTTGATGGCGTGCAAAAGCAACGTCGTGAACCAGAAGGTGATGACTCAGTTTTAATTCAAAATCTCAAGTTTCTAACAGATGGTGGCGTTGGCCTTCCTAAGACTGTGTCAGCGTCTCCCGCTCCTACAACTCCTGTAGCGGCGCCCGTTGTTCCCGCAGTGGAGGTGGTGATTGAGTCAGTTCCTCAGGCTATTGTCGAGCTAGAGCAAGAAGTTCTGGAAGTAGTTAAAGAGGTAGCCATTGATGCAGCAGTCAATGAGGCTGAGAGTTCTAAAGAATTGACTGCTCCAGTAAAAGTCAGTGTCGAGTTACTTGATAAGCTCATGAACTTAGTGAGTGAAATGGTGTTGGCACGTAATCGCTTGCTGTCTTTTGCTAGAACGAGTGGCGACTTAGCCTTCAATAACACCGTAAGACGCATTGATACCGTCACGCTAGAGTTGCAAGAGCGCATGATGAAAACGCGCATGCAACCCATTAGTCAGGTTTGGTCAAAATTTCCCCGTCTAGTGCGTGACATTGCCCAAGATTGTGGAAAAAAAGTAGAGTTGATTCAGATTGGCGCTGAAACAGAGCTTGATCGTACTTTACTAGAGGGCATTCGTGATCCATTAGTTCATATTATTCGCAATAGCGTTGACCACGGCATTGAGTTACCTGCACAGCGGCTTGCAATAGGTAAGCCTGAGCAAGGCACAGTTAAGTTACGCGCGTTTCATGAGAATGGCATGGTCGTTATTGAAATTGCTGATGACGGCGCAGGTATCAATATTCCATTAGTCAGGCAAAAAGCGATTCAGTTTGGCTTAGTTACTGCTGAGCGTGCTGCTAAGTTAACTGAGCGCGAGATTATTGATTTTATTTATTTACCAGGATTTTCCACCAAGGCTGAAATTACCAATTTATCTGGTCGTGGCGTTGGCATGGATGTGGTGCGTACTAATATTCAGGAGATTGGCGGTACCGTTGATATTGCTACCTCTTCACAAGGCACGCGTCTTCGTCTCAGTATTCCACTGACGCTGGCGATTATGCCGGCGGTCTTTGTACGCTGTAAGCAATATAGCTACGCCATACCCCAAGTCAATGTAATTGAAATGCTTCGCTATGAGCCACGCGAGGGTGTACCAGGCGTAGAGGATTTTTATGGTGTTCCAGTTTTCCGTTTACGCGACAAACTCATCCCTTTGGTATTTCTGAATTATGAGTTGAAGGTGGATGATGTATTGCCACCGGTTGATCACACTTTGAATATTGTGATTGTCCAAGCGGCCGGTATTCGCTTTGGTCTCGTAGTGGATGAAGTTCTGTACATGCAAGAGGTTGTAGTGAAGTCTGTTGGACCCTTGTTAAAAGGCACCCCCGTCTATAGCGGCAGCACGATCTTAGGTGATGGTCGTGTAGCACTCATTTTTGATATCAATGCTATTGCTGTTCGCTCAGGAATCATTGCTAAGCTTGCTGATAATCAGTTTGAGCAAGATATCTCGGCTGCCCTAGGGGCAAATAGTGAATCGCAACAAATGTTGATGTTCGATTTGCTTGGTTTAGAGCGCATGGTTATTCCGTTGGAAACAGTTGATCGCCTAGAAATGATTTCTGCCTCTCGCATAGACCGTCGTGGCAATGAGGCAGTCGTACTCTATGGCAACAAGATTATGAGACTCATCTCTTTAGCGCATTATGTAGAAGGCGCTACACAGAAGAGTTTGTATGGTGATGAAACTGTTCCGGTGATTGTGCATTATCACCATGGTCAGCCTGTTGGATTCATTGTGAAAAAAGTTCATAACATTGTAAATGTCCCTACTCAGGTCGTCATGGTATCTCCGCCCCAGAGAGGCATCATGGGCAGTGTGATTGTCAATGATTCCGTGATGAGTATTCTGAATGTTCAAGATATCCTGAACTTATCTGGCCTTGGCCCTCATCAAGAAGCTGGCTTAGCAGGGGACAATTACGTTGATAACGATGTGATCACCATGGATCGGGAGATGAAATGAATCGCGCCGGATCCTATGCCACCTTTTACGTAGGTAATTTCTTCTTTGGTATACCAATTGCCGTTGGCGTAGAGGTGACTAAAGGGCAGGAAGTAACTCCTGTACCCTTGGGACCCAAAGAAGTTGCTGGCTTTTTCAACTTGCGTGGTCAAATTGTGACAGCCATTAATATGCGCACTCGCCTAAACCTTCCTGACGCTCCTAATGGTGCTGATGCTCTTAGTATCTTCTTCCAAGATCAAGATCATTTGTTTGCTCTCTTGGTTGATCGAGTGGGTGACTTTACTGAGGTTACCGAACGGACTTTTGAAGAAACACCTAGCAACCTTGACCCTAATGCCAGAGAACTTATTGTGGGCGTTCATAAATTAGCCGATAAATTACTATTGGTTTTGGATACTCACAAAATAGTTTCTGGCATTGATCTAGTGCAAAGCTAGTCTCTTACCTTTTAGGAAGTTGTGGATAAAGTACGTGTTCTGATTGTTGATGATTCTGCCATCATGCGCAAAATCATCGCTAGCGCTCTGCAAAAAGAGCCCTCTATTGAAATTGCAGGATTTGCTGCTAATGGGCTTCAGGCGATTGAAGCTATCCAAACTTGCAATCCTGATGTCATGACCTTAGATATTGAGATGCCAGAGATGGATGGTTTGACTGCGCTACGTGAGATTCGTAAAGTAAATAAATATTTACCCATCATTATGTTTAGCTCTTTAACCCATAAGGGCGCTCAAGCTGCAGTGATGGCGTTAACAGCTGGTGCAAGCGATTATGTTGGTAAACCCGCAAATACTACTGGTGGGATTGACAATGCATTTAGGGTTTTAGAGGCAGAACTCATTCCAAAGATTATTGGCTTAGCTAAGCGCGTTAAGTCTCGTAGGGATAGGGAAGCGCAAGCTGTTAGTGCTCCAAAATTATCTACTCCAATTGCCACAAGAGTCTTGTCTACTGCTAAGTCTGTGGCATCTAATAAAGCAGCATCCTCTCTTGCATCAAAAATTAGCAAGGCTACTTCAGGAGTATTGGCAAAACCAGCAGAGGCAGTTTGCATTGGTGTTTCCACTGGTGGCCCAGAAGCATTAATGCAGGTCTTTGCTGCCTTTAATACTCCTATCAGCGTACCTATTTTTATAGTTCAGCATATGCCTGCTGATTTCACAGCATTACTAGCCGCTCGTTTAAGTGCAACAGGTGTGATGACGGTAAAGGAGGCGGAAGAAGGTGAAATTGCTGAGCCTGGCATAGCTTATATTGCGCCAGGTGGATTTCATATGGCTTTGACTCGGCCTGGTACTAAAACCATTATTCATCTGAATACTGAGCCCCCTGAAAACTCTTGTAGGCCGGCGGTAGACGTATTATTCAGAACTGCTGCAGAGGTCTATGGCAATAGCCTGCTTGCTATTATCTTGACTGGCATGGGCTACGACGGTCTTAAAGGGACTCAAGTAATTAAAGAAAAAGGTGGCCAAGTGATTGCACAGGATGAGGCCACTAGTGTGATCTGGGGTATGCCTGGTGCAGTAGTTCAGGCGGGATTAGCCGATAGCGTTCTACCAATTGACAAGATTACGGATGAGATTATTTTCAGAACTCGAAAAGTTCCCGGCCGATAAAATGTCTAAAGAATATCTACCGCAGTTTTATGTCATGTTAGAACAGCAGGTAGGAATTGCTTTAGATGACACTAAGCAATATTTACTGGAATCACGTTTGATGCCGATTGCTTCCCAAAATGGCTACACTGATGTGTATACCTTGATTAAGGTCTTAACGCAGAGTCCTATTGGACCGCTCCATTGGCAGGCCTTTGAGTCTTTAACAACAAATGAGACATCATTCTTTCGGGATAAGCATGTATTTGAAGCTTTAAGAAAAACCATTCTCCCTGAGTTAATTGAGAACCGTAAAAAGGATAAAACTTTACGTATTTGGAGTTCTGCTTGTTCAGCGGGTCAGGAAGCGTATAGCTTAGCAATGATGTTGAAAGAGGATTTTTCTTATCTGAATGATTGGACAATTTATATCCAAGCAACTGATATCTCAGAATTGATTTTAGAGAAGGCGAGATCTGGCATCTATAGTTCGATGGAGGCGCACCGTGGACTCGATACCCATTACCTACATAAATATTTTGAGCAGGTAGAAAAAGGGGCTTATCAAGTAAAGCCAGCTATCCGTCAAATGGTCAATTTTTCTCACCACAATTTAGTAGGCGATTGGCCGTTCTATCCCAAGTTTGACTTGATTATGCTCAGAAATGTGCTGATTTATTTTAGGCAGGACGTAAAAGATAGGGTGCTATTAAAAATGCAGCAACAGTTAAATGGTAATGACAGCGTGTTGATTTTGGGTGCTGCTGAATCCATCTATTTAAATGATTTATATAAATTAGTCGCGCTCGATAAGATTTCTTATTACAAGCCTAATGCCCTTATTAAGGTCTGACATGGAAAACCAAAATACACCTCCTACACCTCCCGCTATCGAGATTGATCCAGTATTTGCAGCATTTTCTGTCCTCGTAGTTGATGACAGTAGAACCTTACGCAAAATATTGATTCGCGAGCTGAACTCCTTGGGATTTCATAATATTTTAGAGGCAGCAGACGGTCTTGAGGCCATTGAGCTTGTAGAGACTAAGCCCGTTGATTTGATGCTCTTAGATATGGAGATGCCTGAGCTTGATGGTTTGGGTGTCTTGGAGCAACTTAAGGCAGACGATACCTATAAGGCCTTACCTATCATTGTAATTTCTGGTGCAGATCAGTTTGAAAAAACCATTAAGTGTATAGAGATGGGCGCAGAAGATTATCTGCCTAAGCCATTCGATCCTATCTTATTACGAGCTCGAATTTTTTCTTCTCTTGAGAAAAAGCGCTTACGTGATTTAGACCGTAAGCACTTAGAGATGCTCAATCATGAAAAGCAATTACTAGAGATTGAGCAAATGAAGACTGAGAAGTTGATGCTCAATATTCTGCCTAGGCCAATCGCTGATCGCTTAAAGCGTGGAGAGAAAAATATATCTGGTAGTTATCCAGATGTGACTATTTTATTTAGTGACTTGGTGGGGTTTACTAAAATGTCATCGAAGACTACGGCAACAGAGTTAGTCAAATTATTGAATGATTTATTTACGAGATTTGATGTTCGTGCAGAAGCTCTAGGTCTAGAAAAGATTAAAACTATTGGCGATGCTTATATGGCTGTAGGGGGTCTTCCTATTCCTCGTCCCGATCATGCAGCTTTATGCGCAGAGATGGCCTTGGGCATGTTTGAAGACTTAAAGAACTTCAACCAAGAAAATAATGCCGAATTAAATATGCGGATCGGCATGAACTCTGGACCGGTTGTTGCTGGGGTGATTGGGTTTACAAAGTTTTCATATGATCTATGGGG
>Ga0194047_10002346_pt1 | contig 10880 bp, 9 predicted proteins | sample JunL225m_MetaG_2_FD_160070 | JGI IMG/M metagenome (GOLD analysis project Ga0194047, IMG submission 160070) | Anoxic zone freshwater microbial communities from boreal shield lake in IISD Experimental Lakes Area, Ontario, Canada - Jun2016-L221-5m | ecosystem: Environmental > Aquatic > Freshwater >...
CTTTTTATCCTTATGCTTCCCAACCTAATGGAGAGTTTCAATTCTCGGGAGAAGTAAACTGGAAAGCGGTTAAAAAACAGGATTATAAATTGGACATCACCGTAAATTATTCCGGTTCGAATGATTTGGACACAACTCATTTGGATGCTGCTACTGATAGTACCAGACAAGGATATAAAACCAATTCCTATTTAATGGGCAAGAAAGTTTTCTTTCGTGATTTCTATGTAGAGGTGAATCAGAAATTCGGAAAGAAATTTAAAGCATCTATATTATATGCATATCAGGAATACAACAAAGGTGTTATTCAGGAACCGGGCTTTCCTACTATTTACTCACATATAGTGGTTGCTGATTTAACCTACCGACTAAAGGGTGAAAGCACAGTGCGGCTCGAAATGCAGAACCTCACTACAAGGCAGGATAAACAGGACTGGGCTCAAGCAATGTTAGAATATACCTTCAACACCCATTGGTTTGCGGCAGTGCTCGATCAATATAATTACGGAAACGAAATTACAACTCAGCGTTACCATTATTACAACGCCACAGTTGGTTATACAAAAAATGCAAACCGTATTACATTATCATACGGGAAACAACGTGCAGGTATTTTTTGTGTAGGAGGAATCTGCCGCCAGGTACCGGCTTCTAACGGAATAACATTAAGTGTGACCAGCAGTTTTTAAAATTTATATATCATGAAAAAATTAATTTACTTAACAACTATTTTTCTTGGAGCTTTGATTGCATCATGCGATTACGTAGGCAATCCTTATCCAACAAAAAATGCAAATTTGGGCGACACATCTACTTGCCCTGCACCTACCTTTCCAACAGTAACTTCTCATGTGAAGAAAATACTGATTGAGGATTTTACAGGTCATACATGCCCAAATTGTCCAAGAGCAGCGAGATTACTACATGCCATAGATTCAACTTACCCTGGTAAAATTGTTGGGTTGGCTATTCATGTTGGAGGGTTAGCAGCGCCTTCAGCTGGTCACGGAGGTACCACTGCTTCAGACTTTTTGGCTGATTACAGAACGAAAGCAGGGAATGATTATGAAACAGTTTTCACACCTTATGCAATTGGATTGCCTGAAGGTATGTTTAACAGAAAAGATTTTGATGCAACCAATCTCACTCATTTAAAGTTCTATCTAAATTGGAATAGCTATCTTTCAGGAATCATTAACGATCCTTCAGTAGTAGATTTACAACTTAATATTAATTATGACGCAACAAATCGAAAAGTTTGTTGTGCTGTACGCGACTCGTTTTTGACATCAGTAACCGGAACTTATAAATTGGTTGCTTTGATTACACAAGACAGTATAATCGGTTGGCAAGACGATATTGACCATGGCATGGTATCAAATTATGTTTTTAATGATGTACTTCGCGATGCAATAACTCCAACAGGAGCATGGGGAGAACCTCTGGTTACTGGCAGTGCAAGTGCAGGTTTGAAACATATCAACAAATTTGCTTACAATGTTCCTTCGAGTTATTCGTCACCAGCAGCAGGAAGTACACCTATTCCATGTGATGTAAACAAATGTCATATAGTAGCCTTTATTTACAATACAGCCACCTACGAAATTATCCAATCGGAAGTGGTGAAAATTACGCCTTAGTTGTAAGCTAATTTTTTCGATTCCTCACTTGGCATGGAAAGACTTTGATAAAGGTTGTTTCGTGTCGGGTGAGGAATCTCTTTTTTAGGTACTTTTGCAATTCAATCAGAAAATGGAAATGCAAAGTAAAATCAAACATAAAATCGTTGTAGCAGTTACAGGTGCAAGTGGTGCCATTTACGCTAAAGTGTTATTACAAAAATTACAACTTCTGAATAATCAAATTCAGGAGGTGGGAATAATAATGAGTGATAATGCAAAAGAGGTGTGGCAATTTGAAATTGGAAACAATGAATATGAAAAATGGCCATTTACACTTTATAACAAAAATGATTTCTCTGCACCTTTTGCTTCCGGCTCTGCAAAGTTTGATACCATGATTGTTTGTCCCTGCAGCTTGGGTACTCTGGCAAGAATAGCATCAGGTATTTCGAATGATTTGACCACCCGCGCTGCGGATGTAATATTAAAAGAAAGAAGAAAACTAATCCTAGTTACCCGTGAAACCCCATTAAGTATAATTCATATCAATAACATGAAAACTGTTACCGAGGCAGGAGGAATTATTTGTCCTGCCAGTCCTTCGTTTTATAGCAAACCGAATGATTTTGATGCCCTTGCTTCCACTGTTGTCGACCGCGTGCTTGATTTGGCCGGACTCGAACTTCCTACTTATAGATGGGGAGAGAAATAAGTTTCTCTGAATATACATTTCATTCAAATTCCTTATTAAAATCAATAATCAATTTTTTTAACGTTTTTAATAATTGAAATGGCTTATTAGCATAAGTTATATTACTTTTATCCCGTTGAAATTGGAAACATGGCTATGTTTGAAAGATAACAAACACATGAATAAATTATTTTGAAGTGAAAGAAAAAAAAGAAAAACTAATAATTGGCCGAAGAGAGCTCATCGATTTTCCGGAACTTGGTTTATTAGGTATAGAAGCAAAAATAGATACAGGTGCTTATACCGCTGTGTTGCATTGCCACGATATTCGTGAAGAAGAAGGTGTGCTTTATTTCTATTTTCTCGACCCCACTCATCCCGAATACAATAATCAGGAGCAAAAATTTACAAACTATACACAACGTGAAATAAAGAATTCGTTTGGAGAAACAGAGAACCGTTATATTGTAAAAACAATAATCAAAATGGGCAACAAACGAATAAAATCTCTAATTTCGTTGACCGATAGAGGAACGATGCGTTATCCGGTACTGATAGGCAGAAGATTTTTGAAAAATAAATTTATAGTAGATGTTGGATTGTTAAACCATCTTTCACAAAAATAATTACATCAACCAAACAATAACAAAAATGAAAATAGCAATTTTATCACGCAACCAGAAGCTTTACTCCACTCGCAGACTAGTGGAAGCCGCTGAACAAAGAGGCCATGAGGTAATGGTTCTTGACCATTTAAAATGTGTGTTGGCCATCGAAAAGGGCAATCCTCATATTTTTTACGGAGGCAAGGAGGTTACAGATATTGATGCTGTTATTCCTCGTATCGGCACATCGGTAACATTTTATGGAGCTGCTGTGGTGAGACAGTTTGAGCAAATGAAAGTTTTTTCTTCTGTAGAATCACAGGCGTTGGTTCGTTCACGGGATAAGCTGAGAAGTTTACAACTGCTGGCTAAAGCCGGAATCGGAATGCCTAAAACCGCTTTTGCTTCATTGCCAAAAAATATTGATAATGTAATAGAAATAGTCGGAGGTGCACCGGTAGTAATAAAATTGTTGGAAGGAACCCAAGGCATTGGAGTAATTCTTGCCGAAACACATAAATCAGCAAAATCGGTAATTGAATCTTTCCTTGCTTTAAAAGCGAATATACTTGTACAGGAATTTATAAAAGAAGCTGGTGGTGCCGATATTCGTGCATTTGTGGTGGATGGAAAAATCGTAGGTGCAATGAAACGTCAGGGATTACCGGGCGAATTCAGAAGCAATCTGCATCGCGGAGGTAGTGCTTCAGTTTTGGAATTGACAAAAGAAGAGCGCGAAACGGCTATTAAATCTGCAAAAAAACTAGGGCTTGCTATTGCAGGAGTGGATATGTTGCAATCGTCAAGAGGTCCGTTGGTGATGGAAGTAAATTCTTCTCCCGGACTGGAAGGAATAGAAGGCGCCACAGGAGTGGATATTGCCGGAAAAATAATAGAGTATGTTGAAAGAAACGAATTCAATCACGAAGCATAATAGAATTGTAGATTGGATGAAATGGAGAAACAGAATAAGCTTTCATTTTCCGTTTATCTGAATCAATAATTGTAATCTATGCAATACACAAACAAAAATTTATATATCAACGGACTTGAAATAAAGCCCGGAAACTCTGCTCAGGTAAGCTTAAACTGGTATCAGTTGCCTACCAAAACTATTATTGAAATTCCTGTCTCTATCTTTCGTTCGGTTAATCCGGGGCCTGTAGTGCTGTTGCAGGCAGGTATGCATGGTGACGAAACCAACGGTATTGAAGTGGTGAGAAGATTGATAACACGGCCTGAAGTGCGTAATCCACTTTGCGGAACAGTCATTGCCATTCCGGTGATTAATACCTTTGCTTTTTTATATGGAACTCGCGATTTGCCCGATGGCAAAGATTTGAACCGTTGTTTTCCGGGTAATAAAAATGGTTCGTTGGGAAGTCGCATTGCTTACGACTTAACACACGAAATAATTCCACAGATTGATTTGGGTATTGATTTTCATACGGGAGGAAAGCAAATAAATAATTATCCTCAGTTGCGCTGTGTTTTCGAAGATGCAGTTTCCATAGAGCTTGCTAAAAAGTTTTCGGCTCCTTATATTATTAATTCTCCTTTTCGCGATCATTCGTTTCGTAAAGAAGCTGCTAAATACAATAAGCCTGTTTTAGTGTTCGAGGGTGGCGAATCATCGCGGTTTCATTATCAATACATCAACGAGGGTGTGAATGGTTGTCTCCGACTGATGAATCATTTAGGGATGATAGATGTGGAGGTGCGCGAAACTCCTGCCGTATTAATTCATAAAACTTCGTGGCTTAGAGCAAGAGCTTCGGGTATGTTTCATTGTTCGAAAACCAATGGAGTTTCGGTGATAAAAGGTGAAGTGATAGGAGAAATTACCGACCCTTTTGGTGAACACAAAGAAAAAATAGTAGCTCCTTCTAACGGATTTATTGTGGCCATCAACACACACCCTGTGATAAATCAGGGTGATGCATTGATGCATTTCGGAATGGAAGGGTAAATTACTTTACCACTCCCAATTCTTTTCCAACTTTGGCGAATGCCTTAACAGCTTTATCAATATGTTCTTTTTCGTGAGCTGCTGATAACTGAACACGTATGCGGGCCTGACCTTTGGGAACTACAGGATAAAAGAAACCAATAACATAAATTCCTTCTTTCAATAATCGCGAAGCAAACTCCTGAGCCAACTTGGCATCATACAACATTACGGGAACAATGGCCGAATCTCCGTCTTTTATTTCAAGTCCTGCTTTTTTAATTTCTTGTTTAAAGTAATTTACATTCCATTCCAATTTGTCGCGCAGAGTGGTGGCTTCGCTCAACATATCGAGGACAGCTATAGATGCTCCTACAATATGCGGAGCCAATGAATTTGAAAACAAATAAGGACGCGAGCGCTGACGAAGCATACTGATGATTTCTTTTTTGCCGGTTGTAAATCCGCCCATAGCTCCTCCCAAAGCTTTACCCAATGTACCAGTAATTATATCTACGCGATGCATTACATTTTTTAGTTCCACTGTTCCTCTCCCTGTTTTTCCAATAAAGCCTGTAGCATGGCTTTCGTCTACCATCACCATTGCATTATATTTATCTGCTAAGTCACAGATTTTATCAAGTGGAGCTACAAAACCATCCATAGAAAACACACCATCTGTAACAATGAGTCGGTAACGCTGAGCCTGTGCTTGTTTTAGTTGTTCTTCCAAATCGGCCATATCCGAATTTTTATAACGATAACGCTGTGCTTTGCACAAACGAACCCCATCTATAATGGAAGCATGATTCAGTTCGTCCGAGATAATGGCATCTTCTTCGCCAAGCAATGGTTCGAACACCCCGCCATTGGCATCGAAACAGGCAGCATATAATATAGTGTCTTCTTGCCCTAGAAACGAAGCTATTTTTTGTTCCAGTTCTTTATGTATATCCTGAGTGCCGCAGATAAACCTCACACTGCTCATTCCATAGCCATGTGTGTCGAGGGTTTTGTGTGCAGCCTCTATCACACGTGGGTGAGACGAAAGACCAAGATAATTGTTTGCACAAAATATAATTACTTCTTCGCCTGTGCTTACTTTTACCACAGCACCTTGCTCAGTGGTTATTATTCTTTCTTTTTTAAACAAACCTGCCTCCTCTATGTTGGCAAGCTCTTTCTCTAAATCATTTTTTAAATTTCCGTACATAATAATCGGTATAAGATGTGTAATAGTTAATGAGTGACAAATATAAATATTAAAAGCAATGCCAATTTAGATAATTCGTCATATTGATGAATGGGGTTTTTAGATTGGCGTTTTTACATGGTTGATGTTTTCTCCAATAAAGATAATATATATAATGTAAGTGCTAAAAAAGTTTGGTTATGAACCCAACATTCTAGTTGTTATCTTTATTCAAGAAAGAGGTCTTTATAGCTTCACTCACCTTTTTGATATTCGGAAGCGACCATTGATGTCAGAAAGATAGTGTTTTGTTAATTTATAGAAGTTTATTGACTACTGATTTGGAAAGTTGGGAATTTCTTTGAAAGAAAAGTACTTTGTTTTACAAAAGTTGGGAATTTCATTACAAGAAAAGTACATTGTTTTACAAAAGTTGGGAATTTCTTTATAAGAAAAGTGCGTTACATTAAAAGAAAAGTACATTGTTTTACGAAAGTTGAGAATTTCTTTCAATGAAAAGTACTTTGTTTTATAAAAGTTGAGAATTTTATTAGAAGTAATTCGTTTTTCTTTTAATAAAATTCCCAACTTTCCAAAAACCACTTAAATGAAATTTCTTTATTCCGCCAGCAATTTTTCTACAAAACGAGTGGTTTCTTCCACATATTTATAAAAATTATCGCCAGTGGCAGGGCCATAAAATCCGGTATATATTTTACGTACATTTCCTTTTTTGTCGATATAAACGGTGGTGGGAAAAGCCATAATTTTATTTAACATAGGCAAAGCTTCGGAGGCTTGTTGTGCTCCTGTTTTTCCGGTAATCAAAAAATCGTAACGGGCTTCGTATTTATCTTTCACACGTTTCACATTGGCAACAGCTTTGTTAAAATTGTCGGTACGTTCAAAGGCTAGGCCTATTACTTCCAGTCCTTTTTTATTGTATTTTTCATAAAACCCGGCCAGAAATTTAGTTTCGTCCATACAATTAGGGCACCAGGTGCCCATAAGCTGAACAATAACCACTTTGTTTTTATACTTGCTGTCCGACAGCGAAACCTTTTTGCCTTTCAGATTTTGAAACGTAAAATCCATTTTGGTAAATCCCGGTTTGAGAAAAGTAAGCGAATCGGGGTTGCGGAGTTTAAAATTGTCGTTTCGTTTGGCTGTCCATGTTTCGTGACCATGTGCCCCGGCATAAAAATCACCGGTAAGCAGTTTTTTATCGTTATTCAGTTTGGCTTTGAACAAAAACGCATGAGCACCATCAAAACACGAAAGGTAAAAATCGTTATTGGCCATAACGCCTTCCAGGTAACGGTAATCTCCGGTTTCGGTCATAAATGTGCCGGTAAGTTTGCTTCCTTTGGTAACATTATCTTGTTTGAACACACCAATGGCTTTATACGTATCTTCTTTGCCGGGGTTAAAATCGGTTTCCCATTTGCCCGTTACCACAGGCTCGTAATTGGTCCAGTTTTTTATTTCAAACCTTGTTTTTTTATTGCAATATCCGGTAAACGGAAGAATGTTTTTTTCTTTACGGGCATGATTAATCCACACACCTTTTAACGAGTCGCCATGATTTTTGCATCTGAATTCGGAATCGAAAAGAGGCATACGAATAAAAACAGAATCGGCAGTAACCGAAACTTCGGAAGCCGTAATGTTTTCTTCGGCATTGGTAAACACTACCGAATAAATATCGAGATCGAAACCAACATCAAAACTAAATGGCATGGAAATCGTGTCGTTGAGTTTAAACACTCCTCGCCATTCTCCTGTTTTCAAAATGTTTTGTGCCATCAGGCAATTAAAAAACAAAAGCGAAGCCACTGTTATGACTCCGCTTTTAAATAGTTTGTTTTCCATATTTATTGTTATTAGCCTCCCCGCCCCTCTCCAAAGGATAGGGGTGACGGAATGTAAAGTAGTTTTTATTTTAAATTGCTCACCTATCGCCCCCTCTCTTTTGGAAAGGGGGTTAAGGGTGGGCTTTAAATATTAAAATTTATTCCTTGAGCCAATGGCAACTGAGTACCATAATTAATGGTATTGGTTTGTCTGCGCATGTAAGCTTTCCATGCATCAGAGCCCGACTCGCGTCCTCCTCCGGTTTCTTTTTCTCCTCCAAAAGCACCACCAATCTCGGCACCCGAAGTACCAATGTTTACATTAGCAATACCACAATCAGAACCTGCCTGCGACAGGAACAATTCCATTTCGCGCATACTGTTGGTAAAAATAGAAGACGACAATCCCTGAGGAACTCCGTTTTGCATAGCAATGGCTTCTTCTATGGTTTTATATTTCATTACATATAATATAGGAGCAAACGTTTCTTCCTGCACTATGTGGTATTCGTTTTTAGCTTCGATGATGCATGGCTTAACATAACAACCGCTTTCAAATCCTTCGCCTGTTACCACACCTCCATCCACAATCATTTTACCACCTTCGGTTTTTGCTTTGGCAATAGCATTAGTATAATCTTCTACTGCTTTTTTGTCAATCAATGGCCCAACGTGATTAGAGGAATCGAGCGGGTTTCCTATCTTTAACTGATTGTATGCTGTTTTCAAAACATCAATTGTTTTGTCATATATACTTTCGTGAATAATTAATCTTCGAGTGGTGGTGCAACGTTGTCCGGCTGTACCCACAGCACCAAACACAGCACCGGTAAGTACCATTTTTAAGTCGGCATGTTCAGAAACAATGATGGCATTGTTACCTCCCAATTCGAGTATGCTTCTGCCAAAACGCTGAGCTGTGGCAGCTGCTACTACTTTTCCAATTCGAGTAGAACCAGTAAACGAAAGCAAAGGTACACGTTTATCATTGTTCATCAAGTCGCCCACCGGATTGCCGATTAACACACAACTTACTCCTTCAGGAACATTGTTTTTCTTTAATACCTCCGAAATAATATTCTGACAGGCAATAGCACAAAGAGCAGTTTTAGAACTTGGTTTCCACACACACACATCGCCACATACCCATGCCAAGGCAGCATTCCAGCTCCATACCGCCACAGGGAAATTGAATGCAGAAATAATTCCTACTATTCCCAGCGGATGCCATTGCTCATACATGCGGTGCATAGGGCGTTCGCTGTGCATCGTTAAACCGTACAACTGACGAGATAAGCCAACAGCAAAATCGCAAATATCAATCATCTCCTGCACTTCGCCCAAACCTTCCTGCAAGCTTTTTCCCATTTCGTACGAAACAAGTTTACCAAGTGGTTCTTTATACTCGCGCAGTCTGTCGCCTATCTGACGCACTATTTCTCCTCTTTTGGGAGCCGGCATCAAACGCCATACTTTAAAAGCTTCCTCAGCTGTTTTCATTACATGCTCATAATCGTCAGGTGTAGCAATGTTAATACTGCCAATTAAATTTCCATCGGCTGGCGAATACGAATCTATTTTAGCACCCTTGGTGTTGATGTGTTTCGTTCCGGTAGAAGCTCCGTAATTGTTTTGTTTAATTCCTAATTGTGTTAATACCTCCCCTATCCCGTAGGCATTTGATGTTAATGTTTCTGACATAATTTTTTTGTTAGACCTCACCCCCTGCCCCTCCCCTTAAAAAAGGGGAGGGGTGACGGAGCCTGAAGTAGTTTATTTATTTTATTTTTATTTTAAGTTCTCACCTATTACTCCCTCTCCTTTTTACAAGGAGAGGGGATAAAGGGGTGAGGTGTATTATTTCGCATTTTCAAATAATTCGTTGGCCTTTTCCCAATCTACCAAATTCCAGAAAGAAGCGATATAATCGGCTCTTCTGTTTTGATTTTTCAGGTAATAAGCATGTTCCCAAAGGTCGAGTGCAAGCACTGGTTTTCCTTTTATTTCCACACTATCTAGTTTCATCAATGGGTTATCCTGATTGGCTGTAGAACCTATCGAAAGTTTTCCTTTGTTAGCTACAAGCCATGTCCATCCCGAACCAAAACGTTTCATAGATGCATCAGCAAATTGTTTTTTAAATTCATCAAACGACATGTAAGTAGCGTTAATTGCATCCGCCAGTTTACCGGTAGGAATTCCTCCTCCTTTTGGTTTCATGGTTCTCCAGAAAAACGTGTGATTAAAATGTCCTCCTGCATTGTTGCGCATAGCCACCGGAAGTTTATCCATGTTTGCAAACACATCGTCCAAGTCAGCCAGATTTTTTGCAACATCCGGAGCAAGTGCATCAAAAGCTTTGTTTAAATTGGTAACGTAAGCCTGATGATGTTTCGAATAATGAATCTCCATGGTCAGTTTATCAATATGAGGTTCGAGTGCATCATATTCGTAAGGCAATTTGGGAAGTGTAAATTTACCTCCTTCCGGAACAAGTAGCATTTCTTTTTCCAATATATCGGTTGTGGCTAGTGCTTTGTTGGCAACTGATGTTGCAGCAAGTGTGCCTAAGGCAAGTGCTGCCGATTTTTTAATAAAATCTCTGCGCGAATTTTCTTTTTTCATTTCTTTTGGTTTGGTTTATTTAATACTACTATGATGTTTTTACCTGTTAAAAAAACAGAAACTAAAAATTAATAAGCACCTGGTTTTTTTCAACGGCCTGGCCTTTTTTTACATTTATTTTCTTTACTACACCATCGGTTGGCGATTTAATATTGTTCTCCATTTTCATTGCTTCGAGTACAATAATGGCATCACCTTTTTTCACCACATCGCCTTCGGCAACTTTCACTTCGATAACCAAACCCGGCATAGGGGCTTTAATTTCGTTTACTTTTTTTGCAGCAAGAGAGTCGAGACCCAAGTTGTGAAGTAATTCATCAAACTTGTCTTTCACGTTGAGATGA
>Ga0194047_10002349_pt1 | contig 10877 bp, 2 predicted proteins | sample JunL225m_MetaG_2_FD_160070 | JGI IMG/M metagenome (GOLD analysis project Ga0194047, IMG submission 160070) | Anoxic zone freshwater microbial communities from boreal shield lake in IISD Experimental Lakes Area, Ontario, Canada - Jun2016-L221-5m | ecosystem: Environmental > Aquatic > Freshwater >...
TATAACCACTAGTCATGCTGGGTAATTGATAAGGGGAACTAAAGCTCAATCCGAGAGAATTACTACTATCAGCCGTAGCATATGCAAGGTAGATTCCATTGCCAGGTCCCGTAAAGCCTAGATAGAGTGTTCCATTAAACACTGCTAGAGATGGACCTAAAAATGAGTGAAAATTATTGCCTAGATTGGTTAACCCCTGCCAGTTATAGCCATCTTTACTTTTTTCAATATATATATCATCACTATCAGCTGTATAGGCCATATAGAGCCAGCCATTATAGGTGGCAAAAGCCGGAGTTTGTTTAGTATTTTGATTAGATAGCGATGGATTACTGGCATTAGTATAGACAGACCAGCTATTCAATGGAGCAGATACATTGGTAATAGGAGCATTGATAGTGGTGCTCATTCCTGAATTGACATTTTCAACAGCAATAGAACCATTGTTGTTATTAGCAGTAGGATTTCCTACAACGATGTCATCATAACCATCTCCATTGAGATCAGAACCAGTTATTGATGAGCCAGATGGGATAGAAACTTTCGAGGGTGTAAGGCCAGTGCTGCTGCCAAGATAAAGAATACTATTTAAAATGACATTGTCATAACCGGCACCGTTGTAGTCTCCAATTCCACTGGTGATACTGTTTATGTTGTGGATTACTTGGTAGCTACTGCTCTTGTTGTTGGGATTGAGAACCAAGCTTACTTGATTGGCTAGATTAGGATTGCCAAAGACCGCATAGAAGTTGCCATCATTGCCCCAAATTCCAAAATCATTTAAACCATCACCATTGACATCTCCAAGCGCTACTACCTGTTTAATAGAGACATTCTGAATTGTTACTAAGAGACTGTGACTACTATCAGCCGAATCAAGCAGAGCTTCTGTGCTATTACCAAAAGCTATCAATACTCCATTGCCACCAGCAGAGGCTACTGCCGAATAACCATTTCCAGTGATATCTCCCAGGCTAACTACGTCATATCCATTGCCGATTAAGGGGAAAGTAGGTGGGGTGAATACCAAATTATCGATGGGAGAAGAAAGACCAGATACGGGAGTATATAGTTTAGATACATTGGTTACAACCGTATTATCGCTCAGGTTGGTAATAAATTGATACGGCAATAGCTCGCTTACAGGGTTATTAGGGTTATATGTGCCATTTAGTTGTTTTGATACAAAGCCACCTGGTCGCAAAATTTCTAGATTGCCCTGATCATCTAAGGCCAAAACAGAACCTGCCTTATTGGTATTGCTAGACCATACAACATAGCCTAAATAACCGGCTGAGAGTTCAAGGTTGCCGTCAGGTTTCATCGTGGCCCTATCGCCGGCAACGGTATTATTACTACTCCAGACTATTTGATTAGTGGTGGTATTGACTAGACTTAGCTTTCCATTAAGAATCAGTAGTTCATAAGGATTTGTTGCAGTTGAGTAGGGCAAGGTTGGATTAGATACACTCAGAGCCTGACCTTGAGCAAGGGTAAAGCCGGTAGCTCCTTGTTGATATTCTCCATTTAAATTTTCTACGACTAAACCATCAAAGCTCAGTACCGCCAAATTACCATTAGGATCTAGGGATAGGTAGTTATTAGCGCGTCCAATTTGGTAATTGACATCAGTTGACCAAACAATATCGCCATTATCATTGTTGATGATTGCGAAGTTTCCATCACTTTGCATACCAGCTACAAAATTACCTGTAGAGGGGGCATTAGGGCTAGTCCAAACCACATTTCCAGTGGAGGTATTCTGCAATCTCAAGATCCCGTTGGTTCCAAGTATCAAACTATAGGGAGAGAGCAGGGTTGCACCTTGGGCTACTATAGTTGGCCTAGCTGCACTATTGACCAAATTGACATCATAGCCACCAAAAATTTGTTTTAAAAGTGAGCCATTGGAGCTCAAAATCTCCAAATCTCCTTTGGCATCTATCACTAAATAAGCGCCCGGATTTCCAGCGGTTCCACTAGCCCAGACTGCATCTGCTGGATTTTTCACTGCTGTTTGGTGTTTCTTGTAAACCACCAAGTTACCATCGGTCTGCATTATCGCCTCAACGCCATTAGTAGTACCACTACTCCAGATAATAGTGCCATCAATAGCATTAACTAAGACTAATGCTCCATTTTCTATCACCAACTGATAAAGATTGGGATTGGGATTAGATGTGCCAGCAATTACATAGCCGTTATTGGCAGATATATCAGCCAAATCTATACTACCGACTACATTGAGCCAAGGATGTCCAAAAACATCAGATACCTGCTGCGCGCCAGGACTTGTCACTAGAAGATTATTCTGATAGACACCTTGCTCTTTTTGAACGATGCTACCAATAGCGCTTCCAGAAAGATCATAGGGCGCTCCACCATTTAAATAAAGGACATTGCTTCCATCATTGGAAGTATCACCTAGATTTAATTGGCTCCCAACTTGGTTTAAATTGGGATTAAAGATCACATAGCTTGTTCCAGTACTATCGGCAGCTTGGGGTGAGCCAATTACCAGGTCGTTGATATTAGGATTTTGATTGGTTATATCACTTACCGAAGACAGCACAGTGCCAGTTTGACTATTTTCCACTCCGCCAGTAATAGTTAGATTACTAACATTATCGATTTGTTGTGATGTAGAACTAGTAACTAAATTCTCGCCAGAGAGGATATAGACCTGACCGTTGGAGGCATCTGCTCCAATAGCAGAGATAGCTAGATCTTGACGACCGAGTCCATTAAAATCCCCAACTGCCAATGCACTGCCAAGTTTGCTATTGGTGGCTGTTTGATTGACAGGATCCGGTTTGGTTGAACCAAGATAGGTCAAATAAGGTGTCTTACTCATTACATTGCTAGAACCAGCAGAAAAGACATAAGCTGCACCGGCAGATACATAGGATTGTGCTGGAAAGGCTTGCTCCACTCCATCTCCTGGCAGTTGAGAGGTATCTTGCCAACTATTTTGAGCTAATTCCTGATAGTTTGGAGCCCCGATGATCAGATCATCTAGAACTTTACTTCCAGTAAGGGTATCTGCAGTTCCATTTTGATGATGTGAAACGGCTAAGGCTGATCCTAATGCTGATCCTACAGTGATATTGCCGGTTGATTGTCCGGTTATATCAACAGAATTGGCAGGATCTGGAATAGAAAAAGTTTTGCCGGTATAAAATATCTGAGCTTGTTTTGGAGTGGCACCATAGGCGATATATACTATGCCAGCTCCATTGTTAGCTCCAGGGGCACCAATTACCACTGAGCCCTTGCCACTGGTGTCAAATTTTCCAACTGCCACTGTAATACCAGCAGAACCCGAGGGATCGCTATTGGGAATATTGATTTGATATCCTTGATTTGAGTTGAGTTTATTGATATCAATTATTTGTCCGGGATTGCTGGCCAAATAACTGCCGTAAATTACATAGACGGCACCTGCGCCATTATTGGCATTGGGATCGCCAATAACTAAATCATCAAATTTATCGCTGCTTATATGTCCTATGGCTACGCTCAATGGTAAGGCATCAGGCGCGGCGCCATCGAGAAACCCATCAATCAATACACCGTCAGGATTACTTGAAAGATCAGTACCATTTAGAGAAGAGGTTTGCTTATTGGAGAGAATAGCACCATTGCCAAATAAGACTTGAATCGAAGCGCCTACTTTTTGCTCGCTAGGAGTGAGATAACCTTGATCAACTATTGCTGCATCTTGTGCACTTCCAAGACCTCTAAAGTCTCCTGTGGCCAGGGCAATTGCGACATTGGCATTACTGGTATTAATATTAAAGCCACTATTGATTAAACTGAGGGATTTATCGTTAGCTTCGGTGACCGTAACAATACCAGTAGCCGAGCTGCTGGTGGTATTTTGAACTATATTGAGCGATTGCTGATCTTTATAAACTGTCGTATCATCGGAAAAGTAGACGGTGATGTTCGCATCGGTGATCTTAGCCAAGTTGGAATGGGCTGAATCATCGACAAATAATGCCAGGTTTTCCTGAGCTCCTCCTACGTAATAGCTAAAATTGCCACCCTTAGGATTAAGATTGTTGAGGAGTTGATTGCCTACCATCACAGCAAGCTCATTAGCACCATTTTTAACGGCAGACCCAATAGCCCAAGTCTCATTGGCTTGTTGGGATGCAATGGAGACACCAGTAATGGTTCTATTGCCATCGTTGTTGAGCAAGAGATTGAAATAGAGATCACTATTTCCATTGGGATTGATATTGCCTGGAGCGTTTGCAGGAGTATCGGAAACTAAATCCCAAGAGCTAGGGCTTCTAGAATAGGTTAGCTTTGTTGGAACAATGGGGGAATCTACCTTGATTTGATCAGGTAGAGCGCTCCAAGTATCACTACTTGGTTGCCATACAACGTAGTTGGTCCGAGAGCCTGAGGGAATAGCCGAATTGTATTGAGCGCTGTATTTTTGACCAATATCATTGTTTGAACTTTCGGCAGTAGAAACTTGCAAAAGTTGCTCCCCAGTCATTTGATCAGGCGGAATATTAGCAGTGGAGCTGTAGCTCAATGCCTGGTTATAGACCGCTAGCTCATCTAGATATACAGAACTATTGGGAGTACCTGCTGCCACTAAGTTGACTGATTCTGTAAAGTCACTGGTATTGGGGGTCAGGTTGACATTATTTACAGAAGCTATAGGATTGGCATTTAAATAGAGTTCTGCGGTGTTAGCTTGATTGTCATAAGTAACTACAACATAGTACCATTGGCCAGCATTGAGCGGTTCTTGGATGGTGAGAGGTTCTGATTGCCCATTGACCTGCCAAGCTAAACCAGGCTTGCTGCCTGCTTGATTATTTAAGCTGACTCCTAAAAGTCCAGGGATAGAAACAAGATTGGTACTTCCAATAGCCAAGCCAGAAGAGGGTATCTCAAACCAAAACTCTATACTGAGCGATTCGCCAGAATAACTATAACCAGTTAAGGTTGCCGATGCGCCATTTTTAAAGAAAACAGCAGGGTTGGGATCTCCACTATTAGTATTGCCATTTAATAGAGCGCCAGTTCGATTAAAAACAACATTGCCGTCGTAGGTGCCATTGCCAGTGCCAAGCAGACTACCTAGATTGTTGAGATTCGTTCCATATGACCCGTCGAAACGCCAATAGATTAGGGGTTGATCGTTTGCCACCAGTTCAGCATAGGATGCTGGTTGAGTACTGGTCCAAAAGATAGCTGGATGCCCACTGATATTCTGCACAGAGAGGGAGCTTTGATCATCTGGCGGAGTGGGGGTATTGATCAAGTGAGGGACAGACCATTGTGGGTTGGCGCCATCACTCAATAATGTGGATTCATAGATTTGATTGGTACCATTGATATCAGTATTTAGCCACACTGCAATCATGTTGCCATCAGGACCTTGACCTAGGCTGACAGTGAGATCTTTTCCCCCAATTGAATTTTTAGAATCAACTAAAGAACTGGCGATGCTCCAACTCTTGCTACTTGCATCGTAGATTGAATAGTAGACCCGAGCTAAAGCTTGACTGTCGCTAATCAATTGACTTTCTTGAGAGCTGTATTGCTCTCCTGGCAAAAGATCAGTAGGCACGAAAGGACTGGGGTTGTGGATCCAGGCAATTACATCTTTGCCATTTTTATCGAGGGCACTTGTCACAGAGCTATTGATCCCATCTGAGCCAAGTACACTTCCAGTACTTATATCTGCTAAGTTAGAGCTTCCAGGTGAACCGACTATATACTTGATAACATTGTTGGCTACAGTAGCAGAAGTAGTTACTTTGTGGTTACTAAAAGTAGGGACTGCCAATCCATTGCCAGCACTTTTAAGCTCTGTACCAGAATAACTGATAGTAACGTTATCACCCGGACCAATGAACCCATCTCCAGTGGGATTGGGTACTTCTAAAATCACGGTATCAGCATTTACTATAGGGGTAGTATTTAGTATGTACTGGAGACCATTTACCCAAATTGTGAAATCACTAGTGTTGACTTGGTCTTGTTGGAGCTTTTGATCAAATACCAAAGTTATCTGATTGACATAGGTATCTTGATAATGAACTACTACAGTTGCAGCATTTACCAATACCGGTGCAGTTTGGTTAGTTAGTGTATTAGCTACAATAAAGTTTTGAAAACTATCAAGCCAGATTACAGTTTGAGTAGCATCAGTCAAGGCTAGATTTTTTTTATTGACAGATGAAAGAGTATAACTGATATTAAAAATGGTATTTGTTGGGACATTTCCTGATATTTTTAAGACCAAGTTATCGCCCAAAATAGATGGATTTGCATCCAGCAAATAAACTTTGCCAAATTGATCGGTAATCTTAAATTGACTAGAATCTGGAACGTAGCCAGGCTGCAGGGCTTGAATAAAATTCAAAATCACCGAGGAACCATCGAGCAACCCCCCAATTGGAGTTATAGGCTGCACATCTCCAACCCAAGTTGTCAATATATTGTTATTGCTGGTTAAGGTAATTGTCGGACTGGTTGCTTGATATACATTCTCTTGAATGTTGTTGCCATTTGAATTTGTAGTGATAGATTGAGGGGTAGAACCAGATACGAGCGAACTAACAGTAAAGCTATTTAAGAGATTACCATTTGCATATTGGAGATTATTATTCGAGCCTGAAGCTGGATTATAAACAACAATTACATCAGCTTCTGGATTGGCAAAATTGACAGTCAAGATAACTTCATTAGCTGCAACTATTACAGATTTAACCATAATATTTGCAGTTTGTCTGTTTCCATCGACATCAATTGCAGTGATCTCAAACTGAGAAATATTTGGTGTGTATTGAGCGTTTAAGCTATCAGCAAAACTAAGAACTATTGTCTTAGAATCTGGAGAGCTGCCATTGTCTACAGAGATACCGTTGTTGATGGTAAAACTGGCAATTGCCACACCAGAAATATCTTCTAAGATATTATTTGTATTGGGATCTCCTGCAATATATTGAACCGTAACGTTTGAAGAAGGCTTACTGTCCAATTGCAGACTTACACCAGTGGAGCTCACTTCTAAGGAATCGACCGCAATAATCGTACCATTAGAGGTTACAATAAACTGGCTGATATTAGGCGTGGCAAAGATATTAAGACCAGTACTAAAATTAAGATTTAGTTGATAATAGGTAGCGCTATAGTTACTAGAATCACTAGCGGCAGGTTGATAAGTATCGGTAATATATTGGGAAGAATTGTTGATAACAGGATCACTAAATCCAGCTATGCTAATTCCATTAGACTGTTGGATATTTCTAGATACATCGCTAGCAGATGGAGTGTAGGTTACTTGGATGGCCTGTTGGCTGGTTTGGGTTGAGGTAGTTTCTGGTGAATAGGGAATGGGGCTATCTAGGTCCAAAATAACGCTATTTCCTCGCACCACCACATCAAAGACACCAATTGTAGTAACATTGCCCTGGATATCAGTAACAGTAACTTTAAATTGGCTAGGGTCTATGTTGTTGTTGGGGTTGAGAGTATTACCCAAGTTAACTGTTAAGAGAGATCCTTGAACCTGCGCGCTGGAGGTAGGGGCTACTGACTCTAGAGAAGAAGAATGAGTAGTATATAAGGGGAATTTAAAAGTTGGATTGCCACTAACGCCACCAGTAAAAGGTCCATAGCCTATCCGGATAGAAAATGGGAGGCTAATAATAAAATCAATCCTGTCATCGGTAAAGTTAAAGTAGAATCCAATTCTTGTTTCAGCTTTTATTTGAAAGACCTCTATATTGAATCCTTTGCCCTTGCCTAACGCCAGCTTACCAGCACCCCCAGAGGAAGCAAAAAATTCTGCCGCCTGAGAAATGTCAAGATTGGTAGTTAGTCCATTGGCATATGCAGCAGCGACTGCGGCGAAATCAGCGCCAATGGACATTAGTATAAGATTACCCAGCTCATCAGCGGAACGTTCAGATTTTGCTTTTTGGAGACCTTTTAGATACAAAGCAGCTGCTATTATTCCCGCCCCTTGATAACCACTTATAACAAACAGCCCAGGTTTAAAAACATCTGGGTTGTAATTGTCAGAAGTGGGTTTGGCTATGAAGTAGTAGGAAAGTCCATAAAAAGTTTGACTTTCTAAATAAGCTTGTACCCCTAGAAAACTAGTATCTAATTTAACTTTGTTGTAAAAAGCCAAGGTTATCTTATTGGTAATACTCGAAAGGTCAAAAGAATTATTGTACTTGTATTTTGAATCAAATCCCAGCGAGATAAAATTTGTGGATTTTACTTTTTCTGAGGAAGCTGATGATCCTAGTATAAAATCAACCCTAGCTGAGGCGGATAAATATGGTCCAGCCGCAGAAGAGGAGCCAAAGCTGCTACCTCCTAAACTATAACCACCTTGGATTGTTCCACGGATTTCATACTTCTCCAATAGTTTGTTTAACCCAGTCCTATCTAGACTGTCCACCGCATCTTGAGGTAATCCACCCAAGATACCCCAGTCTTTGATCAAATTGGTTTTGAATTGAAGCTGGGCAAAAAAACCGATGCCAGCTCCTGAAAAACCAGAAGATTGGGAACCTTGTAAACCAGTGCTTGAGCTAGGAGCACCAATTGGTTGTAGGCCACGGACGCCTCCATTTGAATTGGTAGTATCTGGAGTATAGTTTGAGACTGGTTGGGCTAATGTATCATTTGAATAGGGTTCTGTAGGTGGATCAATGGTGTTGTTGGTACTAAAATCGGAGTTATTAATTGTTAATGTCTGACTATAGAGCTCACTAGCTTCCCGGATCGATTGATTAGCCGCGTTGGTTGGATTTACCACCTGGCTAACGATGTGAATATTGGAATTTTTATCAACAAGAGCAGTTGGTGCTTGATTAGCTAAGCTGCTACTATTGCCGGTAATATCCACAGGATTGCTGAGCCATTGCAGTTGTCCATTGGAGTCGTACTTGGCTGCTGTATAGTATAGATTGCTATTAGTACCACTTCCACTAGCTGAGCTTTCTTGCCAAACTACAGCTAAACCAGGAAAACCATTCCCATTAGCCGATCTAATTAGATTGCCTTGAGTTAAAAGCTGAAGATTACTAACATTTTCAGTGCTAGGAACTACCGCCACGATCTGGGCATTATCATAATCGCCCGAATTAGGATTATAGGTAGCTTGCCAAATAATATTGCTGTTGCCGTCAAACCATACAACATGGGTTTTGCCTGCTGCATCGGTCGCGATTGCTGATTGTCCGCTGGAAAGATCAATATTAGTAGGCATAATTTATGATTTTTTACTTAAAACACAAAGTTATTGGGGTTACTAAGTGATATCTCGCTTACTCCCTTAACAAAGGCAAAGTTATGAGCAGTATCTTTAAGTCCTAACCCATCAGTATCGATAGTCACAAAGGTACCATTGGCTATATGTTTAAAACCAACTATACGATAGCACTTATTTTCAGATGACAAGAGTTCATCACAATTCGACGCTTGCCCCTTATTGGGATCTGTCAAGAAGTTTGTGTCAAGGAAAATATCACAGTGGAAATCTTCCATCAAACTCAATAGCAAATCGATTCAAAGCAGCTTTCCAATCTCTGATAGGCATGGTCCATTTCTTGGAAATATTGCCAATTGCCAAATAAATAACCTTCATGGCGGACTCATCATTAGGAAAGGAACGATGATTCCTCAAAACCTTTCTCAGAGTCATATTCATTGATTCAATGATATTGGTAGTATATATGGCTTTACGGATATCTTGGGGGAAGGCAAAAAAGGGAATAACTCTTTGCCAGTGATTTAGCCAAGATTTACTGATAGTTGGGTATTGTTTATCCCATTTATCTCCAAATTCTACTAAAGCCTGCTCTGCGGCAGTTTCGGTAGCAGCTCCATAGACTTTTTTCAGGTCAGCAGCTAATTCTTTCCGGTCTTTATAAGAGACATAATTTAAGGAGTTGCGAACCAAATGAACAATACATAATTGCACCTTTGTCCTGGGAAAGACAGTCTCAATCGCCTCTGGAAAGCCAGTTAATCCATCTACACAGGCTATGAATATATCCTTGACTCCTCGGTTCTGTAACTCAGTTAGTACGGACAGCCAGAATTTAGATGATTCGTTTTGGGTCATCCACAAACCTAATAACTCTTTTTGACCATTCAATGTCACTCCTAGTGCTAGATGGATCGCCTTGTTAATTACTCGCCCTTCATGTCTCACTTTGACCACCAGCGCATCTAGGTAAACAATTGGGTAAATTGCATCGAGTGTTCGATTTTGCCATAGTTTACGTTCTGTTTCTACCGCCTCAGTTACGTTAGAAATCAGTGCATGAGATACTTCTACTCCATAAAGCTCTTCCAGTTGGTCCTGGATATCCCGGGTGGTCATTCCTCTTGCATAGAGCGCTAGTATCTTGTCATCAAATCCGTTAAATCTCGTCTGTCCCTTGGCTACTATTACAGGCTGGAATTCTCCATTGCGGTCTCGGGGTACTGCTATTTCCGCTTTGCCAAACTCTCCCTTGATTGTTTTCTTACTGTGTCCATTGCGTCGATTTCTGGCTTTAGAATCGTTTTCTGTTATTTCTGCTAGTTTTTCTCCTTCTTCCTCTAAATGCGTATCTAGCTCAGCTGATAAACAACGTTCAATCAATGCTTTGGTCAGTTGCTTTAGGATTCCCCCTTGTCCCATTAAGTCTTCTGGGTTTTTGTAGTCTTTCAGAATTTCATCAAGGATTTCTGGTCTCAGGAGCATTGTTTCTACCTCTCTCTTTTTTAGTAAATTACAACTTCTCTCATCCCTTGACACAATTTATTTTACAGTCCCAAAATATCTGAGACAGAATATGTCCTGATGTTAAACATGCACCACATCATCTCAGATGGAT
>Ga0194047_10002352_pt1 | contig 10872 bp, 5 predicted proteins | sample JunL225m_MetaG_2_FD_160070 | JGI IMG/M metagenome (GOLD analysis project Ga0194047, IMG submission 160070) | Anoxic zone freshwater microbial communities from boreal shield lake in IISD Experimental Lakes Area, Ontario, Canada - Jun2016-L221-5m | ecosystem: Environmental > Aquatic > Freshwater >...
ATCTTTATCTGCTTTACACGCAGGTCAGCGCGAAGAAGATCGGGGTCGCTTGTGCCTAACGCGGACTCAAGTTCGTTGCGAAGGGTGGTTGCCTCTTCCGTGTCATGCTGGCGCTTTTCGATCAATTGCAGATAGGTTCGCAGTTTTGCAACGGTTTCGATGTTTCCTGGTCGTGAATCAGCGCCAAATACCTCAGCCAAAACTCGGGAGTTGTCTGCCCCGTAGGTACCTACATCATCAGGGATCTGCTCAAACTGATGGTCAGCACCAAGCAGCTTGATATGTTCTCGGCGTACTGTGGTTAGCACCGCCGGGCTGTGCGTTGAAACAATGAGCTGGGTGTTCGGGAAAGCTGCCCGAAGAGCAGGAATAACCTTCTGCTGCCAGCGAGGATGAAGATGCAGCTCAATCTCGTCAATCATCAGAATACCTGGAGCTTCAAGCGGGTTTGGCCAGTTCGGGTTTGCCTGTGCAAGCCTTCGAGCAAAGTCGAGCACCAGCGCGAGCAGGTTCCGGTATCCGTCGCTCAGTTGCGCCAACTCGAATGCTCGCAAAGTGCCATCGAATTCCCTGATTTCAACCATCAATCGCGGCGGGCTGCCATCAAAATAGACTCGTTCCAGTCCTTCGATGGTGAGTTTCAATGCCTGTCGTACTGCACGCAGGTCAGCAAACTCCTTGCTATCGCTGTTCTGGACGTTTACATTTGCACGGAGCTCGGCGTTCTCACGCAAGTAGAACCACTGGCACATGGCAGTAAAATTGGCTGCCGCATCGAGAGCGCTGACGAATGCCTTGTCTCTGGCAAGATCGAGTTTGAAAATATCTCCAAGTTCAGGCATTCCGCCCATCCTTCGGGTTGCACGGTAGTACGCCACAACGGGCAAAGGAATCATCGCTTGCGGACTTTTGCTTATTTCCTGCCAAAGGTGCGTAATATATCGATGAAGTTCAGATACTCTTTCTGATGTACTGGTATCGTATGAGAAACTTGTCGGTGATCGATAAGCAATATGTTCTGTCCACTCCAGCACGGATTCTTCGTCAAGAACTGGTTTGAGCGAATTGTCATCAATGTAGTAGTAATCTGATGCCATTGCACGAATCTGAACAAAAGACTTTCGGCCAATGATAGCGTAACTGTCTATATTCTCATCCCACGAGGTCCCGTAGCTCTTCGAAGGATCAATGAAAATATCCGTTGTCTGGAGTGCTGCACCCTGCATCTTTCGCTGGCTCTTGCCTCCCCCACCATTTGCAGCGACTATTTCATACAGCGCAATAGCAATAGCATCAAGAATACTGCTTTTGCCTGAACCATTTGCACCAACTATGATATTGATGTCCGGATGGAGCCTGACGGTAAGCGATTCAAAGCAGCGGAAGTAGGTGATGTCAATTTTAGCAAGTTTCATTTTCTAACTCGATTCCCCGACCTTGGTCGGATTAAGTTTACCTTCTATGTATCCAACGAACCTGATGGCTTGACCATAAAATTCATAAATTTCAATTGTCTCAACAGCGTTGAGACTTTTTCATCGCCTCTATACATCATGATATTTTACATCAAATTATTTTCCCGCTCACAGGCAATTTCATGAGGTTCATGATGGAAGCTCTCCTTTGACAAGAAGGTCGGTAAAGATATAATTGACGCTACAGACCCCAAAATCGGGTTCACGATTGAAGGGTCTTTTAATGTAATGCACCTTGTGTGTTTCGGCATCAAGAAACTCGACAATGGCGAGAATAAAGTCGTCAGGTTTATTGAGCGAGTAGAGAATTTCGTTGCGGGTAACGGTGATGGTTGGGGCGCCTGAAACACGCCCCTTCACTTCAATGAAACGCAGTTTGCCTGTACCGGGAATGCGGCTTTCGATGTCATAACCAAGCTTTTCAAGTTCCCGGTCAGTGGGGTCGAAACCGAGAGTGCGCTCTATCTGCATGATGATTGCACGTGCGCGGGCTGCGCTCACCTGGGTATCAGTCGGAATACCCACCATTGTCCCAGGTCGGCCCGTCATGGCGTTAATGAGCCCAATCGGCACAACAAGCAAGCCACCAAGCACCAATGGCGGGAGTGGTGAAAGCTGCGCTTCAAGTCGTAACTCTTCGAGCCTTTTTTGCAATCGTCCCTGCAGCAAATCGGCACGCTTTCGTGCTTCGCCGGAGTTGAGCCGGGCATTGGGTTTACCGGCCCGCTCCTGCAGCTTCAGCTCTTCGGCACGGTGATCCCAGTAGGTAATCTCCTTGGTCAGCCGCTCTTTTACCGCTGCCTCGGTTTTGGCTATCAGTTCAAGTTTGCGACCTTTTATTTCTGCAAGATGCTCTGGCACGACGTGGGTGATGGCATAAGTCTGGGCACTCTGCTCCAGTTCACGGGTGATCCACTGGCATTCCGGGCGATCAAGCAGGATTTCAACCCCGGGTTCACCTGCGGCAAGTGGACGAAAATCGAGATAGGGTGCGTATTGAACGTGGCGCACTGTTCCCTGGTCGTCCAGTTCGACATACATCAAACGACGGGAAACTATGCGGCGGTTGCCGTCACGGGTAAGACTGGCATCCTGAATGGCGTGTTCCAGATAGAAGAGCACTCTTGGTCTGGTTCCAGTGTCTCGTTCTTCAACCAGCACAGTACCACGTTTCAGCAGATCGCGATGCCGTTCGAGTGTCAGGTCAATAACGGAATCAAGCAGCGGATGACCGGGGCAAACAAATGCTGCCAGGGGCTCTCCCTGCGGGGCTATCAGGGCTTTTTCAAAGGCGATACGCTCATAGCGTGGCAACACGGACTCTCCGATGCCGATGAGACGGTCACGGTTTCTGATCGGAGCGGGTACATGGGTGATCTCGAATCGGCGGGGTTCACGCTGCCGGGAATTACCGCCAAGTCGCTTGAATGCTTCCAGGAAAAATGACTCGACGTAATGTGGCTGCAACCTGCGAGCATCAGCCCGTTCCATATCGCCACGGATACGCTGCACGTTGCTGGCATCCATGGCATCATGCACCAGCATCCTCTCTTCAAGCAGGGTTTGCAGATGGCGGCTGTCGAGCGCAGTATCGAGTACTGTGGTCAGAAATGCTTTGGTTTCGGGCTTTTCGCCATAACGGATTGCCTCGATGAGCAGGTCACGCAGCGACATGAGCCGCCCATCGGCTTCAAAGGCGAGCTTGCCCAGCACATCGAAAACCTGCCCGCCCAAAGCCTGTCGCGCCTGTTCCAGCTTTTCGAGCAGCCGACGATAGACATCGCCCTCCCGAGTGTCATCAGCCACCAGATTCCAGAGGTAGCAGACCTCAGTCTGGCCAATCCGGTGGATACGCCCGAAGCGCTGTTCAAGACGGTTGGGGTTCCAGGGCAGGTCGTAGTTGACCATCAGGTGGGCGCGCTGGAGGTTGATGCCTTCACCGGCAGCGTCGGTTGCCAGCAGCACCTGAACGGTTGGGTCGTGTTTGAAAGATTCCTGTACCTTGAGACGATGTTCCCGGCCTGTGCCTCCGTGGATAATGACCACAGCATCCTTGCGTCCAAGAAATCGGGTGATGCGTTCTTCCAGATAGTTGAGTGTATCGCGATGCTCGGTGAAAACAACCAGCTTCTGGAGCGGCGAAGGCTTGGGAGGCGGAATCGGACCGGAACCATAGGGTGCTTCCGGTTCAACCAATTGCTGCCGCGCTGCGGTGGTGAATATTTCACCAAGCAGGCCTGAGAGTTCCGCCCATTTGGTATCAGCGCCACTGCTTCGGACAAGCAAGGCGGTCGCTTCGAGGTTCTTCAGGGTTTCAATCTCACTATACAGCTCAGCAATTGAGCGTGCGGCGGTGGCCTGATCGAGGATCTCTTCTTCGATTGCTTCAACTTCGTTCTCCGGGGCCTCATCGAGGTCCTCAATATCGTCGCCGTCAATCGTTGGTGCACCAAAAGATGGGTTCGGTGCAACCTGACCGGCACGCTGGAGCAGCTCAAGTTCACGCAGTCGGCTCTCAAGTTTTTCTTTGCGGCGGCGCAGCGACTGGTAAATGGCTTCCGGGGATGAAGCAAGCCTCCGTTGCAGGATGGTTAAGGCAAATCCTACCGTACCTGCTCGCTTGTTATTTTCCAGCGCCTCAGCGCGATTGAACTCTTCGCGAACATAGCTCGTGACGGCTTTGTAGAGTGCTTCCTCCTGGGGCGACAGATGGTAAGGGAGTGTGTAGGCTATACGCTCAGGGAAGAGTGGTGTGCCGTCGAACTTCCGCAAATTTTCCTTGACCATGCGACGCATCATGTCTGAAACGTCGGATGAATGCACACCGTCGCGGAACTTGCCCTCGAAGCGATCGCCATCAAGCAGTGCCATAAAAAGCTGAAAGTCAGCCTCCTTGCCATTATGCGGTGTCGCCGTCATTAACAGAAAATGACGCGTCAAGGTCGAGAGAAGTTGCCCAAGTCGATAGCGTTTGGTGTATTTGGTTTCACCGCCAAAAACCGTAGCCGACATTTTGTGGGCTTCGTCACAAATCACCAGATCCCAGCGGCAATCCGGGGCTTGCAGCTTCAACTGCACCTCTTCATTTCGCGAGAGTTTATCGAGGCGGGCAATAACCAAGTTTGTTTCAAAAAACCAGTTTCCGGTACGGGCTGCTTCCAGTTTGTCATTGGTCAGAATCTCAAAGGGGAGATGAAAACGGCGATAGAGTTCATCCTGCCACTGCTCCGCCAAACTTCCGGGGCAAACAATCAGGCAGCGTTGCAGGTCACCACGGGCAATCAGCTCCTTTATCAGCAACCCTGCCATAATGGTTTTACCGGCACCAGGATCGTCCGCTAAAAGAAAGCGCAACGGCTGCCGAGGTAGCATGGCTTCATAGACGGCAGTAATCTGATGCGGAAGTGGTTCAATATTTGAAGTATGCACTGCAAGCACCGGATCAAACAGGTGGGCCAGCCGGATGCGCTGGGCTTCAGAAACCAGACGGAAGAGCGCACCATCACCGTCAAAACTCCAGGGTCGGCCTTGCTCAACAATTTCCAGTCGCGGTTCGTCATGGCGATAAACCAGTTCGTTGGCCACTTTCCCGTCAGGTGTTTTGTAGGTAAGCTCAAGCGCCTCCGAACCAAACCACTGCACACTGACGACCGTAACCGAGGAGCCTGGCACAATACCGCGCAGGGCGGCGTTTGGTTGGAGTTGTTCGAGCTGAATCATTGTTGTTCATGTTGGCATTGGGTACTTTATTGAGGGCCCCAAGCAGGAAATTTTTTTGCAAGAGGTGGGCGTTTAATGGTAAAAGATATTTTTGAGTCCTGCAACAATCACATAGCAGCTCCAACTTACATTTTTTTCTGATTATTACAGCAGGCTCTGCTACAGCACCATCTGGAATTCCGGAAGATGATCAAAGGAGTTCCAGAATCCCCCGGTCGTGCTTTGCATTACTCTCACTTTGTAGCAGCATAAGCAGCATAGAGCGGTAAAAACGTGATTTTCTGCTCAGGAAGATCTGCATAAGGGCGATCCGAAAAGACAAGCGCCTTGCCACACTCGGGATATGAGGCCAGAAAAAGATGCAAACTTCTCAAGCTGCCTGTGGCGCCGCTTTTTACCTCTACCGGATGAATTCTGCCATCAAGAACAGCCAGATAATCAACCTCGGCTGAGCTGCTTTTCGCCTGCCGATCCCAGTAATAGAGAGCCCCTTTTTGCGACACCAGCATCTCTTGACCCACAAATTGTTCAGCCATGGCACCTCGATACATGGTGAGCAGGTTCCCCTTGGCATACTCAACATCGTCAGGCATACCAGAGAGATAACGCATTACTCCAAGATCGAGCATGAGTGCCTTGAACACCTTGGCCGAAGCGCTCGCCCCCAAAGGGAGTGCCGTGGGATCAGCCGAAGGAATCTTGCGGACAAGTTGAGCCAGACATAACGCATCAAAAGCCTTTTTCAACGTCAGATTACTGTATCCCTCTCCCAGTCGTGCATATTTTATCTGATCGCCAACACGTTGTGCAAGTGAGGTGAAGACCGAGTCGAGGCAGTAACGCTCAACCTCTGGCGTATATTTGGCAAAATCCATTCGGTATGATTCGACAATCTCCCCCTGCACTTCAAAAGCATCCCTCATCGAACCATGTTCCAGATAAGCATTGACCGCCGAAGGCATACCACCGATAAAAAAATAGCGCTTCAGCTCATCGCGGAGCAGTTCATGCACAACAGGTGAGAGTTCAGCCGGATTGCCAAGTAGAGCCGAAGCCGCAGGAGTGTTGCCAGTCGCCTCCAGATATTCTGCAAAACAGAGCGGATAGAGGTTAAGAAACTGAATTCTGCCGACAGGAAACGAAGCCTCCTTAAGCGCAAATTCAAGGAGTGACCCTGCCGCAACCACATGCAGCTCCGGCATCTCCTCATAAAAGTAGCGCAATGCGGTTATAGCGCGAGGAGCAGCCTGGATTTCATCAAAAAAGAGCAGGGTTTTGCCCGGAGTAATCTTCTGCCGAAGCAGTACCTCAAGATCAGAACAGATTCGCGCCGCATGAAGGTCACCATCAAACACTCGGCGCAGAGAAGGGTTGCGCTCCAGATCAACCAGAGCAAGCGATTCGAACCGGTTTTTTCCGAACTCCTTCAGTGACCATGTCTTGCCAACCTGGCGTGCTCCTCGCAGAATCAGCGGTTTTCGCCTTGTACTCACCTGCCAGCGTTGCAGTTCGTCGTCAATGAATCGACGCATTGTTTTATATGATTAGATGCCGGAATGATTTTTACAAGGCAAATTATCATTTTCTGAATGAGAAATACAATGCTTTTTTATTTTTGCTCCTCTTGAAGCGGATCCTGACAAGCATATCCACGATCAGTATATCCTGCAACAGAGGAGAAACTTAACAATCAAAAGATCTCGGAAAGTGGCTATCACTGATCTGTGCCCGTGCGGCCTTTCGTCCTGCGTCTGCGAGTTCATCAATGTTTTTAGAATTATCCATCGCTTCAAGCTCCTTGATCTTGGCTTTGTCGAGATCCATTTCCATGTTCTCCTTCAGCCAATTTTCATCAAATTTGACATTATAGCGAAGATAGGTGAGCAACTCTTCTCGACCGAGTCGATCATTTTCAAGACTTTTTATCTCACGATCAATATGCCAGGGTGTCGGTGTATGCGCCATCCACTGGAGCATAGTCTGCACAAGGGCATCACAATCATCCATAAGTGTGAGCAGCGATCGAAACGCGACTTGAGCAGCAGGCATCCCCATAACCTCCTCAGTTGTAAGCCGTTGCGAAAAACTTCCTGTCCCAACAGATACAAGGAGTATATTATCAGCTCCAAGAGGCCACCGAAAACCATATCCTTCAAGCGTAGCCAGCATGAGCAACTGCAACGCAGGATTATTTGAAGGGCTGACACCGCCATCAACAAATGCACCCTTTTCGATACCGCCTTTGACCTTCTTAGCAACGGCAATTCGTTCAGGTTCGAAATAATGAGGTGCTGCAGTGCTTGCGAGTACAACCTGGGTAAGCAGGAAATCCTTGTTCGCAAGAGCCGAACCGCTCCCAGGTTTCGGATTGTAATAGGTTCCAAACGGACAGTTATGCAATGGCCAAGGACTTCCGGTATCCAGACGCTTGGTCATAATCATGAGACCTGTTCGGATTTTTTCGCTGCCCAAAGTCGTCTCTTTGCCAAGATAACGCTCTAATGCGGTTTCGAGTGGTTTTTTGGGAAACTTTGAAACGATAAGCCCCTGCCTCAAAACAGAATGCTTGAACACTTTTTTTGCCAACACACGATACAGCTCCTTGATCTCAGAAACACTATGCCCACAGGCAAGCATTGCTGCAATAATAGAACCAGTGGAAGTTCCGCCGATCAGGTCAAAGTAATCGCTGAGACGGAATTGTTCGGGATTGCTGCTTCGGCTTGCCAGAATCGCCTCGATACGTTCGAGAAATTCAAGAGTAAGCACCCCGCGAATTCCTCCGCCATCAAGAGCAAGCAACCTTTTGGGGCCTGGAGATTGCAGACGTGCAACAAGTTTTTCGTTCATGGTTTATCCGCGATTATAATGTTATTTCTCTGCCGATGCTTTATCAGAAGCCTCTACAGCGTGCGGGTGTCTATCCATGTTACCTGCCCTGTCCTTTGTTTTACTTCGTTATACATGTGAGCTGTCCCACCGGGCCCATCACCTCCGCCTTCATTCCACAGACAGATAAAGCGCACCTTGTCGATACCGTAAGAGAGTGCCGTGTAGAGCAGCCAGAGGTTACAACGCTCGTAGGGATAACCATCCCTGGCTCCCGATGGTATTGCACCAAGTGCCTCAGGAGCAAATCGAATGGGAGCTGCGAGTCCCGACTTCGCGTCAAAATAGCGCTGACGCCACTCTTCCGCACAACAGACAACGGAGTTCCGAATAAATTCAGCTTCGTGAAACGGTTGCAGCCAGTTCACCTTCACCCCGCGCTTCAGACAGGCTTCCGTAAAGAGAAGATCACCTCCGCAGGCACCCTGGGTAAGTGCAAGGTCATCCGGGCCTGCTCCAAGTTGATCAAGTGCTTCTGAGATTTTTTGTGCCGCAACGGACTCCTTTTCCGCCGGAAAACGCGGATTCGGTCGATCCGGCGCATCAATCATGTGACCACTGAAGAGAAAGACTTGACGAGGATTAAATGGTGCTTCAAATTTTGCAATGGCGTCATCGAAAATATCAAGTATGGAAGTAACCACTTCGGATCGGAAACCCAGATCGCGCAGAAGATGGAGTTGCTGGCGGGATGAGTCGAGTAAAAAACAGTTATCAGCAGCAATAACAGCATCACGGTATGATCGTTCAACAATACTCTGCTCAGAAACAAGCAGATCAAGATCGCCAAGTGTAACCCTTGCCCAGTAGTCCTTGTTATGGAGTGTCTCTTTTGACAGCGCACTTTTAAGAGCCCAGCGAATACCTCCCTCCATCTCTTTGCATTGAAAAAGCAGGCTCTCGTCTTCAGTCAAGTGATGCAACAATCTGATAAGGGTTACTGCATTGATGCCTGAATAATAATGTCGAGAATCAATAGTAAAAGCCTTTGCATAAGCTTTGATTGACTCTCGAAGAAGTGCATCGGCACGAACAGCTTCATTTTGCATATCCTCAGCTGACCGACCATTCTTTCTCCAAGCCCCTGTCCATGCATCTTTTTCAACCCGTCCAAGGAGGGCAAGCGACTCTGCATCCTTTGGATTATCTTTAACCAATTGTTCCATCTGTAGCCGAGCCTCAACGAACTTCTTTAATCGGCCCAGTATAATCCCTGTTTGCTGCTTGCTTTCAAGATCTTCGGAATCTATGGCTAATGCTTTTTTGTACTGCTCCAAAGCAAAAGCAAATTGGCCAAGCATAGTAAGTGATTTACCAGCCTTGCGGTATGTTTCCAGTTGGAGTACATGAACAGGCGCTTCTGCTGCCAGCACAATAATATCTCCGGGCTGCCAGTTTCTCTGTGCGGTCTTGACACGTGTTTCCCACTCTTCATACTTCTCCCAGAACTCGCATACGTTGCCAATACGCAATGACTTCCACTCGTTTTCCTGCAGATTCGGCACTAACTGATAGACAGGGCTTATCTTGAGTCCATGCCATGATTTCATCGTCTCCCTGGCCATGCTGGCAAGTGCTGTTTTATCTGCTTCAATAAATTCAGAATCAGGAACACTGTCTTTAATATGGTAACGGAGCTTCCGGTTGGTGTAAATATCAAAAGGCTGATAGTTCCGTTGACTCTGAATGAGCACAATGCCACGTGCTCTCAGGGCGTGACGTACACCCAGTTCATACCAGACATTCGGGTTATCAATGGAAAGGTCAGCGACGACCAAATCAGCAAGAAGCAGCTCCTGGAACATATCTGTCAGAATATCTCCCCCACGCCGCTCTTCGTCTGCACGGAATACCTTATAACCTTCGCCTTCCAATGCCGGTTTAATGTAATCGCTGTAAACCTTGTTGAAATCAATATTACCCTTCACCCCGAAAGGCATGACGACAAACACATGCAGTGCCATACTCTGTCTCCTGTTGCCTTAAAGATTTGGTATAACTTATGTTGCATGACAACAACTCTGTTCGTCGCCCCATCGTTCTTGAGTTGTATTCAATACCGTAGCGACTGAAACTTACATCTTTTTGTGATTACTACAGCAGAAGTTCTGGAGACAATGATATTGTTCCCATTACGTTATACCGATAAACCCTTTTCTCCTGCCTCAGGCTATATGTCCTCCGCCTTCATTAAAGCCACCTCAAGCTCGGCCTTCCGGGTCTCCAGTTCTTTCAGCCTCTTCTTCAAAGTCGTCATCTCTTTTTTGATAACCTGCAACTCCGTCTGGCGGTTTTGCTCCACCAAATAATCAGCGCCAAACTTTTCGGTGATTAACTGTTCCAACTGCCCTCTCAATACCTTCAAATAAGGATTGCCCTGCATATTCCCCTCCCGGTATTCCAGCTTGCCTGCAGAAATACCATTCACAATGAAAGAATAGTCTACACCGTACTCCTTCTTCGCCGTAACATCGCTGAGAGTTGCGCCCTTACGAGTCCATTCACCGTATTCTGCCATAGTTTATGATGATTGTAGTTTTTCTTGACGAGGCCTGACACGATACCCCATTGCCTGATAACCACGATAGCGTTTTTGCCACATTCGCGCAAGCTGCACATTATCGTGCTCGATGTAATCGTAAATGCGCACATCCTGCTTGGAGGCATGTTCCCTGTGCAGGCGCCCGGCATATTGCTGTAATGTTCCTTTCCACGAAATCGGCATGGCGAGCACCATAGTATCAAGAGGCGGATGATCAAAACCCTCACCAATCAGGCGCCCTGTCGC
>Ga0194047_10002353_pt1 | contig 10869 bp, 9 predicted proteins | sample JunL225m_MetaG_2_FD_160070 | JGI IMG/M metagenome (GOLD analysis project Ga0194047, IMG submission 160070) | Anoxic zone freshwater microbial communities from boreal shield lake in IISD Experimental Lakes Area, Ontario, Canada - Jun2016-L221-5m | ecosystem: Environmental > Aquatic > Freshwater >...
CTCCTGTTATGGAGGTGCCACCTTTAATTTCCCGGGATCTGCCTTGGCTGCTCCCGGCAGAATGAATGGCGATTCACTGATGATGGGATTGGGTAGCCTTTTCAACCGGACAACCATTTATGGCAGCGAAAGCTGGGTAATGATAAAACCCGGTATGTTCAATGATAAATTCGGATTGGCTGGTTATCCGTTGGGTAAAAGATACAGAACCACTTACTGGAAACCCGTTTGGCGCCGGCTGGGCCAATGGAATCAATACAGCGCCAGTACCGGGATCTTTGAACCGGTGAAAACCATCTCCATCGATTCTGAGGGAAGGATCAATATTAGGAAAAGAAATTACCAGGATTTGAGCAAGGGTAAAAAAGCCGTGGACAAAAATTTAACTCGATTGGAAACAAACATGGATGTCTTTCCTGCTCCAACGCTTAATATTTCTTCCCTGGCCTCAGAAATGTTAGCGCATTAATACATGACAGAGATAAAGTTTTGGATCAAAAGAAGCGATGATATTATAAGACAGATTGTTTTTGATTGATCATGTCGCGCAGTCGATTAAAGAAACGGGTACGTTCCTTATCGCCTACAACACTGATCATCGTGGATCTTTTCATCAGGTTCTCAAGATTGTTTTCCATGGCGGTATTGAACCGCTCATCCTGAGTAGCCACAAAATATAGCACACTATGATTTAAAAAAGTAACGGGCTTTTCGTTCAGTTTTACCAGGATCGTATTATCGCCCAATACCAGTTCATTCACAAACATGCGGTATTGCTCAGCATCCGATTTGGGTTCTTCCCCAAAATTGAATTTAACGCCGAGCTCGGCCTGTTTCTCAATATGGTTGATCAAATCCAATAATCTGGAATACAGGAATCTGATCTCTGAAGGATTTTTGAAAGATCCCGATTCGGCATAAAATTCAATTTGACGTAAACTGCTGTTCAGACTTTCAATATTCCAAATCTCTGTGATGGGAATCTTGTTGAAGAGTTCAATGATCTTATTGCTTGCAGGGAAATACGCATCGTAGCGGGGATCATCAATATAGAATTTTACCCCCTTCATGGATTCATCATGCAAGATCGATTTCGTCCAGAAAAAGAACTTGAATGCAGCCAATTCCCGAACCTGAAAATGAACGAATGGCGGTATATCTTTGAACAGGTAAAACATATGCCTGTTTTCGAAAGAATTAAATAACTGGAATTTTTCCTGAACAGAATTAAGCCAGTCGTTAAAACTATTTTCACCATCTTTTTTCAATTTGCCCGAAAAAACATAATTGTCACTTTGCAAGTGCAGGAACTGATCCAGTGATACATTATACTTACTGCACAGCAGGTGGAGTTCATCAAAGCTGATAACCTTTTCTCCTCGAATGCGACGATAGGCGCTATCATTGCTGATGTTCAGTAACTCTGCTACCTCATCAACGATCGACAGGTGTGGAGCCAATTTCCCTTTGATTTCCTGAAAGAATTGCTGTTGGGCATTTGACGTTTCCATGGTACATAATTTTTAGTAATTATTGGGGAAACCGGATTTTTTATTAGTATTATTTATTAAGATACTCAACCCTTTCATTTTTTTTGCAATTTTTTTCAGTCCAAACAGTCAGTTTCCCTACACCGGCAAATTCTGCCAAAATCTACAAATCCTACTCGGTTTTCAATTAGGTAAAGGCTAATGGCCAAATTAGTTTTGAGAGGTCAAAATAAATGGCACCCATTTCTAAAAGCTCAACCGTTGAAGACATCCTGAGCATCATTTCAGAGGGTGTGGTTTTAAATTTAAAAAACTAATTATTATGCTAATCTGTATCATTTATTGGCTAATGTCAAAAAAACGTCGGATGATGAATAATAGTCCGACAGTTGGGGAAAGACAAATACGATTTGCCAAACACCCAATTATATTGATCATCATTTTTATGATCATCCTTTTGTTTTCCATGGCAACAGGTAAAACACAAAACCTTAACCTCAACTACAAGATCGTTAAGGATGGCGACGAAATTGGCTGGCTAACCCTGGATAAAACAAGCTCCGGTGGCAGTACAAAATTCTTATTGGTTTCAGCCATCAAAACCAGGGTAATCTTTAATATCGCGGTAACCTCAAGGGAATCTTCTGTTTTTGAGAACGGCAAACTGGTCTTTTCATCACAATACAGAAAAACAAATGGCACGGTTAAGCTCGATAAAATGACCCGGCTCAATACCGATAAATATGAGGTGGTTGAAAAAAATGAAGCCCATCAATTACCCTTCCATTTCATCGGCACCAATTTACTGAGCCTTTATTTTAATGAGCCCATTGATATCAATTTTGTGTACTGCGATAATCATGAAGACTTTATTCCACTCATCAGAACCGAGGATGGTGGATACAAATTAAAATTCCCCAAGGGCAACAGCAATACTTTTTATTATCAAAATGGTTACTGTTCTGTCATTAAAATAGACAATACTTTATACAGTGCAGAGATCATACTAAAACCATAACACAAATGGAACCATTAAAAATTTATACTTATTCAATCTGCTACCTTCTGGTTTTCCTGTTCACTGGTTTCGCTAAACAACAGCAGAGTAACCGGTTCTTTGATCAAACGGGTAATCTCGCAAAAAACAAATTGCTCGCGATTTCCCTGCAGTTCATAGGCATCATCTTCTTCGGCCTGGCCCCTATCCTGATGGTTCGTGAAGCAACCGTATTACAAATTCCGTTTCAGGTAACAACCAATGGATATCTATGGTGTGCACTAGCTGTTGCAATACTACTGATTTCCCTGAGCGCTTACCATGCAGGTACCCCTATAAAACTAAAAGCACAGCAGGTTAATGCAATTTCAGTTAGCTACGGATATAGCTATTTCCTTTTCAGGGTTGTATTCCTTTGTGCGTACGAATTATTTTTCAGGGGGTTTCTCTTATTTGATCTGCAGGCTTCAATGGGAAGCATATCAGCTATTGCCATAAGCAGTTTATTAACGGTTGCCATACATGTATTCAACAACAAAAAAGAAATGCTTGCCTGCATCCCCTTTGGCATAGTGCTAAGCCTTTTATGCTTGGGCTTCCAAGCTGTTTGGCCAGCCATGATCCTACATGTTTCATTATCGCTATGGTATGAGATCCCAGTTGCCTTACAATTTACCAAATCACTAAAACCTATCTCATGAAAATATTAGTCACCGGAGCCACCGGTTATATTGGAAACAAATTAGCACTTGCCCTTGCAGACAAAGGGAATACAGTACATGTACTGGTAAGAAATCCTGATTCGCCATATTTGCCCAAACACCAGAACATCAGGGTATTTACCGGTGATATCACTGCCCGAGAAACAGTTGATAAAGCAATACAAGACTGCAAGCAAGTATATCATACTGCAGCGCTCGTTAAATTATTTGACAAAAACCCTGATATGTTTTATAAGGTAAATGTTGAGGGTACACGAAATATATTGGCTGCTGCTTTAGAAGCCGGTGTTAAAAAATTAGTATTCACCAGCAGTTGTGGCGTAATGGGCGCTTCTCTGAAAGAACCCCGAACAGAGAACGATCCCCGGATCCATGCTTTTGAGAATGAGTATGAATTCACCAAATTCCTAGCAGAGAATCTCGTTAAGGAATATGTTCAGAAAGGGCTGTTCAGCGTCATTGTATCGCCGTCGAAAGTATTTGGACCCGGCATAAATTCGCATGCTGGAAGTTTAAACCGGATCATCCAAAACTTCATAAAAGGCAAATGGGTTTTCATTCCAAAACCCGGAACCTTGAAGCATAATTACTGCTTTATAGATGATGTGGTGGAAGGACATATACTCGCTATGGAAAATGGCATCGGAGGTGAAAAATATATCCTGGGAGGAGAGAATATTTCATTTGCTGGATTCTTTGAAACCATTCGATCGCTCTCAAAAACAAGATCCTTAATGGTGGAAGTCCCATCTTTATTTGTACATATTTGGGCAACGGCTGAGTGGCTAAGGTTTAAGCTCACCGGAACAGAACCAGTCATTACCAACAAAGGCATTCAACTATTCTTTTGTAATAAAACATTTAAAAGTGAAAAGGCCATCCGGCAATTGGGTTATCACTTAACTCCATTACGGGTTGGACTTGAAAAAACCATTCAATTTCTAAAAAAACAAGACCATGAAAAATAACCAATATTGCTTAATCACTGGTGCCAGCGAGGGTTTTGGGAAAGCACTTGCACTGGAATGCGCTTCACGAAATATGAATCTGGTATTGGTTTCATTACCGGGACCAGAGCTGCATCACTTAGGCGATTTCATCAAAAGGAATTTTGATATCAATGTCGTCATTATTGAAAAAGACCTGAGTATTGAAGAGAACTGCCATGCTGTTTTTCAACAAGTGAATGCGCTTGGACTATCTGTAAACATGCTCATCAATAACGCCGGTTTGGGAGGCACACTCTTATTTGGTGAAGGGAATTTATCATTCTTTCAAAAACAGGTAAGGTTGAATGTGATGGCCACTACAATGCTCACAAGGTTATTTCTGGAGATGCTCAAAAAAAATGGACCGGCATCCATTTTAAATGTGGGCAGTCTGTGCAGCTTTTTTTATTTACCCAAAAAAGGAGTGTACGGAGCAACCAAATCATTTCTATACTTTTTCTCGAAAAGCCTGAGGATGGAACTTGAAAATGACAACATCAATGTGAGTATAATTTGCCCTGGCGCCATGAATACCAATATCTCGGTAACCCTCCTGGCAAAAACCTCCAGTTGGTTATCACGCCTTGCTGTGATGAACCCTGAAGATGTTGCCACCATTGCCATCAACGGATTATTAAAAGGAAAAGAAGTGATCATCCCGGGAAGGATCAATAATTTATTTATGATACTCGATAAATTTTTACCATCTTTCATAAAGAGAATCATCGTAAACAATCAAATGAGTAAGTTGAAGTCGGTTACGGTTCTTGAACAAAATAAGGATCTTCCCTTGGTTCCCGAAAATCAAAATAGTAAATTAATCAAGATGCCAACATTAAAATTCTACCGGTTTATTAAACCTTCCATGGGGTATCACAGATTTAGGATAAACAATTTCAGAAATATTTCAGGCCTATTGATCTTACTACTAAGTTTTATTTTTTTATCACTAAAGGTACAGTCGCAGCCCTATCTAAATATTGTAAACCTGAAATACAGCAATAGTCCCAACGCCGGCCTGATAAACCAAAACAAGAATCCGGTAACGCTTCAATATGCAAGTGCTGAAACAAACCTCCCACTGCAGTTCAACAATAAAAGAGATGCAGTCATCTTCAGTCCGTTTGTTGAAAAATGGTCATCCATGGTCAATAACCATAACTGGCCCAATCATTACAGCATTGCCCTGCCTGTTTCACTGTCGAAAACAATACCGCATACACACTGGAGTTTTTTATTGACCGGGATCGTTAGAATAAATGACAGCAGCATCAGCTCTACCGGAAAATGGCAGGCGGGTGGCGCATTTTTACTCAATTATAAAAAAACTGAAAAGCTGACCTGGAAGTTTGGACTATATATCAACAATGAATTGTTTGGCGTGTTTGTGATGCCGCTGGCGGGGCTCGACTGGAAGATCAATGAACGCAATAATTTGTTTGGAGTACTGCCGGGAAATCTTACTTATGAGCACCGGATCAATCATTCATTTTACTATGGGGCCAATTTCAGGGCCATCACCAACTCTTATGGAAACGGGAATGGGTACTGGCGCATGGATGAAAATCAACTCGGTGTTTATCTGGATACCTACCTCACACCAAAGCTGGTGCTGAATGCTGAGGCTGGGCATTCGCTGTTCCGAAAGATAAGAACAGGTATAAAAAGCAGTACCCCGCTAAACCTGAATGTGAACGATAACTATTATTTTAAAATTGCCCTTGCATACCGGATAAGATTCCAGAAATAAGATATGCTGATCATGACCGCTGCCTCACCGCCTCATACAATATGATACCGGTGGCTACCGAAACATTCAAAGAATCAAAATCGCCCGTCATGGGAATGCGGAAACGTTCGTCGCATATTTTTAACAGTGCCGGATAAACGCCATGCTCCTCTCCTCCCATTACGATGGCACAGGGTTCCTGCAAGTTCAACTCAGCAACTTTCAGGGCTGCCTTCATCTCACTGGCGTAAACTTTGATGCCATTGAGGTGCAGTTCATCCACGGCCTTCATCAAACTGCCCACCCGGCAAACGGGTATCTGCTCCAAGGCGCCGGCTGATGTAAGCACCGCATCTTCATTGAGGGCCCCCACTCCTTTATCCGGAATGATGATGGCATGAACACCCATACAGAAAGCACTTCGGGCAATCCCCCCAATATTTCGGATATCAGTAATTCCGTCGAGAACCAGGAATAAAGGTGTTTCGCCCTTATCTACCACAAAGGAGATCACATCCTGAAGGTTCTGGTACTGCACTTTTGCGATCTGCGCTACACAACCCTCATGATTGCTGATATTAAAACCATTTAGTTTTTCTACCGGCACTTTATTGATGGGCGTAAGTGTTTGCTCGGCCAGTTGCTTTATTGTATCAATTACCTCTCCATGCACGGTCGACTGCAAATAAATGCGCTCCAGTTGTTTACCGGTTTGCATGGCCTCGATCACTGCCTGACGGCCAATGACCAATGTATTCTTCTTAGGTCGCTGATGCTGATGTCTGAAATTTTTCACGAATCAAAATTAAGTGTTATTAAAACTAAAAACCCTGAAAGGGGGTTAATCTTTCAGGGCCTTTATAATAGTGCTGCCAGAATTGGCAGGAAATTTATTTCAAACCGAATACTTTTTTCACTTCTTTCACGGCATCCAGTTTCTCCCAGGTAAATAATTCTACCTTCTTTTTAATGGATTTGCCATCAGGAGAGGTGAAGATTTTTTCAACAATCTCATTTTTACGGCCCATATGTCCGTAGGCTGCAGTTTCGCTGTACATGGGGTTACGCAGTTTCAGCCTTTGCTCAATAAAGTAAGGACGCATATCAAAGCAAGACATGCCCATCACTTTTTTAGCAATTTCTCCATCACTCATTTTCACCTTGGAAGTACCATAGGTAACCACATTGATGCTGGTAGGTTGTGCTACCCCAATGGCATAAGAAACCTGAACCAGTACTTCATCGGCTAAGCCGGCAGCCACCAGGTTCTTAGCAATATGACGCGTGGCATAGGCTGCACTACGATCTACCTTGCTGGGATCCTTACCACTGAAAGCTCCACCACCGTGGGCACCTTTTCCACCATAAGTATCTACAATGATCTTCCTTCCGGTTAGTCCGGTATCACCATGTGGACCGCCGATCACGAATTTACCGGTAGGGTTAACATGGTATTTTATTTTGTTATTGAACAGGTGTGCATATTTGGGGTATTTGGCCTTCACCCTTGGGATCACGATATTGATCACATCTTTTTTGATCTTGGCCAGCATTATTTCATCTGCTGCAAAATCATCATGTTGGGTACTTACCACAATGGCATCAATGCGTGAAGGGCGGTTATTGTCGTCGTATTCCAGTGTAACCTGGCTTTTTGCATCCGGGCGCAGGTATTTGATCTGCTTTTTCTCGCGGCGGATACTGGCCATTTCGATCAGGATAAAATGTGCCAGGTCAAGTGCCAGTGGCATATAATTATCCGTTTCATTGGTGGCATAACCAAACATCATACCCTGGTCGCCGGCTCCCTGCTCTTCTTTCTTCTTTCTTTCCACGCCCTGGTTGATATCTGAGCTCTGCTCATGAATGGCCGACAGGATACCACATGAATTGGCTTCAAACATATAATCACTTACGGTATATCCGATCTTGCGGATCACGCCTCGTGCGATCTCCTGCACATCAAGATAGGCCTTGCTTTTCACCTCGCCGGCAAGAATTACCTGACCCGTAGTTACAAGGGTTTCACAAGCTACTTTGCTATTGGGATCAAAGGCTAAAAAATTATCGATCAATGCATCGCTGATCTGGTCAGCTACTTTGTCGGGGTGTCCTTCACTTACTGATTCTGATGTAAATAAATATGGCATATTTCAATTTTTAAGAGTGCAAAGATAAGGGTGTATCGGCTAAAGTACAAAGTCCCCCTGCATGAAACACAGGGGGACTTATACACTTATCTTAATAAAATATCTTTTTAAAGATTTGAATAAATGATGCGGACACGCATTCGATAATTTGGATTGTTTCCTCCACCCACTTTTACCCTGCCGAAAGCCACGCTATTGTTATAATTTATCCCTACAGGTGAATATTGCTGATAAAAGATCCTGAACGGAGCAAATAAGCGCATCGGATAGCTGGTCTTATGATTGGTCACAATATCCTGAACATATTTCGAAATATTGAAATTGTAATAGTTTATAGGGTTTCCGAAATTATCTACTTTATCACGCCTGTATCCTCCAAAATAGAGATAATCAACACCAGAATTAGGGTAAAACGGAATTGCCAATGGTGTTTTGTAATCCGGGTCATAGAGCACACTGGGGTTCAGATCGAAATAGATCGGCTTATAGTTCGACACTCCAGCATCCTTCAGATCAAGGTATAAATATGGGGGAGCTATGAATTTACCTGCATATCCGCTCAGGTCGGGGATCTGTTCTACGATCAATTCTGCACGGTGTATGATCCTGTTACTGAGGGTAGCTAAACCCGGTATGCTCAGATTGGCATAAGTTCCCGGAGCCGTTTGCAGGTAAATTTCCTGGTCGCCGGAAGGCAAAGCAGGTCGGTTCCTAACAATATTATTGGCTGTATTAGAAGAACGGTTGGTCAATGAACCGAAATAATCTGAATTCAGTGCAAATGAGGCGAATGTAGTATCAATGGAGGTTCCGTTATTCCTTCTGCGGTAATGAATTTCGAGTCGGGTTCCTGCCTCAGATAAATTTACATAAACCAGTTGATTGCCCGAACCTGATGGCACAACAGCAAGTCCGTTATAAAACCTGCGGAACAGGGAGTCGGTATAAAAAGCATTATTGAAAGCATGGAAATAAACGGAGTCGCGACTATACAACTGATTGGCCCATGACTGAGAAAGTTTGATGCGGATCAAACCCACACTGGAATCACGATGATTTGCATAATGGATCGTATCGCCTATTTTGGAAACATCGATGGATGCAGTACCGATCACCGAACCCAGGGTTGGTTGATAATTTACGCCATTGGGTTTATTCACTGAATCCCTGAAATTGGCATCTACCACTTCCCTAACCTGCAATTGCAGCGGAAGAGCACTATCGCCATAAAATCTTTTGTATTTCAAACAAAGAACTACAGAATCCAATCCGCAGCCATACCCCACCAGGGTATCATTTGCATTTCCGATAAAATAAGGATAAAAGCCCGGCTTCAGCTGAAAATAAGCACCGGCGGTAGTTTGACCGAATAAAGGATCATTCATCACCCCAATCGCATGATCATCTGTACGGGTAATGATGGTAGTATCATTGAATACCCCCTGGGTGGTGATCACATTGAGGGTATCGGCAAAAGTTTTTACGTTATCTACGGCGGGCAGCAAATCAGATCCAAGATCGGTGGTATCCAGTTTATTGCAACCCCAGTTCAACATCGAAACGGAAAATAAGCCAATAAGTATGACAGGTAAAATACGTCTTTGCACAATAATAATTTTATGGAATGGTGTTAGTTTTTTCTACTTTGCAAGGTCGGAATACAATTGCAAATAGTCTGTTAAATCACTGGTAGCATCAAATTTCAGGATCTTTTTACCCTTCACTTTTGAGAACTCATCAACCAGTTTTTTATCTACTTTATCGGCACCAAATGTAATGGCATCGGCGAAACCGGCACCACCCCTGAACATACCCTGGTTATTATTATCTTTAAAAGATTCCAGTTCTTTCTTAGTAATATAATCGTTGATGCTGGCCAGTTTCATAAAATCAGCACCCATCTTATCCTTGAAGGTATTTTCGCCAAGGGTATAAATGATCTTGCTGTTACTGAAAACAGGTTCTTTTTTATACGCGTGTTTGATGAACATAGGGATCAAACCGGTCATCCAGCCACTGCAATGAATGATGTCTGGAGGCCATCCGAATTTTTTAACGGTTTCCAGTGCACCCTTGCAGAATAATACTGTTCTTAAGCCATTGTCATCGTGCCATTTTTCATTTTCATCATGAAAAATTGATTTCCGTTTGAAAAAATCCTCATTATCCAGAAAATAAACCTGTAAACGGGCATTTGGCAGAGAAGCAACCTTGATCACCAGGGGATAATCATCACCATCGATCGATACATTGATGCCAGATAAGCGAACCACTTCATGCAAACGATGCCTTCTTTCATTGATCACCCCAAAACGTGGCATGATACACCTCACTTCCATTCCGCTGTCGTTCGACTTAACAGCCAGTTTATTCACGATCTCAGCAAACTCTGTCAGCTCCAGATAGGGCGACATTTCGTTGGCAATGAATAAAATTCTTTTCTTTGTAGACATTTGTTTGCTGTTAGATAAGAAATAGTTTAAACGGGAGTGCAAAACTACGATTTTTTATTGGAAATTGAGTCAGCATAAGCATTTGAAGCCTAATTACTTAAAAATGATCGTATTCAAGTTAACTGCAGAGATTTCGGAGTTTTTAGCTAAAAAAAAGGAAACCGGGTCAACCATCGGCTTCGTGCCTACCATGGGTGCCTTGCATCCCGGGCATATTTCATTGATCAACAGTTCAGTAGCTGGCAATTCCCTAACGGTATGCAGCATTTTTGTGAATCCCACCCAGTTCAACGATAAAAAAGACTTCGAGCATTATCCCATCACCCTGGAACAGGATAT
>Ga0194047_10002354_pt1 | contig 10865 bp, 10 predicted proteins | sample JunL225m_MetaG_2_FD_160070 | JGI IMG/M metagenome (GOLD analysis project Ga0194047, IMG submission 160070) | Anoxic zone freshwater microbial communities from boreal shield lake in IISD Experimental Lakes Area, Ontario, Canada - Jun2016-L221-5m | ecosystem: Environmental > Aquatic > Freshwater...
TACCCATGACTGCACTTGTCAGCATGACGATGTATACCCACTTTTGGCGCCCTACTCGCAGGGCAATTTCATTTCCCAAAATCGAAGCAGGCACACCAAAGAAATTAATCACGCCAGATAAAGTCGTTGCTGCTAAGAAAAAAGTTTCGCCAGTAGCGATCGTACAAAATGCAAAGAAGGCTACGATCCAACTTCGAGAGGCAAATAGCTCAAGAGTATGAGCGGTATAACCAAAGATAAATCCTGAGGCTTTTTTATCTTGTAAAACCAATTTCCATTTATCCACTGGAAATAGATCATGCAAACGTATATGAATGGGCCCCTTCCACTTTTCATGCTGCAGCGGCGGTATCAATAAGCAAACAATTAAAAAGGCAGCAAAAGGACCTAAAGCAATTAGACCAAATACATAACGCCAACCCAAGGCATCTAAGATCCAGCCAGAACATAAATAGGAGAAACCCGTGCCAATTCCAAAGAAGGCAGTGTAAAAAGCAATGTGTCTAGTAAGTTCGCCGGACTGAATACGATCCGATAATATTTTGAGGCCAGGCATATAAGTACCTGCTAAGCCTGCGCCATTGATTGCCATAAATATTAAGGCGGTCCAAAAGTTATCAGCAAATAGACCCATACCTAAAAGACCGAAAGTGGCTGATAGTCCACCAATCAAATATACCTTGCGGGCATCCACTCGATCTGTCAAAGCGGTCGCCACAGGAACGGCCAACATATAGCCAAAGAAAAATGCGCTTGCAATCAAACCTGACTGCAGATTACTCAAATGCCACTCTTCCTGCAGCACGGTCAGAACGACAGCGTAGCAAGCAAAGCCCAATAAAGCACAGGTTTGTGCCATGAGCATCAGAGGGGTGTAACCAGCCGAACGAAAGCGCATAAAGTGTCAGTAAAAACGTGAACCCATTCTACTCGCCCTAAAGCCTCAAGACCCGCTACACTAACAAAAACAAGGTGGAGACAATATGAAAACACAACAGATCCCAAGGTACTTTGTACAAGCTTGTGCCGCTCTTCTATTTGGCCTTGGCAGTACATTGGCCATGGCCGATAACTACCCCTCAAAACCCATCAAAGCCATCGTTCCCTTTGCGCCCGGAAGTACAACAGATCAAATTGGTCGCGCCTTTGCTGCCAAGATGTCTGAGCTTTTAGGTCAACCAGTGGTGGTTGAAAATCGGCCCGGTGCCAATGGGCTCATTGGCGCAGATTTTGTAGCCAAAGCTCCAGCGGATGGCTACACCATTTTATTTGGCACCAATAGCACCAATGCTGCCCTCAAAAGCTTAGTAAAAAATCTCCCTTATAACCAAGATACGGCTTTTACTCCGATTGGTTTCTTTGGCTCTGCGCCACTCATTATTACCATTAATAATGATGTGCCTGCAAAATCACTCAATGGATTTGTATCGCTAGCGAAAGCGAATCCTGGAAAAATGACTTTTGCTTATGCGAGTACATCTCAACGAGTCTCTTCAGAAATGCTCGCCAGTGCTGCAGATATCAAAATGACAGGGGTTTCTTATAAGAGTGGACCGAATGCCATGACCGATGTGATTGGCGGTCAAGTCAATATGTTCACTGCTGACTTTGGAGTTACCTTACCGCAAGTGCAAGCAGGCAAAATCCGCGGGCTAGCAGTGACTTCATTAAAGCGCTCTCCTGCTATTCCAGAATTACCCACTGTTAATGAAGCACTTGGTATCAAGGGATATGAACTGATTGCCTTCTTTGCTGCATTTGGTCCGGCTGACATGCCAAAAGATGTCATCCTCAAACTCAATAAAGCGATCAATGACGCAGCCAAATCAAAAGAGGTGATTGAACGCTTTTATGCAATGGGCTTTGAAACCCAACCAGGTACGCCGGAAGCGCTTGCTAAAAAAATTAAATTAGAAACTGCAAAATGGGCTAAGGCCATTAAAGAAGCTGGCATTGAGCCAGAATAAGCAGTCTTATTGCTGACTACGGTTGGGTGAGTCCTGAAAACCACTCGACCGATAAGTGAGCACTAAAGTATCTCGATAGCCATAGTTACCAAGCGGCTGAATCGGCGTGGATTCATGAATCATGCGTTCATCATTCATGAGCAATAAAGACCATGGCTGTGCCAAAGTAAAGCGCAAGCCAGCTGAGCCAGCGGCATTAAAAATTCTGGTCTCGCCGCCTTTAATGCCAACGCGATTCAATAAGAACACTGCCACAAAATCAACACCATCACGATGTGCGCCTTCAGGGGTTGGTCGACCTATACCATCCGTTGTATCAATACGGAACTGATGCGCTTCTACAAACCAAGTAGTGACTGGTTTCAAACTATTTAAGAGATGCGCAATCCCCATTAATACAGCTTGCCACGCAGGGTCATTCAATAACTTTGTTTGAACGGGCTCAAACCAACGCTCGATACCGCCATGCAATGCGTTGTAATCAACCGATTGCCAATGTGCACGATGCGGCACTAATTGAAGTTGCTCACCCTTGATCTCATAACTCGCATGACGGCGAAAACGGTAACGCCCCCCATCTTTCAAATAAGGGTCGCGAGGCAAGTCCTCCCAAAATGGGGTTAAGCTCTGCAAGTCACTAAGAGGTAGCCCGCTAATCTCTGCAACTGATTCAGCAGAAGCTACTACATAGCCATCAGTCCGCAAAGCTCCAGCGAGCTCCTTGACCGAGGTAAGTGGGGGCGCTAATAAGGCATTTGGCATGGTGATATTTTAGGGTAATACGCTAAGAAGCATTAATCAAGTTGAGCGCCAGAAGCCCTCACAATTCTTACCCATTTAGCCAATTCATCCTTTAGATGAGTTCCCAGCTTGGCAGGCGGGATTGGACTAAGGTCTAAGCCCTGCGCAATCAGCTTTTCTCGGACGTCTGCCCGGCTCATGGTTTTATCCATGGCTACCTGATTCTTCTTAATCACATCTGCGCTAACCCCCATAGGAGCAAAAGTAGCCACCCAAACCTCTCCCACACAATCGGGATACGTTTCGGCAATGGTTGGAATCTCTGGCGCCGCACTAGATCGCTTAGCAGAGCTAATTGCAATGGCTTGTAATTTACCGGCCTTAATGTAATTTAATGCTGAAGGCAGGCTAGCAAAAGCGAGAGGGACTTGGCCTCCTAATACATCATTGATCGCAGGAGCTACGCCCTTGTAAGGAATATGTTGCATCTCAATTCCAGCGCTGGTATTAAGCATTGCGCCAAGTAAGTGACTGATGGTGCCATTGCCAGCGGAAGCATAGGACAACTCACCGGGTTTTTTCTTGGCTGCTGCAACAACATCAGCCAAAGTTTTATAAGGTGATCCCGGCGGAGAAACCAAAACATAAGGCGTTGCGCCAATGTAATACAAGGGCACAAAATCATTGATCGGATCAAATCCCGGATTCTTATACAAAGCGGGATTAATTGCCTGAGCACTATTAATAGTGAGAAGCAAGGTATAGCCATCCTTAGGGGCGCGTGCCACACTTTGTGTGCCGATATTGCCACCCGCACCAGGCCTATTCTCAACAATGATGGTTGTGCCGATTGACTCCCCAAAAGCAGGTGCAATTAAACGAGCAACGATATCGTTTGTCCCGCCAGCAGCCTGAGGCACAACTAAAGCAATCGGTTTATTGGGATAAGGTTGCGCAGCCAATTGAAAAGCAGCTAAGGCGCAAATGACTCCGAGGATATATTGAGTGATTCTCATATTAAGTTCTATCCCTACATTGATTCAACCAATTTAAATAACGATAATTGTCTCGTTTATTTAATGCATTATGCCCCTAGGCCAGCAATCGGCGTAGATTCAAATCCCACCGAATAAACCAAGATAAGATAAAGCCTTTCTAACCCCAAAAATGACTATGAACACAGCAGACACTAAAGTAGCCCTAGTAACGGGCGCAGGAACTGGCATCGGCAAAGCAGCTGCTAAAGCGCTACTCAAAGGTGGTTACAAGGTCGTTTTAACTGGCCGAAATCTTGACCGACTCAAATTGGCAATTTCCGTCATTGGCGGTCCAGATGAAAACTGTCTTGCTGTTGCCTGCGACGTGGGTAAACCAGAGGAAGTAAAAAAACTCTTTGCAGCATTGACTACTAAATTTGCTCGTATCGACGTGCTCTTCAATAATGCCGGTATGGGTGCTCCAGCCATCCCGATGAAATAGCTTTCGTATGAGCAGTGGATGAATGTAGTGAATGCTAATCTTTGTGGTGCATTCTTATGTTCGCAAGAAGCGATTCGCATGATGAAAGCACAGTCCCCACAAGGTGGAAGAATTATCAACAATGGCTCGATCTCCGCGCATGCGCCTAGACCCATGTCTGCACCATACACGGCGACTAAACATGCCATCAGTGGCTTGACCAAAACCATTGCATTGGATGGTCGCCCATTTAATATTGCATGCGGTCAAATTGATATCGGTAACGCGGCTACTGAGATGACTGAACGGATGGCTGCTGGCATTCTGCAAGCAGATCAATCGATTAAGGTAGAACCTCGCATGGACGTAGATCATGTAGGTGAAGCCGTGCTCCATATGGCGCAACTGCCTCTAGAGAGCAATATTCTTTCGATGACCATCATGGCAACCAATATGCCTTTTGTTGGAAGAGGCTAATTACCTTATTTAGCCTAGGTTTTAATACCCCGTACGAATATTGTGCGCCAATTGAATATCGTAATTCAATATGTGCTTTTCAAACCAATACCCAATATACCGAATGAGGCTATATAAATCACTATTTTTGGAAGACATCTGATTCAGCGATCTCATCACCATATCCAACATATTGATATGCGCTGTTTCATGAAAAGAAAAATCAATATTTGCTAATTTAGCCATATGAGCCTCAGTCTCAAAATGACTTTCTAGCATTTGATGCAGAGCATCCTGCTTTAACTGAGGTATTGGATTAGTTTCAAAACAATATTCTTTAAAACTTTCTAGAAATTCAAACAGCTCATTATGTTCTAAATCAATTTCATGAACATTCGTGCGCAAACTCAGAGGCAACATAGAGTATTGATGGGTAGACATGAGATAAGTGCCCCTAATTCTGATTTAACTTGTTTATCCGCAACTTCCTAGATGACCACACTGAGTACAGTAGTCACAACCATCCCTTCGGATCATGGCATGTGCCCCGCATTCGCTGCATTTCTTACCAACCATGACTGGTGGGGTAGAGATGCCAGGTACCACTATCTCAGACAAATCATTGGTTGACTGACCATTACGTCGTTCAATAATGTTTTGAATAGCGTACGCAATTGCCGCCACTTCGGATTCATGCCATAAAGGCATCCGCGTTCCGTCAATCTTCTTAAAAGTACCTAGACGAACAGCGCCTCTATCCCAGGCTACCTTTCGCATATCGCTTAAGGCGCGCTCTAAAAATCCTCCGCGCGCAGCCAAGGAAAGTAATCGCATGCTAGAAGTAATCCATTGCTGTGATTCACCATTTTGACCAACTGGCATGAAGAACTCAATCGCTCTCTCGATTGATCCGCCTTCGCTTGATTTCTTTGGAATCGTAATAAATGAGACGACCAGATACAGTGTTTTGTGTCCTTCTTGGGTCCAATACTCAATTTTTTCCGCAACCGCTGGAAGTATTCCTTTTGGACGACTCTCTACTACCACTCGCATTGGATCAATCCCATCCTCAGCTTGGATAGCCAGGCTAGGCTTCTCTGCAGGGACGTCCAGGACTGAACCCAAAATACTATTGGGGCGATAGGTTGCTAAACCTTTTAGGTTTGCACGCCATGCCTGGGTGTAAAGACCCTTAAAGTCATCGTAAGGATAGTCAGCAGGAACGTTCACCGTTTTAGAAATCGCTGTATCGATAAATGGCTGCACTGCTTCCATCATTGCAATATGATCCGTTGCTGCCATTTCTAGTGCAGAAACAAAGTAAGGCGGCAGCTTCTCTATGTCTCCCCCCAAATCGCGATATAAACGCCAAGCGTGATCCTCAACTGCATACTCGCTGACACTGCCATCAGCTTCACGCTTCTTACGACGGTATACCCATGAGAATGCAGGCTCAATTCCATTTGAAGCGTTATCAGCAAACGCTAAACTCACCGTACCAGTTGGAGCAATCGATAGCAAATGACTATTGCGAATACCAAATTGCCGAATATCATTTTTCAACTTGTCGTCTAAGCGACTCACAAAGCTATCGCTACCAAGGTATTTTTGTACATCTAAGGCGGGAAATGCACCCTTCTCTTTAGCAAGCTCAATCGATGCCTCATAGGCTGCATCACGCATCACGCGGGCAATTTTTGCAGCAACAATTCTGGCGCCCTCTTCGTTATAGGGAAGTTTGAGCATTACTAAGGCATCACCAAGGCCCGTAAACCCAACACCAATACGCCGCTTGGCAGCGGCTTCTCCAGCCTGCTCTGGTAAGGGCCAATAAGTTGCATCCAAGACGTTATCAAGCATACGAACTTGAATTTTTACTACTGCTGCAAACGCCTCAAAATCAAAACTGGGTTCTGCAGCAAATCCAAAAGGGTTCTTAACAAAACGGGGGAGGATCACGGGCCCTAAATCACAGCAACCATAGGGTGGAAGCGGTTGTTCACCACATGGGTTTGTTGCTGAAATACTTTCACAATAATTTAAATTGTTATCACGATTAATATTATCTAGAAATAGAATCCCAGGTTCTGCAAAGTCATAGGCAGACTTCATGACAGAATCCCAAATTTCCCGAGCCTTTACTGTGCGATAAACCCAAATTCCATTAGCCTTTTGATGAGCGCCCCCCGCAATCAATTGCGAACTAGGTCTTGCTTTATGTATCAGATCCCAGGTTTGATCACTCTCCACTGCCTTCATAAAATCACTAGATACACCAACTGAGACATTAAAATTATTCCAACGGCCAGTTGTACGTTTTGCAGTAATAAATTCAAAAATATCGGGATGATCAATCCGCAAGACGCCCATCTGAGCACCTCGTCTTGCTCCGGCACTCTCTACGGTTGAGCAAGACTGATCAAATACATTGATATAGCTACAAGGTCCCGAAGCAATTGAAGCGGTTCCTTTAACCCCAGCGCCCTTAGGACGAATTCTGGAGAAGTCATAGCCAACGCCGCCGCCGCGACGCATGGTTTCGGCGGCCTGCTTTAAGGCTTCATAGATTCCTGGAAAACCATCCTCATCATCACCTTGAATGCAGTCACCTACAGGTTGCACAAAACAATTAATTAGAGTTGCCTGAATATCTGTACCCGCGGAACTCATAATGCGTCCCGCACCAATGGCGCCATTGCGTAAATTTTCTAAAAATAATTGCTCAATCTGAACCCGAAGAGACTCTTGCTCAACAGCTGCCAAACCCCGCGCTACTCGCTGAAAAATAAGGTCTGTCTCTGTTTCACCATCCTTGGCGTATTTTTCAATCAATACATCAGTACTAATAGGCTGTATTAACATAAAACGGGGGCTCCTATGATTTTTCTAAAAGTTTGTTGATTAATTCTGGGACGGATTTGATTTGGTTGCCAAAGGGAAGTTTTCCTGCCCCGCGAAAGAAGAGGCCTTTTTTGACATCTCCCGTTAAAGCACTTCCTAAAACTTTATCGATACAAAATTGCCCCCATTCACTATTGCCATCGCGCAAGCCACAGTCATGTAAACAATCGAAGGTCATAGTGCAACGAGGCTTTTTTCTAGCGACATCTTGTAATTTTGGTAGTACCTTTAAGTACTGGGTTAACCAAGGCGTCTTTACTGCTCTTGCTGGCAAGCCTGCAGTACTCAAAAAATCGACCATATCTTCAGGCTTAGCTTCAGCGAGTACTTTTTTAAATTCATCACTAGCATCACACTCTGTTGTCACTGCAAATGCCGTCCCCAACTGGACAGCAGATGCTCCTAGGTCTTGCAGTCTTTTAATGTCTTCAAATGAACTTACTCCACCTGCTGCAATCAGAGGAATCTTTCCTTCTAGACCCATCGATTTAAAAATTGCCAAGGTATCTGGAATGACTGTTTCAAAATCAAATTTGGGATTGTGAATTTCCGTAATACTAGACGCACCCACATGACCACCAGCCCAACGTGGATGCTCAATCACGATAGCGTCTGGTAAGCGCCCTTTCTTTTCCCACTTACGTAGGAGCAAGTGAATACCTCGGGATTCCGAAAGAATGGGGATTAAGGCCACATCAGGATACTCAGCGGCTAAATCCGGCAAGTCCAAAGGGAGTCCCGCGCCAACCACGATTGCATCAACACTGTTTTCTAAAGAGCACTTCACGTATGCCGCATACTCATTTACTGCACGCATGATATTGACTGCAATCAAGCCTCTGCCTTTAGAAATCTCTTTTGCCATGAGGATTTCTCTTTTTAAGGCCTCAATATTCGCTTCATTGATGAGTTCTTTGCTTTTTTGGCAAGGCTTTAGATGCTTTGTACTATCCATGAGATCTGGATGAAGCCGGCGCAAATCAATGGAGGAAATGGTTCCCATGCCGCCACACTGGGCAACTGCACCTGTTAACTTATGCGCCGATACACCAACACCCATGCCGCCCTGAACAATTGGGAGCACTGATTTTCCCTTAATGACTAAGGGAGATAATCCACTTCTTTCAAGAGCCAATTCAAAGCTAAGCGAAATCCGAACTTTCCGTATTTCCATTAGTGAACCCCTAACACCTCGGCCTAAATACAGCCTTCGCCCGTTAAAAAGAACGGCGACATGGGCTTCATAATGCAGTGACTTGATTGGCGCCCTTTTGATTCACATCAAGAAAGGAATTGGTATTTGCTGATGACCCTAAAAAGCTCTACCTCCCTTACTCTCAAGGGCAATTCAAGGGGTGTCACACTTATAAAAAGGGGACTGTTTTTGCCTGGTTACCAGAACAACAGAGTCGCGAATATTAAACACCCCATCCATACTCTGATCCAAAATAGTCTGGGTTTTGAAATCTTCAGAAAACTGGATTAATGAAAGGGTTGTATAGCTTGTTTTGGCTTGTAGGTTCTCAGATAGAACAATTGTTTTAATTACTAAACTGCTTTGATCAAATACCTCAATGGATTTGTAAGTGCCCTGCCTAACTACTTTTATCTGGCCGCCTTCTGGCAAACGCAATTCTTGAATGAGTTTTCCAGCTTTGTCGTAAAAGTTATAGATGCCTGCGCCAGCAAATTTTGTACTTTTGCACATCGTAGGGTTATCAACCACCCACCTACCAAGCAAATGCGATTCAAACTGTTTGGCTGCTTGTGCAAATGCTGCAGAGTTTAAACCCATCAACAAAAGATAAAGGGCTAAAACACATCTCAAGCGGGCAACTTTCATGATCAAGGTCTGACTTGATCGACCACCATCTTGAGCTTATCTGCTCCAACCTTGACCGTTTGAGTACTGGAGAACAAATCCCCTGACTCTGCTTTTGCTTGACCAGACTTGGATACCCGAACCTCAACAGTAACCTCACTCATATTGGAGATTAAAGCGTCGGGCGTCATTGCCAAGGAATCATTTAATACGAAACGCATCGGCAAATCTGCTGCCCGGCCTCGCATGATGGCAACCGGCATACGAGCACCTGGCGCACGAGCAATTACCATGACGATGTCGTCAGGCTTCACTCTCGATGTGAGATTAGGGTCTAAGCTAACTACACCGCTAATACTTTTTCCGCTGATAACAGGAGCAACAACGACTGACTTACTTAAATCTTCAGGGGGTAAGTTTGCTTTGCCACGCGCCTCTAGGATAGAGCCTTGAATCATCTTGGCATCATCAGAATCTGGCGGTAGTAACTTAGCCAAGCGACCCCAAACCTGAACCGCACCTTTGTAATTCCCTTGGTTGTAATCAGCCGTACCCTCTAACCAAAGTACCATCATATTATTTGGATCTGCTTTCAGAGCTCTTTTCAGAATGGCTCGAGGCTTACCTTCAAAATTCCCATTCGCATTACTTGCAGACACGTCGGCATAATCTGCCAGCAATTGGGCATCGCTATCAAGGTAAGCGCCGGCTCGGTCATAGGCTTTTTCAGCATCAACTGGTCGCCCCATTACCTTATAAGAACGAGCGAGCATAGCCCAGCCCTTCAAATTACTGGGATCTTGCTCCATTTTGGCTGCTAAACCCGCAACCATCTTCTCGACATCCTGTTGTGCGACTCGTTTTTGAGCGCCACCATCTGCAATCTGCTGAGCGCTGCCTAGCCAGAAGTAAATCAATACTGCTGCTACTGGCACCAGCACCATCAGAGAAATCATCGTCTTTTTAGGTGAACCTAAGACTGCTACACCATCATCCTCACTCGTATCTTGAAACAAACGCTGACGTAATTCTGCATGAGACAACTCATAACTAGTGCTGTCAATCAAACCATCAGCATGCTCTTTTTCAAGCTTGGTCAATTCTTCTTTGTAGATGGCAGCATTCAATTGCTGACGAGAAGCCTGAACAGTAGAAGATTTCCAGAGAAATGGACGAAACAACATCGCCAAGACTAAGATCAGCAATATAAAAGCAGCAATATAAAAAGTAATCATTTATCGTCTCGTAATAAGGCATCGATGCGTTTGTTTTCATCATCAGAAAGTACAATAGAACTCACTTGACTATTTCTGCGACGCAAATACATCAGCAAAGCCGTAATCCCTGCAATCATTAGTACAAAAGGGCCGATCCATAGCAGCCAGGTCGTGGGCTTAACCGGCGGACGATACAAAATAAAATCACCATATCGATCGACCATAAAAGTTCTAATTTCAGCATCTGTTTTTCCTTGCCGAATAAGATCCCGAATTTCTCTGCGAAGATCCTGCGCCAATTCA
>Ga0194047_10002355_pt1 | contig 10862 bp, 9 predicted proteins | sample JunL225m_MetaG_2_FD_160070 | JGI IMG/M metagenome (GOLD analysis project Ga0194047, IMG submission 160070) | Anoxic zone freshwater microbial communities from boreal shield lake in IISD Experimental Lakes Area, Ontario, Canada - Jun2016-L221-5m | ecosystem: Environmental > Aquatic > Freshwater >...
ACTCCGCTCGAACTGACAAAATCTTCATCACCTCATCACTTAATTTCTTTATCACTTTTTAACCACAGAGAGCACAAAGAAAAACACCATCATTGTCACTTTGAGTTTATCGAGAAGCGATGTTTGTTTTGAGTTTAGTGCAAATAAGGACTTGTTCTCGTCCGATAGCTATCGGACAAGCTCGAACTGACAAAATCTTCATCACCAAATTACATAATTCCCTCATCACTTTTTTTAACCGCAAAGAGCGCAAAGAAAATCGCAAAGTTCGCAAAGTGTTACACTGTTCACGCGAACATCACGTTCAAGAGTGAAATTGTTCTCGACTCCGCTCGAACTGACAAAACCTTCATCACCTCATCACTTAATTTCTTTATCACTTTTTAACCACAGAGAGCACAAAGAAAAACACCATCATTGTCACTTTGAGTTTATCGAGAAGCGATGTTTGTTTTGAGCACAGTGCAAATAAGGACTTGTTCTCGATAAACTCGCACTGACAACACCTTTATCACTTATCTTAACCGAAAAGTGCACAAAGGAAAAACACAAATTACCTTCATTGTCACTTCGAGTTTATCGAGAAGCGATGTTTGTTTTGAGCTTAATGCAAATAAGGACTTGTTCTCGATAAACTCGAACTGACAACACCTTTATCACTTATCTTAACCGAAAAGTGCACAAAGGAAAAACACAAATTACCATCATTGTCACTTCGAGTTCATCGAGAAGCGATGTTTGTTTTGAGCACAGTGCAAAAAAGGACTTGTTCTCGATAAACTCGCACTGACAAAAATCTTCATCACTATTTTATACAAATAATTCTCGACTCCGCTCGAACTGACAAAACCTTCATCACCTCATCACTTAATTTCTTCATCATTTTTTATGCAAAGTGTTCTCGACTCCGCTCGAACTGACACTTAATTATTTTACAATTTTTATTTCTACTCTTCTGTTTTGCTGATGTTGTTCATCTGTACATTCAACTCCATCGGAACATTGGTTTAGCAATTGGGTTTCGCCTAAACCATTTGAAATAATTCTTGATTTTGCCACACCTTTTTTCATCAGGTATTGTTTAACAACAAACGCTCTTCGTTCACTTAATTTTTGATTGTATTCTGCACTTCCTCTGCTATCGGTATGGGCACTCACTTGTATCTTCACAGTTTTGCTGATTCGTGATGCATGTATTGCCGAATCAAGTGTTGGATAAATTGAAGTTGGAATTGAAACATCATTAAATTTAAATAATACTTTATCGAAAACAATTTTAGTAAGCACTTCATCTGACACACCTGATTCAACTACAGGTTTTGGTTTTACTTTTTCAGGTTTCGGTTCAACTGGTTTTGTTACTACAACCGGAGGTGTGGGAATTGGATTAACCGTTTTTGGTGCATCCACTTTTGGAGTTTCTGATGATGCAATAGTTACAGGATTTTGCTTTGCAGGTTCTTCCACTTTTTTTGTTTCAACAGAAGCTAATACAGGTTTAATTTCTGATAATAATTTATTATCAAAATAATAATACACTTTATCAAGACCTTCACCGTTATCTCGATTTGAAGAGAAATATCCTGTTCTTCCATCTTGTCGGCAAACAAATGCTATATCATCTTTTGATGAGTTAAAAGGTTTTCCCATATTAATTGGTGCAGATGGAATTCCTAAATTTATTTTCGCTTGGTATAAATCATATCCGCCAAAACCATTTAATCCTTTTGATGTAAAAAAAAGTACTTTGCCACTCACTGAAGGATAAATTTCATTTTCGGTAGTATTGATTCCTTGTCCGAGGTTTTCTGGAGTTCCCCACTTTCCATCAGCAATGCGAGTAACTTTATAAATATCTGTTCCACCTAAACCTTTTGGCATATCGGAAGCAAAATATAAAGTATTTCCGTTATCGGCTATGCAAGGGTGCATGCAATTATATTCCTTGTTATTAAATGGAAGTTCTTGAGGACTAATAAATTTTCCATTCTCAAATCTGGCAACATAAATTTTCATATTTGCAACACCATCTGAACTAATTTCAATATCTCCAACTCTTTTTTTAACTACACCTTTTTTAACTTTTGTAGCATTGGCACTAAAATAAACAAGCATTCCATCTTCGCTTACAGAAGGCGAACCTTCATTGAGTTCGAATGAAATTCCATCCATAAACTTATCTCCTTCAATAAACGTGATTGAATCTTTTATTTCTGCAAAATCCAGATCATACATGAGCATTGAATTATTTTTATCGCCTTTATTTTTTAAGGCAGAATAAATCATTCCATTATCAAAAAAACAATATCCTAAACTTTGTCCGCTTATATTTAAGTTTGTTGGAACAACAGTAAAATTTCGAATAGAATCTTTATTTCGCTCGGCCCACGATAAACTTTTTAGTTGAAGATTTGCAAATACATCTTCCGGAAAAATGGAAAGATAATATCTGTACTGATCTTTTGAACGGCTGTAATCACCATTAATTTTAAGAATAGCCGCATAATCTAAATACACATCTGGAGCAGTGTTTTTATCACCTAACCGAATTAATCTCGAAAAATATTCTTCGGCTTTAGCGTATTGAAATGAAAATTTATAACATTGTGACAGTCGATCGAGTAAAAACAATTCAACTTTGGGATTGTAAATTTTTAATGCGGCTTCGTAATCAAAAATTGCTTCTCTAAATTGAAAAAACTCAAAGTGAATATTTCCCTGTTGGATCTCTTTATTTTGTGAAAATCCTTTAAGAGAGAAAAGAAACAAAAGAATGATAACAAGAAATAATCTTTTCATAAAATTAAATTGAAGCGATATGCATTTTCATAATCTCATCCACATAATGTCGGTTATTTGATAATCGGGGAACTTTATGCTGGCCACCAAGTTTGCCATTTTTTTTAAGCCAATGATTAAAAGTTCCTTTTGGCATTATGCGGATAATGGGTTGTAGCATTGCCATATCTTTAAAACGTTTGGCTTCATAATCAGAATTTACCGCCTTTAGTTGCTGATCTAATTCTTTTGTAAAAGTTTCGATGCAATGAGGTTCTTGATCAAATTCTATTAACCATTCGTGGGTACCGATTCCATTTTTATTATCTGTAAAATAAACAGGTGCAGCAGTATAATCTGTAATATGTGCATCAAGAATTTTACATGCATTTGTAATTGCAAAATCTGCATTTTCGATAACCAGTTCTTCACCAAAAGCATTAATAAAATGTTTTGTTCTTCCTGTAATTTTAAAACGAAAAGGATTGAGATCTGAAAATTTAACGGTATCGCCAATCACATATCTCCATAAGCCCGAGTTGTTGGAAATAACCACTGCATAATTTACGTCTACTTCAATTTCGTCAAGTGAAAGTGTGGTGGGATGATCTTTCCCATATTCTTCCATCGGCATAAATTCAAAATAAATTCCATAATCAAGCATCAACAACATTTCTTCACTATTACTTTGATCTTGTAATCCTAAAAAACCTTCTGACGCATTATAACTTTCCAAATAATTCATCTTTGAGGAACGAATTAGTTGTTTAAACTTATCACGATAAGGAGTAAAACTCACGCCTCCATGAATATATAATTCGATGTTTGGCCAAATATCAGAAAGGTTATTTTTTCCAGTTACTTCAAATAATTTTTCGATAAGAACTATTGTCCAAGTAGGTACACCGGTAATGCTTGTTACATCTTCATTTACGGTAGCCTTCACCATCCTTTCAATTTTCTCATCCCAATTATCCATGATGGCAATACTTAAATCAGGGGTACGAAAAAAATGTGCCCAGAAAGGCATATTCTGCATCATCACAGCTGAAAGATCTCCGTAAAAACTTTGGTCGGAATTAAATTTATTTACCTGATGACTTCCACCCATGATCAATCCTTTGCCATTAAAAATTGTTGTTTCAGGATTGTTTTTTACATAAAATAATAATGCATCTTTTCCACCTTGAAAATGACAAATTTCCATGCTCTCGTAGGTTACCGGAATAAATTTACTTTTTGAACCTGTTGTTCCCGATGACTTAGCAAACCAACGAACCTCGCTCGACCATAAGATATTTTGTTCTCCGCGCATCATCCTTTCGATATACGGACGATGGGTCTCATAATTTCCAACTGGCACACGCTCTTTAAATTCTTTTACGGAGTTGATACTTTTGTAGTCATACTTTTTTCCCCATTCCGAATTCTGTGCATCATCTAAAAGTGTGTTAAGAAGTTCGTTCTGTACATCATGAGGATTTTCCATAAAGTGCTCAATAAACGGTTCACGTTTTTTTAGATACCAACTTAAAAGTGAGTTGATCAGAGCCATGCACTAAAGTGATTTAATGTGTAAGTATACATAATTACAAACAAAGTTTCAAGTTTGCGAATGGAAGGCTGTAATAAATTATCACAGCTATATATTTGCTGTTCGAAAAATACTTATGGACTTCATTGATAAAAAAATACAAGATTATTGCGATTCACATACCAATTCAGAAAGTGATGTACTAAAAAAACTGAATCGTGATACACATGCTAATGTATTGCAACCACGTATGTTAAGCGGACATTTTCAAGGACGATTATTAAGTATGTTCAGTAAAATGATTCGTCCGAAAATGATTCTTGAAATTGGAACCTATACCGGTTACTCGGCAATTTGTTTGGCCGAAGGTTTAGTCGAAAATGGAAAACTAATTACTATAGATGTAAATGCTGAACAAGAAACTCGTATCAGGAAATATATAACTGAAGCCGGAATGGAAAAGCAAATTCAATTTATTGTTGGCGATGCATATAATATTATTAAAACTTTGCCGCACAACTATGATTTGGTTTTTATCGATGCCGACAAACCAAATTATTTAAAATATTATAAACAGGTGATTGAACTCGTTAATCCGGGTGGTTATATTATTGCAGACAATGTTTTATGGAGTGGAAAAGTTGTAGATGAAAAAGAATTGGCAAAAGATAAAGACACACAATTTTTAGATGAGTTCAATAAATTTATTGAGCAAGATGAACGCGTTGAAAATATTTTATTGCCTGTAAGAGATGGCTTGATGGTGATGAGAAAATTATAATTTCACTTCATCAACATTGATTAATTTTTCGCGATACTTATCAAGTATTCCTGTTTTGGAAATAAACCCAAGATAGATTCCTTCATCATCAATAACCGGAATATTCCATATGGCATATTCTTCAAATTTTTTCATCAGAAAATCCGGTTGGTCATTAATATTCGCAGTAAACGGTGGATTATTCATCAGATCACTTGTTGTCACTTTATCATACATTTCTGTATTAAACATCACTTCGCGTATATCATCCATCATAATAATTCCCACAAGTTTTTTATCATCATCAACCACAGGGAAAATATTTCTTTTTGATTGAGCAATCACTCCTACAAATTGTTTTAAAGTTAGGAATGCCTGCACCACTGAAAAATTATCTTCGATAATACTTTCGAGTTTCATTTCACTTAGCAAATTCGCATCTTTATCTTTTGTTATCAACCCGCGTTCGATCAAACTTTTGGTATAAATTGAATTGGGTTCAAAATATCGCACTACAAAATATGAGGTAGCAGAAACTATCATAAGTGGAACAAATAAACCGTACCCACCGGAAATTTCAGCAATCAAAAATATTCCTGTTAATGGTGCATGTAATACTCCACTAATTAAGCCTGCCATCGCAGCGGCAATAAAATTTTGTTCGTTAATATGAGCAATGCCGGAGAAATTCACTAATCGAGAAAAGAAAAATCCAAACAATGCTCCTGTAAAAATTGCCGGACCAAAAATCCCTCCATTACCACCCGAACCAATTGTAATTGATGATGCAAAAACTTTAATAAGTATTAACGCAAAAGTAAAAGCTAACAAAAAAAGTTCGCTGTGTTGCTGATCAAAAAATAAACTATGGTTAAGTAATCCATTTGAACTTCCACTCATTAATTCTTGAACAATATGAAATCCTTCGCCATACAAAGGTGGAAAGAAAAATATCATCACACCTATAGCAATTCCTCCGAAGATACCTTTAAAATAAGGGTTTTTGCGTTTATGAAAAAAACTTTCAACAGCAAGTGTATTGCGCATCATATACACAGAAAGCAAACCCGAACAAATACCAAGTAACAAATAAAGTGGAATAGCTTTTATTCGCCATCCTTCTGTTGTAAGAAAAAATAATTGCTCATGATAAAATAATTTTGATATGACTGCACCCGATGCCGATGCGATAAGTAATGGGATAAAAGCCGGAACTGAAACTTCAGTAAGTAAAACTTCAAAAGCAAAAATAACTCCTGCTATCGGACTATTAAAAATTGCGGCAATACCGGCTGCTGCACCACTTGCAAGCAATAATGTTTTTTCCTGTTTGCTCAATAATAAAATTTTTGCTGTGTTCGATCCGATGGCTGAACCCGTCACAGCAATTGGTGCTTCTAGTCCAACAGAACCTCCAAATGCAACTGTCAATGCAGATGTAATTACATGCGAATAAGTTTTATGCCACTCGATATTTGATGAGCGTTTTGAAATAGAAAATATGATGCTGCTTAATCCTTTATCAAAAAATATTTTTTTATGAAACGATCGCACATACCAAATGGAAAGCATGATACCGATTAGCGGATAAAGCAGGTATAAATAGTTAGCATATTTTACATCAAACCCACCTTCCAGAAAATGTTGAATAAGTCGAACAAATGTCTTCAAAGAAACAGCTGCAAATCCGGATAATACACCTACAATAAGACTTGCAATGATCAGAAAATTTCTGTCACTGATATATTTCTTTCGATGTCTTATGAAATGAAAAAAACTAATTCTCGTTTTGATCTTTATGCTCCTGAACATTTAACGAAGTTAATTTCAATTTTAGAATTTCGAATAACTAAAAATGAATATATAGATATCGAAGTAAAATCCCTTTAGAATAGATTATTACTTCATCATTCGATATTCATTGTTCAACATTCATTATTTATTTACATCCTCAAGTCTAATGCAACAGAGTTTATAAATCTTCAAACCCTTCACTAAAAAATTCTTCAGGGGTAATTTTAAATGCCTTGATAACTTTTATCAAACTACTAAAGCGTAAATCCTCTCCTTTTTCATATCTGCCGTATTGAGACCTTGAAAGATTATTATCATACGCAAAATATTCATAGCTAGTATAGCCTTTCTTGATCCTTAAAGACTTCACTCTATTAGCGAGCAACTTTATTGACTTATCTTTTTTTGATTCGGATGTGGCCATTCGATACAAATCAACTTTTAAAACCATGAATTAGTTACCACGATATAAGAACACTTGATTAATGGCTTTTTTGTATTAATATTGATAACACTTTATAAAAAAACTATGAAAAAAATTGTAACGTTTTCGATGATTGTTATTACAGCAGTTATGTTCTCATCTTGTGCTACGGTATTTGGTGGGCGAGTTTCAGATTGCCAACGAACAAAACCAGCAGCAGGTCAACCAGGTAGGGAATTAAGAGCTGCGGCACTTGTTTGTGATGTATTGTTTTTTTTGCCAGGGGCTATTATTGATTTTGCAACAGGAGCCATTTATAGACCTTGTTCAAGCAATAAAAAAGCATTTGTTCCTTATTCTCCTGAGTATTTAAAAACTCTTGAAACTGCTTCAAAATAATATCAATTTTTTTTGAGCTAAAAAAGCTGCTAAATCCTTAGCAGCTTTTTTTTAGAATGAAACAAAGTAATAATCGAAACTAGTTTTGATTTTACTTCCGCATTCGATATTCATCATTCAACATTCATTATTTATTTGTTTCCATTTCCTCCACTCTTACTCCAACAGATTTTACATGCAACAATGTATCATCGCGCATATTCTGTTCCAACTCAAAACGATAGAAACCACTTTTGGGGAATTTAATATTTTGCAAAACGGGAAACTGATAATCATAAATATCTCCTAGTCCGGAGCCAAGCCATTTACCGCGCTCATCTGCCAATTTTATTTCCACTCTGCGCTGGTCTGATTTTTTTTCGGGATTGGTAACATGCATCCACATAAAAATATTATTATATCTATAATCTGCATCAACACGCACGTTCACCAAAACATTATAAAATTTTGTTGTGTCTTTTATTTGCAAATCAAAGGGCATAAGATTTTTATAATACCATGCATTTCCTTCGATACTTTTATTTTCTTCAAACAATCTTCCGGGATCGCATGAGGAAAATATCATCACAGAAAAAATCAATAAGTAAACAAACTTTCTCATCTTATTTTTTTGGTGGTTGCGGATTATTTGGTTGAACTGCAACAGGAGTATTTCCTTTAGGTTTATTCTTGTTTTTATTTCTGTTGTTGCGGTTTTTATTGTTTTTCTTTTGGGGTTTTTTATTGTCATCCAAACGAGTTAAACTTTCGGTTCCCATATCATTTTGAAAATCAACAACAGCAACTTTCAGTTCTTTTTTAATCACTACAACTTCAGGTTTAACACCTTGTTTGTTGAGCTCTTTATATTCTTTAACCTGTTCAACAGTAAGTCCTTTCCATTCACCTCCATGTTCTCTTGGAGCAAACCACATCATGCGTTTTAGGATATCCGTTTTCACAGATTTATATTCTCCATCAGCAAATTGCAATACCAGATTATCCTCCACAGGAAAATCTTTTAATGCTTCCATGTATCCATCCAATTCAAAATTCAAGCAACATTTTAATCTACCACATTGACCTGAAAGTTTTAATGGATTGAGAGATAAATTTTGATAACGTGCCGCATTTGTGTTAACCAATTTAAAATCGGTAAGCCACGTAGAACAACATAATTCTCGTCCGCATGAACCAATAGCACCAAGTCTTCCGGCTTCCTGGCGGTATCCTATCTGTTTCATTTCCACACGAACTTTAAAAGATTCGGCTAAACGTTTGATCAGTTCTCTAAAATCAACTCTGTCTTCGGCAGTATAATAAAAAGTTGCTTTACGTTTATCTCCCTGATATTCCACATCACTAAGTTTCATGCTTAAACCAAGCTCAAGTGCAATGGTGCGGGCTTTATACATCGTTGGAATTTCAAGTTCTTTATTTTCTTTCCTACGCGCTATGTCACCATCGTTTGCTCTGCGAATAATTTTCCGGAATTCCCCATCTTCACGTATTTGGTTTTTCTTTAACTGCAATTTTACCAATTCACCTTTTAAAGAAACTTCACCGATATCATAGCCGTTTTCCATTTCAACCACAACCAAATCTTTATTGGTGATATCATGATGATGAAAATTGCGATAGTATTCTTTTCGTGTTCCTTTGAAGCGTACTTCAACTATATCGTAAGGTTTGATATGTGGCGGAAGATCCATATCTACCAACCAATCAAAAGTATTTAATTTATTGCATCCGCCCGTGCTGCATCCACCGCTCGAACATCCGCCTGATCCACATCCCATAAGAAAATTAAAATTAAAAAATAAAAAAATAAAAACCCTTGCTGCTACAAATCAACCGCACTAAATTATTCGGATTTTTTTAATTGGGTGCCAATATACAAAGAAAGATTAAGAAACGTAATCTTGAGGTCGGCATTACGCTCGATATGAAATGCAGTTTCGTTAAATGCATTTGTTAAATCGGGTAAATTATTGGCATGTATATACGGAGAAAATTTGTTTACGAAGTCAGCTTCTTGTTCGCTTAACCTTAGCAATTGCTTATTTCCATAACGATAAATAAACAATGCACGCAACATATGTTCGCTGTATGCAATAAAACTTTTCAGAAATTCTCTTCCGCTTTTCACACAACTTTCAACCCAAGCAGTAAGATTTACAATATCTTTTCTGGAGTTAAAACACAAACGCATCCAACTCAAAAACAATTCGAAATAATCAGAACGGCCGGTATTTACAAGATTGATGGCTAAGGATAAATTCCCTTCACTCACGCGTGAAATTGTTTCAGCATCTTGCTTATTGAGCTGAAATTTTTGAATTAATTCCTGAGTAATTTCTTCATCTTTTAAACGAGGAATTTTTAATGTTTGAGTACGAGATAAAATTGTTGGCAACACTTTATCCGAATCCTGAGCAACAAGAATCAAAAGTGTTCCCACAGGTGGTTCTTCAAGCAACTTCAATAAAATATTTCCTTCTTTGCTTAAATATTCAGCCATCCAAATGATGACAGTTTTATATTTTGCTTCAAAGGATTTTAGTCCGACTTTTTTAAAAATATCTCTGCATTCTTCGGCTGTAATATTTCCTTGCTTTTTCCCTTCATCATCTAATTTCAATAACCATTGCAATTCACCGATATAAGGATTTTCGATAAATGCTGAACGCCATTCTGAAATAAAATCATTGGTTAACTTTTTCTTTTCGATGGCAACGGTTGGAACAGTAAAATGCAAATCGGGATGAACAAGTTTTTGAATTTTAACGCATGAAGGACAAACGCCACAGCTATCATCATCGGTTGGATTTGCACAATTAATATATTGCGAATAAGCCACAGCCAAAGGCAAAGCGCCCACTCCTTCGTTACCCAAAAATAGTTGCGTATGACTGATACGACCTTGTTTCACAGTTTGTATCAACTTGCTTTTTATTTCCTGTTGTCCGATGATGTTTTTGAATTGCACTTTTAAATTGTTTGAAGTTTAAGGTTTGTTGTTGACGAAAATACGCGATGAAATTTCAATCTGAAAATTATTTTTAGTTAAATATTTTTACCGCAAAGACGCTATGTGTTCGCAAAGGGCGCAAAGAGTTTTTAAATTTTATTTACAAAAACAGCCCGTGCTTTGGTGGAGGGGAAACAAAGATTAATGTTATAGGGCTTTAGCC
>Ga0194047_10002357_pt1 | contig 10856 bp, 9 predicted proteins | sample JunL225m_MetaG_2_FD_160070 | JGI IMG/M metagenome (GOLD analysis project Ga0194047, IMG submission 160070) | Anoxic zone freshwater microbial communities from boreal shield lake in IISD Experimental Lakes Area, Ontario, Canada - Jun2016-L221-5m | ecosystem: Environmental > Aquatic > Freshwater >...
GTAACTTTCATGCGCTCAAGCCTAGTAATGTCAAGACTGCTGTTAGCGGCATTCTCTTATTTGCTTCTTTAATTGCTGTAGTCGCTTTAGCAAAATTACTCAGCCCAACCATTGAAGCTGCTGTCCAAGCAGCAGGTGCCCCTAAAGCGGTAGTCGGTATTGCTATTGCTTTTCTGGTGCTTTTGCCTGAGAGCTTTGCTGCACTTAGGGCTGCCAGAGCTAATCGTCTTCAAAGTAGCTTGAACTTAGCCTTGGGTTCTGCACTTGCGAGTATTGGTTTAACGATTCCGGCAGTTGCTGCCATTGCCATTTTCTTTGATATGCCATTAACTCTGGGTATCAGTAGCCTCAATATGATACTGATGTATCTGTCGTTCTTTATTGGTGCATTAACCCTGGCCATTGGTAGAACCACCTTATTGCAAGGTGTAGTCCATCTGATTATTTTCTTTGAATACTTATTCTTAAGTCTCGTACCTTAAGACACATGCAGACCAAAACCCACTAATGAGTACAAGCTTTAGAAAGAAATTTCACAATACGTTGAAAAACAGGCTCCCAAGAAAAAGGGTCTGGCTGAGCGGGACTCTGCCCTAGAGCTTTTGGTGCAAGCGCATTTGAGACGGCACTAACAACGGGGTTATTAGGGCTAGGATCACATAGTTGATTTAAGGCAATTTTTCCAATGCCAAAAATAAGCAGTACAAATGTAATAAGAATAATGAGGTTTTGCTTGCTCATATCATTGCTCTCTCATTAGCACTCACTAAAACTTAGGGATTTTCTTCAAATCAACCTGAATGGTTGCGCCGTACTGTGCATTTAATCCAATGACTGAGCGCAATGGCACATGCTCTTTCTCGGAGAACCATATTTCAAATGTAGCTGTATCGTCTTTTGAGGTTGTCTTGTAGTAACGGACTGCTCGTACATTTCCACCATCAAATGGAAAATCCCATGGCTCACCACGAACCAGGGTGTAAGTCTTTAAGGAACGGCCGTCGGTGACTGGTAAAACGATAGGCTTGGACGGTAAATCACGGCCAATAAATTGATACCCTACTGTCAACAGATCGAATAAGTGGCCTGTAAATGGCGCACTTCCTACTGGCGGCGTACGAGATGAAACCTTATAAAAGTTGAGAATGGTTTTTTCGACTCTAGCGATCAATAATTCTGTATTTCCACGTTTTTCTTGATAGGTGTTTGTAAGTAAGCCAGACGAAGTTACGGAGCCTACAGAATCTCGCAATAACTTTTGATCAGCCAATACCGTAGATAGAACCGTACCGAGAGTACCAGTGGAATTAATGTGATATTGATCCTTACGAATATCTACTTTATCCACTAAGGTAGCTACCTGCATGGAGCCCTTTACCAAACTAAAAACTTGCTCATAGGGACCAGGAGCCTCACCGGATTGCTTGAGGTAAGCAGCCCTTTTTGACGGATCGGCAGTGATTTTGAGGTCATACTCAAATTGAATAGTTTGGGCAGTGGCATTAACGCAAAATACAGCGAATAGCGCCAGAAATATACTTCGGCCTAAAGGTGAAACAAATTGAATCATTTTCATATTAACCTTGAGTTCTGTACTAGAAAGAGTAGCTCAGTTTTATGCCAAGCTCAATGGTGTTATTAGCCGGCTCATAGGTAGTGATCGTACCAGCTTTGCCATTCATAATAACCGGACTGGTAACACTTTTCGATTGCGCAATATTCCAATACGTGACATATGGCCCAACTGACCATTCATCAAATTGATACATCGATGAAAGACGTAAACCATAACCATGATTCTGTTGATTTGTTACATTGGGCAGATAAGATACAGCCTGCGATAAGTTAGAAACCTGAGTGCCCTGGATCAAGTAATCATATTCAAAAGTCGTTTCTAGCTTGTGAATATCGTTCACCTTCATGCGATGCGTGACCCCAATTGGCAAATACACATAAGTACTTGTCCGCTGATAAGAGTTGGCGCCTGTAGTCGTTTGACCACCCTGATTATCGAAAAGATAGCGGTAGCCGATACCGGAATAAGGAGCCAGAACAAAACCGCCTAATTCTAAGAAGCTAAAGTCATAACCAAACAAGCCTCGTAGATCATAGTAGGAATAAGGAATATTACTTTGAGTGCCACTGCCAGTGTATTTAGCTGTGCCATAAGCAAAGCGCGCATCCGCTTTTACAAACCAATCATTTCCAAAAGCATAAGTCCCAGTGTAGTCAAGACCAACTAATGGAGCATTTATTGTCACACTTAAGCTAGGTTCTTTATATTGGTAACCAGAAACAGTAAGGCCTAGGGTATTGCCAGTTTGGGTGGCTAAGTTAATAGAAGCATCTTGAGCAGAGACATCTTGAGCATAAGCAGCTTTCGTTGATAGCAAAAGCCCTAGCAACACGAGACCTGCTTTATTCATCAAGAATTAATTCTTACCTATTGTTACACCGTCTCTAAGTACCTCGTAATGCAAGTGTGGCCCTGTAGAGCGTCCGGTAGAACCTACTTTGGCAATCATTTGGGATTGTTTTACAAAGTCACCTTCTTTTACCAATAGTTCTTGTGCATGAGCATATCTAGTGACTACGCCATTTTTATGTTGGATATCAACAAAGTAGCCGTATTCAGTATCAAATGCTGCTCGGCTGACAACGCCTTCAGCGGTTGCCTGTATCGGTGTTCCATATGCAGCAGGGAAGTCTGTACCTTCATGCCAAGCGCTTTGTTGAGTCATAGGATCGATACGATAGCCTAAGCCACTTGAGGCCTGGGGCATCAATGGTAAAGGTGAGCCAGTTGGTAACGAATTGGCCACATCCCAATTTTTCGTCAATGATTTTTGGATCTCTTCAACGCGACTAGAAAGAACAATAGAATCTTGTACCGTGCGATCTAAGCGAGCACCATATTGTTCACCTTGGTTACCTAAATTGATGACTGCATTTGCAGCGCTTAAAGGTCCGCCCTGAGCATTGCCTAAGTTCACTACATTATTACTGTAGCTGCTACCAGCATTATTTGCTAAATTGATTTGCCCGCTGGTTTTTGCAAGCTGAATCCGTAAATCATCGAACTGCGCCAGATTGCGCTGAGCTTCATCCAGCCTTGCTTGTAACTCTAAGAGTTTGGTCTCGTAATCATCTTCCGAATTAGCAATAAAACGCTTATCTTGCAGATCTTTTGTTTCCATTGCGTGCAAGATATCTTTCGTTTGGTTGGTAACATCATTGATGGCGACATTCACACCAACCAACACAGCTAAACTGAGCGCCCCACCAAAAACCAAATGGCGAGCAGTCAGCGAGATTTCTCTTACTTTGCTATGTGGACCAGTCATTATTAGTATTTGCATTTTATTTACCTCACCCCTGAATTCATTTCCAAAATTGGTTGCATTACCGCCATTACAATTCCCAACACCATTAAGCCCATCACTAATATTAATAAAGGTTCGAGCAAACTGGTAAATATTTTGGTTTTTTGCTCAGACTCAAGCTCAGCATTCTCGGCCCCATACTTGAGCATCTCCCCTAGCTTACCTGAAGCCTCGCCCGAGCGGATCAAGTGAATTAAGATTGGTGAAAACACCCCCTGACTACCCAGAGCCCTAGCCAAAGTAGCACCTTCACGCAAGCGAATCTCGGTTGAATCAATTGCCACTCGCAGAACAGAGTTACTCAAAGTACTACGCGCACTATGTAATGCCGTCAAAATAGGTACGTTGGCTGAAACCAACATTGCCATCGTATTGGCAAAACGGGCTGTTTCAAAACCGAGTAATAAAGGCCCTAACAAGGGCAAATTGAGCAAGATGCGGTCAAACTTAAGACGAATATCTTCTTTGGCCAATGCGCGGCGCCCATAAAAAAATCCAGCCACAATGAGGGCCAGCAAGAGCCAACCCCAGTTCACCATAAAATCAGAGAGGGTCAATATAAAACGGGTTGAGAATGGCAAGGCTTGTTTTGAACTCTGAAACACGCGTGCAATTTGTGGCACGACATAAGTCATTAAGAACAAGACAATCATAAAAGCAACGCCTGTGAGCATGATTGGATAAGCTAAAGCGCCCATCGCTTTTTGTTTTAAGGCCTGACGTTTTTCTAAGAACTCGGCTAATTGGGTTAGCACTTGTCCCATTTTTCCAGATTGCTCTGCAGCTCCTACGACACCTTGGTAAAGGGGATCAAAGGATTGGGGCTGACCAGCGATAGCTCTGGATAAAGGTAAGCCAGCACGCAATTCTGAAACTACCGCCTGCAATACTGTTTTGACATGCGCTTGACTGGTTTCTTCAGCAAGCACAGAGAGTGCCTCATCAATCTGCACACCTGATCTCACCAAAATAGCTACCTGCTTTGTGATCACCGCAAGATCTGCACGACTGAGTGGTTTATTTTGAGAGAACCACTTATTCCAAAAAGGCTTTTGACCCCACTCGGTTTCTAATTCAATGGTGACAGGCACCAATTGCTTCGCCATCAGAGTTTGGCGTACAACTCGAGTGCTTTCTGCCTCTACACTGCCGCGCTCGCTTTTACCTGCGTAAGTGAGAGCTTCAAATCGATAGCGTGGCATGGTTCATCAATTGTATTTGGCTAGTCAATCTCTACTGAACCAGTAACGCGCAGTATTTCTTCGGGGGTTGTTTTTCCTTCAGCAACCCAGCGCTTCCCATCGTCAGCTAAGGTACGCATACCGCCGACTAAAGCTTGTTTGCGTAACTCGCTCTCTGGAGCATGTTGATGAATTAACTCACGGATCTTTTCATTAGTAGTCATGAGCTCATAAATACCAGCGCGACCGCTATAACCAGAATTCCCACAAACTGCGCAGCCCTTGCCGCCACAACTAGGGCAACTCATCCGAATCAGACGCTGCCCTAGTACACCCAATAAAGTAGACGAGAGTAAGAAGGGTTCAATACCCATATCGATTAAACGAGTGACTGCCGATGGTGCATCATTAGTATGCAAGGTGGCCAATACTAAGTGACCAGTTAAGGAAGCTTGTACTGCAATTTGTGCCGTCTCTAAATCACGGATCTCACCGATCATCACAATATCAGGGTCTTGACGCAAGATGGCGCGCAAGGCTCTGGCAAAGTTCATATCAATGCGGGAGTTCACTTGAGTTTGCCCGATGCCATCAAGGCTGTACTCAATGGGGTCTTCCACCGTCATGATGTTATTGATCTTATTGCGCAAACGGAGCAATGCTCCATATAGTGTCGTGGTCTTACCGCTACCCGTTGGGCCTGTTACCAAGACGATGCCGTGTGGACGATGAATCAGTTGATCGAAATGATTAAAGGTATCGTCAGCCATACCTAGCGCGCGCAGATCCAGACGATCATAATTTTTCTCGAGCAAACGCAGCACTACGCGCTCACCATGAGAGGTTGGCAAAGTAGATACCCGCACATCAATCGCTCTACCACCTACCCGTAAAGAGATTCGACCATCTTGTGGCATACGCTTCTCAGCAATATCGAGCGAAGCCATAATCTTGATACGAGACACTAGGGCCGCATGTAAGTCACGACGCATATCGACAATGTCACGCAAATTACCGTCTACCCGAAAGCGCACCATAGACTTACGCTCAAATGCCTCAAGATGAATATCCGACGCGCCATCACGACTGGCTTGCTTGAGGAGGCTATTAATCATCCGAATGACTGGAGCATCATCGTTCATCTCCAGCAAGTCTTCAGAGACGGGCATTTCTTGTAACAGGCGAGAAAGATCAACAGCCTCTTCTACCTCATCGACTACTTGTGATGCATCGAGATCACCTTGAGAGTAGGTAGCGTTGAGCGCCTCCAATACCTCTTCACTGGTTTGCTCAATCCGGACAATAGGACCAGTCAAACGACAAATCTCTTGTAGCACTGCCATATTTGTCAGTGGACTATGAATCAAGACCGGAAGCTCAGATTCCTCCATGTCAGCCTTACGCAAGAGAATTTGATTTTCACGAGCGTAAGAAAAAGGAATGCGCAACATGTTACTGTTTGCCAGAAGAGTTTTGGGTTGCCCCAGTAGGCGATGTTGGAGCCACGGGGGCTGGTGCTGGAGCACCCGGAATAATGGGTGCTGATGGCGGAATCGGTGTACCCGGGGCTACCAGCGGAGCAATGACATCGCTCAGCTTAGGCTGATCTTGCTTAGGTAACAGCATGGTTGATGGCTTAAATTGAGCTTGCTTATCTTCCATGAATTGCATGCGGCTAGCTGTGATTTCTTGATCTTGACCTTTATCGCGCAATACATAAGGACGCAAGAAGACGAGCAAATTGGTTTTAGTGCGCGAACTATTGTCATATCTAAAAAGTGCTCCAATAATCGGGATTTGACTCAACCATGGAATACCGCTCGTACTATCTGTGTAAGCATTTTCAATTAAGCCACCCAAAACCAAAGTCTGACCATCATCTACGATCACATTAGTTTCAATATCACGTTTATTTAGAATTGGGCCCTGGTTAGGAACCTGGCTAGCAACGTTTGATACTTCTTGATAAATCTGCATTTTTACCAGACCATTTTCAGAGATCTGTGGCTTAACGCGCAAAATCAAACCAATATCCTGACGTGTCACTGTTGTAAATGGAGTTGCTGTTGCAGCAGAACCGGTAGTTGCATAAGAGCCCGAGATCAATGGAATGTTTTGGCCCACCACAATGCGAGCCTCTTCGTTATCTAAGGTAATGATATTTGGCGTAGAGAGAATGTTGGTGCCAGTAGTGGTGCTTAAGGCAGTAATCAAAGCGGACATTCCGTAGACACCATTGAATTTTGTCAGTAGTCCTAAATTCAATCCAGGATTTGGTGGAACCGGTGTAATACCAGCGGTGTTATTGGGATTTAATATCGCATTGACGTTTCGAGATAAGTTCGTAATATTCGATCCGGTGGTGCCATCTGCATTCGTGAAGTTAGTACCCCCAAAGCCGGTATTTTGATTTCCAGAGCCCACCAATCCTTGCCACTGAATTCCTAATTCAGCAGCATTGGTTGAGCTCACCTCAACAATAATGGACTCGATATACACTTGGCCACGCCGCTTATCGAGTTGATCAATCACATGACGCAAGTTTCGATATAAGGGTTCATTAGCGGTAATGATTAAAGAATTGGTAGCAGGCTCAGCTTGAATAATGCCGCCAGTAGATGGAGTGCTACTACTCGTTAAGGCAGAAGTCGCTGCAGCTGTACCAGTACCACCACTTGCTCCAGGAGTAGAGGGGATTTGTGTATTAGTAGCACCGACTGCACCGACTGCTTGTGTTGCAGTACCGCTAGCGACCTGCGCAGATAAAGCGGTATCCGCTGCCACAATCGCTCTTAAAGTAATTGCTAACTTCGTTGCTTCTGCATTACGCAAAGGCACTACCCAAATATTGCCATTAGAAGTGCCAGGGGTATCAAGCTTAGCAACTAAAGCGCGAATTTGCCTCATCTTCTCAGGACTTGAACTGCGCAACAATAAAGAGTTACTTCGTGCGTCTGCCATCACAATGGTTTTGTTGCCAGCCTCAGCGCCAGCTAAGCCTGTCTCAAGCACTTTATTGAGCATGGCTGCCACGTCAATGGCAATGGCATAGCGCAACTTGATGGTCTGTACATCTGAAGAAACAGGGGCATCAATGGTTTCAATCAACTCCCCAATCCGCTGAATATTACTGGCGTAATCAGTAATAACAATTGTGTTATTTCCGGGATAGGCATTAATCGTATTGTTTGGTGAAACTAATGGGCGCAATACCGGCAAAAGATTATTAGCAGATTCAAAATTGAGCTTAAAGACTTTCGTAATAATTTGATCGCCAGCTTGGCTACTCTTTCCAGTCACTACCGAATTACTAATGAGCTTGGCATCAGCCTCAGGCACAACTCGATAAACACCATTGACATCAACCAAAGCAAATCCTGAAGTTCGCAAAGCAGTTGAAAAAGCATCGAGGGCTTTAGCTTTTGTGAGCGGCTTATTACTAATCAGATTAATCGTGCCCTTGACCTTAGGGTCAACCAAAATGGTTTGGCCAGTTGCTTTAGCTAAAACACTAGCCACTGATTCAATATCGGCATTAGAAAAAGAGAGGGTTACAGAAGTACTATCTGGAAGAGCTCCACTTGTTTGATTACTTCCTTGCGTATTTTGTGCATTAGCAATTGGCATCAAAGGCATGAGCGTGCTTTGGCCGGCGACGCAGATGATCACCAGTCTTGCAAGCTGCTTTCGAATACTTCCTAGAGTCAATTGAATTACTGTTTGCATACGTTATTTTTTATTGCTTATTTTTATTACTTATTCTGATTGCTGACAATTTTCACTTCTTTCCACTTAAAACTTCAGGCGATAAACTCCGCCTTCTTTTTTACCCAATAATGCCAATAAACCAATGAGCGAATCTTGTGCCTCGGGAGAGGCTGAAGCCTCACCATCAAAATGCAATCCTGACTTTATATCACCCTGCCCTCTTAATAAGAGCGGCCCACTCGTAGTGGATAAATTCCAGTTCAGTCCCTCATCCCCAATATTGGCAGAAATCTCATAAGCCCCTAATGGCTTAATAGGGCTGATAGGACTACTTAAGTTGCTTATGATAATTCTAATTACGCCAGACTGAGGGCTCTTGTCGCTTCCGGACCCCAAGATGCCACCTAAAACAAGATCCGTCCAACGTGCACCCAGTTGCCCTCTAGGTCTGAGGGTGCTCCAGGGGTTACCCAAGCCTTCCAGAACATTGGCTGGTAACTTGACTTCATTAGCGCCAATTTGGGTTTTTTTCAGTCCCCATGAAATGAGTTGAGGTTTATCGAGGGCCACAAATTGAAGCTCAGTCGAGCAAGATAGCGAAGAAAGTGAACAAGAACTAGCCCATTGAAAACGCTCTGTTACTGAAAGTGGTTCACGGCAACCTCCTTCAGTCGCATTAGGCTCAGAAAATGCGAGTGCTGCACTACCCTGCCAAATGTTTCCAGTAGCCTGCTGCAACATCACCCTACATCCAGTTTGAGAGGCTAAAACGCCACCTAACCAACTTGCAGGCATTTGGCAAATGATGGTCCATAAAATGACTACTAACAACACTAGCCAAAATAGTTTTGGCAACTTAGGATGACTCAGGTCTAAGGTAAGTTTCATTGGGATACCCCGGCCTGCGTAGCATTCGTTCCATACTGGGTGAGTACACCGCTGACGTTGACCATGCCCGCACCACTATTGGCAACCACACTTAATTGGCTTGGATATAAGCGCCATGTGATGCGTAATTCTTCTAAGATATCTAGCAGTACTGAAAACATCACTTCGCTTGCTTGAAATTCTAGCCGCGGTGGATTATCTGTCGTGAGTCTAAATACACTGGGTTTGACACCTCGTGATTTAAGGCCACTCAGAATTTTCTGTGTCTCTTGATCATCTAGACTGGACACTGTAGTAGACATACCAGATGAAGTTGAGAACCCAGGTCCTGCAGCACTTGTTTTAGAAATCCGAATCAAACTTTGTAATTGTGACCATTGGGCTGGTCGCATTTCAAGCCGCTCTTGCAAGCGCAAGCTATATGGTGCTAAGAGAAGGATGTAGGTTATCCAGAGTAGCAACAGCAAAAGCACCAGCAGCAAGGCTTTGCGCTGATTGAGTACAAAGCGCTGCAATATTTGTAGGGCCTGCTTGAGATCTAATGCGCCTATTGATTTCAGTGATAGTGCATTTTTTGTGGAGCCAACTCCCTGAGATTGCGTTATTTGTTTAGCTGAGTTATTCCACCAATCCTGGACGAGATTGGGTAGATTACGCAAATCTTGCATGGAGTAATCTTTAGTCAATAGTGCTTTGATCTGTTGACCAAAAGCGTTCAACTTTTCTAGAAAAATATTGGACTGCTGATTGGGGCGCTTATTCATAAATCACCCCCTAGTCCAGAATAGGGTTCGAGACGATATTGATTAGGTCCTGAAGATGTGATGGCCATCCCCAAGGATCTTGCGCGCTTGAGAACTTCTTTTGGCTCGGTCATTGCTACGCCAGGCTTAAATTCAAAAACAATGGCATAACCGTCGTACTCAATCTTTTGCAGAACCTCAGGTCCATAAGCGGCTTTCAATTGCTGTAACTTAGCAGCCATTGCAGCAAAGTCAGCATCGACTACAACACCGCGTCGGCGTTGCTCTAAAGTGACCTGCTTCGTAAATGCAGACAAAATCGCGTTGGAATTATTAGCAACTTTCGCTTGATTGAGTGCTGCGACAGATGCTGGGTTTAAAGATTGCACAGCGAGCAATTCCATTTGCTTGCCCCAGCGCCATTCACTCACCATCATCCAAGAAACATAAACCCCGTAAGCCAATACCAAGCTAATACCAAAATACCGCAGCCAATGAAAGGGTTGACGCCATACCAAAGGGTCTGTCCAGGCTAATCCTGCAGAATTGATGGAGCTGCGCAAGCCTTTGCCCGAGAACATTCCAGCAACCGAGGCAAGACTACCTTTACCAAATGACTTGGCATCACGCTTAAAGTGTTTAGGCAATAAATTGAGTGCAAAATTCGGTGCGCGGCTATTGCGATTGATTTGCAAATATTCTTGGGCAGCCGGAACCACCCATTCCCAAGAAATCTCTTTTAAGGAAGAACCTACGAGGGTTTGAGGCAACACAATGTCGCTTACATCTACATCAGTACCTGCCGCTTCATGCTCAACCCATGACACACCCAATTGCAAACCAGTACGCTGCGTAAAGATGATGCTATCTTCAAAACGTTGATAGGCAAGTTCACTGGGCTCGCCCTCTACTGAAACGCTGAGCAATAAACACTCTGGAATCAAACGCACTCT
>Ga0194047_10002358_pt1 | contig 10855 bp, 3 predicted proteins | sample JunL225m_MetaG_2_FD_160070 | JGI IMG/M metagenome (GOLD analysis project Ga0194047, IMG submission 160070) | Anoxic zone freshwater microbial communities from boreal shield lake in IISD Experimental Lakes Area, Ontario, Canada - Jun2016-L221-5m | ecosystem: Environmental > Aquatic > Freshwater >...
CTTTATTGGTGGTGGCACGCCTAGCCTGCTCTCACCCACAGGAATGGATAATCTGCTCTCAGCCATTTGGGCACGCGTCAACCTAGAGCCCGGTGCAGAGATCACGATGGAGGCTAATCCTGGTTCAGTGGAGGCAGATAAGTTCGCAGCCTTTGCTAAGTCCGGAATCAATCGTGTCTCTTTAGGCATACAAAGTTTTCAGGATGAACAGCTCAAAGCTTTGGGGCGTATTCATAACGGTGAAGAAGCTCAACGGGCCATTGCCATTGCGGTAGAGAACTTTAAGTCTGTGAACATTGATTTAATGTACGGCCTACCCAATCAAAGTTTAACAGCTGCCAAAGCGGATATTGAGACTGCACTCTCTTTTAAGACACCACATCTTTCGCTTTACAACCTCACACTAGAACCCAATACGTATTTCGCGAACTTTCCACCCAAGCTACCCAGTGAAGATGAGATCGATGCAATCTTTGAACAAAATCTGGAGCTCCTGACTGCGGCTGGCTACAAGCGCTATGAAGTTTCCGCCTACGCCAAAAAAGATCAAGAGTGCAAACACAATCTAAACTACTGGCGCTTTGGTGATTACATCGGTATTGGTGCTGGTGCACACGGGAAGATTTCGTTTCCGGATAAAGTAACCCGGCAAGTGCGTGAGCGCCATCCAGAAACTTATATGCAAGCCATAGAAAGTAAAGGTAATGCATTAATAGAGTCACGTGATGTACCCGCCAAAGACCTACCATTTGAATTCATGCTCAATACCCTGCGATTAACTGATGGTGTTGAAACGAAAACTTTTAGCGAACGTACCGGCTTACCACTGCATATTATTGCCAAGGGTCTTGAAGAGGCTAGTAAAAAAGCATTGCTCGATGACAACCCTTCGGTACTGAAAGCAACAGATCAGGGTTTACGCTACCTAAACAATCTACAGGAGATCTTTCTGGGTTAAAGTTTCCAATTCTTACTTTTACAAGCTTCTCTTCAAGGCTGAGCATGATTTATTCACTTTCTCAATACAAGAAATTACCCCACCTACTGATTACTGCTAGCATTTTCTGGGCTACCCTTTTAATCACTAGCCCCGCTCATGCACAAGCAAAAACATGGCCAGATAAACCCATCAAGCTAATGGTTGGCTTTCCACCAGGCGGTGGATCAGATGCAGTTGCACGAATCATCGCTATTAATCTCTCGCAAATGTGGGGGCAGCAAGTCATTGTCGATAACCGTGGCGGTGCAGCTGGCACAATTGCAGCAGATCTGGTTGCAAAGTCACCTGCTGATGGCTATACGCTAGGCCTAGCACATGTCAATGCCCTTTCTATTATTCCTGCGCTTGGGCAAAAAATGTCCTATAACGCAACAACGGATTTCACGCCCATTGTTTTGCTAGGTATCACACCCAATATTCTGATTGCTAACGTGGATGCGCCCGCTAAAAATGTGAAAGATTTAGTTGCCTACCTCAAGCAAAATCCCGGCAAAGTCAGTTTTGGATCTGCTGGTAATGGCAGCACCCAACATTTAGCTTATGAATTGTTTATGCACATGGCTGGCACAGACGCCCTGCATATTCCTTATAAAGGTAGTGGTCCTGTACTAGTTGACTTAATGGCTGGTCATATTACCTACGCATTCGAAACAATGGCAGCCGCTACGCCGCATATTCAGAGTGGCAAAGTGGTTCCACTTGCACAGACACGCACCAAACGCTCTGCAGCATATCCAAACCTTTCCACCATGGATCAGCTAGGCTTTGTAGGATTTGAGGCAACAGCTTGGTATGGCCTTATGGGACCAGCCAAACTAGACCCAAAAATTGTGCAGAAAATTAATACTGACGTAAACACTATTTTGCGCAAGCCAGAGGTCCAAGCAAAGATGGCCGAAGTTGGCGCAGAAGACGGTGGGGGTTCATCTGAAGCCTTTAGCAAATTCATTACCAAAGACCGAAATCAATGGGCAAAGTTAGTGAAAGATGCTCATCTACAGGTGGATCTAAATTAATTATCTTTACTTGTTCATTTGCCATCACAAGCTGAAAATGAGATCAAGCAATTTAATCAATAATTAAATCAATGCTGGCCTTGGCTCCTGACGAATCAGATCCAGATATTTTGGCAACGCAAGCAGTAACAGAACCCTCGCAAGGCGTTGCGTTCCGATAAATCAATGCTATATCGGGAGATGGATTAGTCATATTGACGAACGAGGTTTTAGCACTACTGGCATCACCCATAACTTGCCACGATTGGGTAATTTCATTAATCTTGTAATCATTGTTCGTACCCCCACTCATACGAATTAACATCGATGAGCCTGGTTTTTTATCCAACCTCATCGACGCTACCGTCAGCATTAGTGGCGTTTTAGCTAAGGTGGAAAATTGCCATTTATAGTCCAGTCTCTTTCCATTTATCAGACCCACTACATGCGCTTGATATTTAGCATTGAAATTTAAAGGCTTTGAAGGAATCCAGAATGCAAAATTCTTCATCAACTTGCCGTTTTCTGTAGTCACAAGCCTCCCCGTTAGCGGAGAAGATCTCGCACTAACCTCGATAAGTGAAAATGCCTGTACCTCTAAATCAAGCAATGGTCCTACACCGATGCTAATTGGGTAGCCCACCCTTTTGCCGTCATTTTCAGGCCAGGGACTGGGCGCCTCATTAACAATCCAATCTATCTTGGTATTTTTTTGTTCGGCTGTGGGATATGTAATGATTTTATTTGGGGCGTCGGTAGAGGCTGGATTGCCAAAGTTAATCACATAAATGTATTCATGATTGTTACCGGATCCTGCAGTCGCGACTTTTGCTTTCATTGAATTGCCAGCATCAACATAGGTGGAAAATTCAGCCAAACGATGGTATGGCGCATCAATTAAATTATCACTAGCTACTGCACCATCAGGGTAATTTGTCATGGCGATATTCTCAGCCGTACCATTCGAAATATACCCAGCCTGCTTGATTCTATTATCAGGATCTTGGCCGGTAAAACCAATCTTGCCAGCAGTTTCATAATGCATTTCAGAACTTAAAGAGTCATTCATAACGATATAACTCGCGTGAGCTGAAGCTGATGCTTGTAATTCATTATTCAATACAAATGGTGGTAATCCAATTTCTATGCGCCGCTGATTAATGCGTTCAAATGCTTGGCGACTTAAATTATTTAGCTGAGCTTCTGTTGGTCCATCTGGAGAGATTTGGGGGAAAGCTGGATTAGAAATGAACAGTAATAGGCCACAAAAGAGAAAAAATCGAGGGAGAGAATGAATAAACCTCATATGTAAAATTTATGCGTATATCTCAAATTTGCTCGGGAACAATCTAGATGGGCGAAGATACAGATCACATTCCAACCCTAAGGTTGGGAGCGCGATGTAAATTCAATTAAATTGATTCTCTCGGTATTAATGGTTTTATCATCATCTTTACTGTTGACCTTGATTGCTAACGGAAGATTATCTTCAATTTCTTTATTAGCTAATAGTAATTTTGTAGTGGGATCTAATTGAATGAAGCGTGGCATAGCAGACCCATCCTCCAGTAACCCTTCGAACTTTAACTTACGATCATAATTTAGAAGTTTCACTGAATCTGATGAGCTTTGTATATTCGCGCCGTCGTCGGTTAAAGGAATTTGAGCTTTAAAGTTTTTTGAATTTACAACAGCAACAATTTTGAAATTATTGCCGGTTGGGTTAGTTTTTAGTACAAAAATAGTTTTGCCATCACTAACCATGTCAGCATCACTATGCTTGCCACTGCCAATATCATCGGACTTAATGTCGAGATCAATATTTATCTCTCTATATGGAACAGTAGGGTCAATAATAAAAGGCGCAATTAAGGTTACGTTGTTAGTTGTTGGTGTTGACTGTGTTCCATTGAAAGCTCCGTTTAGGTAATAGTTAGACATTGATGCCGTTCCAACGCCAATCACTAGTGAAATGACATAGTTACTAGTATTGCTAGCTACATCAATATTTCGTACTACTACATTTTTAATGCTAACAATCGTATCACCACCCATTAGTCCAGTAAAAATAAAACTGGAAGGGGTAATGGTAGTTGAGGCGCTATAGGGTGCGGTAATACTGATACCTAAAGGTGCTGCGCTGAGCGTCGCCGTATTGTTGGCCGTGGCTGCACTAGCAACTGCTGCACTACTTAAGGAGGCAGTATTTGCGTTATAAGCCGCGTTAGTACTCGTGATGCCATTACCGCTTTGATACAGTGCGTAGTTGCTAATACCACCGGAAGTAAGGCCAGTGCCACTGATGGTCTGGACATAATTATTACTAGAGCCCACATTAGCGTTGGCAATGGTCATACCCGTAATCGTATCGGCACCTTGCAGACCATTGATGGTAACCGTGCCTGGGCTAGCCAGGTTGGCATTGGTAATGTTATCGATGCCATTAATACCCGTCGCAATGACTAAACTTGTGCCACCGTTATAAGTGGCATTGACTGCCAGTGCTAAAGGTGCTGCGCTGAGCGTCGCCGTATTGTTGGCCGTGGCTGCACTAGCAACTGCTGCACTACTTAAGGAGGCAGTATTTGCGTTATAAGCCGCGTTAGTACTCGTGATGCCATTACCGCTTTGATACAGTGCGTAGTTGCTAATACCACCGGAAGTAAGGCCAGTGCCACTGATGGTCTGGACATAATTATTACTAGAGCCCACATTAGCGTTGGCAATGGTCATACCCGTAATCGTATCGGCACCTTGCAGACCATTGATGGTAACCGTGCCTGGGCTAGCCAGGTTGGCATTGGTAATGTTATCGATGCCATTAATACCCGTCGCAATGACTAAACTTGTGCCACCGTTATAAGTGGCATTGACTGCCAGTGCTAAAGGTGCTGCGCTGAGCGTCGCCGTATTCGTAGTCGTAGTATCGGGCGTACCATTGAAAGCCATGGTTAATGCGTAATTAGAGAGATCTGCAGTACCTCCACCACTCGTAATGGCGGTTACATAGTTACTACTATTGCTAGCTACATTCTTATTGTTTACTACTGCACTAGCAATTGAGGTCAAGGTTTCGTCATTCACAAGACCTTTTGTAGTAAAGCTACCGGGTGTAACGGTAGTTGATCCGCTGTAAGAGGCAGAAATACTAATACCTAAAGGTGCCTTACTAATGACTAAATTGTTATCCGTAATAACAGGGGCATTGTAATTTGCTAATGCCGCCCCACTCACCTGCAATGCAGAGCTATAAGTACCAACGTTTGTGCCTGTCGCAACTCCAGTAACAGTAAACGTATCATCATTGACTGCTGTGGTTGTGTAAGCTCCAGTGTAGGCGGTACCCTTATAAACGTTTCCAGTCAGGCTTGGTGTTGCCGTCACACTTAGGTCAGCCTTATTGATAACAACATCACCTGCCGCATACGAAATCGTATAGTTGCTTGTATTGAAATTTCCGGTACCCGACGCGCTACTTGCAGTTAAGGTTCCGGAATGAGTTGCTGCTCCAAGGGTTTTCGGAATGGTATTTTGTTGACTTCCCGAGTTATTAAAAGACAAGGTTGCCGATGTTACTGCATCGCCAGTAACAATGCCTGGAGCGCTATAAGTGATGCCAGCTGGATTAGCAGCCGCTAGATTTGATCCTACACCGTAGGTCAATGAGGCGCTTGGTGTTACTGTGATTGCCAATGGCGTCACCGTCAGCTTTGCAGAGTGATATGTAATAGTGAAATAGCTTAAATTTGTACCCTCGGCTTTGCTGGGGGTGATCAGGAAAGTGCCCCCAAGACTAGGGCCACCACCAACTGTCGCATTGGCAACCCCCCCTGCCGAACTGAGCGTCACACTAGAAATGCTCGCGCTAACATTATTTAATGCAGTTTGATCCAACGGCTCCACATAGTAGCCTAAAGCATTGCTGCCAGAGCTTGAGGTGTTATCTAAATTCTGATAAGACACGCCATTAGTGGCGGTAGTCGTTGATCCATAAACTTTAGAGTCATTTGAAGCATAAATGTTCAAGTCATACGTGGATGTATAGACGGCACCCTTATACGTGATTCTATAGTTCGATAAATTGGTTCCGCTTGCTGAGCTTGGGGTTACATTAAATGCTCCTAAAGCAGCGGTACTCGAGGAACTTAATACCGAACCCGATCCCACTATTGAACCAGATCGATACGAAGTGCCACCAACACTAGACACGACATCATTTGTAGCCGATCCCCCGATCGAGGTTAATAAACCCTCAACGGTGAACCCGGGGGTGCCACTAGCCGTAGTAAATGCCTGTCCATATGTAGAAGTCCCATCATAAGTTGCATTTCCGCCAGATAGAGTAATTGTCAGCGGCGCCTGCGTAATGTTGTAGGTGGGGGGTGAGAGGGTGGGAATCTTAATGGTTAAAAGAGAACTAGACTTAATGTCTCCGGTGACTAAGTTGGTTGCTTGTACATTATTTGAATTACCACCAATCGTACTTTTCCACGAAAGGCTGGCTAAAATCGCAGCGGGTGTTAGCCCTAATAAACCATAGCCGGTACTGTAGTTATAAGCGATAGCAACATTGACATTCGCACTGTCGCGAAGCCAATTGATCGCAGTTGTTGAGTCATATGCAGTTCCGTATTGCTGGGAGTAATTGCCGATCTTAGCGGTGACGATAATATCGGGCTGCGCGATGCCAAGGGCTCGGTAATTAATATAGTTACCCCCGTTATAGGCATAGGGTACATTTAGCACCCCCCCAGTCTGGTTATAAAGGATATTGGTCGCTATGGAGGCAGTCGCAGTCCCGCTAGCTACCGAACCTGGGGTGGCGCGAATACCAATTGCATCTTCAAGCGTTCCAGAAAACCATCCAGTGCCGTAAGCGGAGTAACCAGGTGCAGACTGTGAAATTGCTATCACTCCACCATAATTTTGGAAGCCGCAATGATTACAGTTAAACACTCCAGCAGTGGTATAACCTACCGGCATCTTATTCCCAGCCAGCAAGGTGATACCGTTACTGCCGTAATTACTAAGATTACTATCTACATAATATGAGCACCCGCCCCCGCAACTGACCAGCAAGCCATTAAGGCTAATATTTTGATCTGAGATAATGTAAATACCGCCAGTAGTACCAGAGTTCGTAATGCCTGACTGAAGCCGAATTCCCATAATTCCACTGCCCCCAGTCCAATAAGCACCTGAGCCTGTATATTTACCGGTGATAGTGACCCCGCTAACGGCTGTAATTTTTGACTGATCATAGATACCACCGCGTCCATAAATCATCTGCGCTGCTGATGGGTCGTTCACGCTTGCGGTGATAGATACTGCACCAGTAGTAGCCGTCACAGGGGCTGAGAAGTCATAAGCAGTGGTGTTGACTCCCGCATAACTGGCCACATCAATAGTGACATTTTTTCCAGAGATTTCTCCGTTCCCACCTTGCCGAGCCTGAGTAAACCCAATCGCCCCTACAAAATCTGTAACATTGATATTGATATCCCCATTAGAAGAAGAAATAGGAGTACTGGTGTATAGACCACCAGCAATGCCATAGGAATAGGCGGTAATAGAGACGCCATTACTACCGGAAACGGGGCTAGAAGTACCAATATATACGCCATAGGCGCCTCCGCTTGTGTAACTGCTCTGCATGAGAGTGCCATCGATGGTGACACTTCCAGCCGATGAAACCGATGGACTACCCGCTGCTATAAAAACTCCACCCATCCTTCCAGTACCTGAAACCGCATTTGGAGTAGCAGCATTACTAAAACCCCTAATAGTAATATTTCCAACCGCTGAAATGGATGCACCACTATAAAAACCAACATCGCTCGTTGTGGCATTGCCATAATTTGAAGTCGTGATTTGACCGCCGTAAGTATTGTCAAAGGAGGCGGACCCCATGACAGAGATGCCAGATGTTGATTTGACCCAAATCAGGCCGCCATTTGAAATCACATCAAGGGAAACACTTGAGCCGCTTGCAGTAGTGTTATCGATAATGGTTCCGGCTAGGCTAATGACTTGTTGCGCGCCAGTTGTTTTTAAAGTAAAGATCGGATTCGAGTTTGTTGGAGTGACAGCAAAAACCAAGGGGTCTATAAGGCTAACGGTGCCGGTAGCCAAAATCGTCACACTCGTTCCAGCATTAATTGCATTTTGGATATCTGCAGTAGTGATGGTGACCGAACCTGAACTAGCCAAGGCCGAACTCAGGGATCCCCCTGTCGACCCAAGAGCTGCGCCTGAAGAAATGGTGATATTAACGGGATCCACTAACCACGTAGTTGCCAATACAGAAACCCCTGAAATACCGATTGAGACTGCAGAAGTCTCTACCTGAAATGCTTGCAAAGTTGAATTGCTGATAGTTAGCAAGCTCGCTAGCTCACCCCGCCCAAAAGCAGGACGTCCAATGGCAATAGAACCATTCACTGCGGAAAGACTGGAGTTATTAATCTGAATTTGGTCACCGAATACGGCAATATTGCCGTTTGGTGTATTAATGCTAGTTTGGCTATCTAGAATGACAGTGCCGGAGGTAATGTTGCTATTGCTACTAAATATTGTGATTGCGTTATTGATAAATAAACTCAATTGAGGTGGTGCAGTCGCGGGGGGTGCTAAGGTCGATCCATTACTTAAGTTATTAATTTGACCTAAATTAATCACGCCACCCTGACTTAATCCTTCGCTGCTAATCAACCCCCCAATTAACTCTGTTTGGGTTTTACCGACTATTGAGATATTGCCACCTAAATTTTGCGTACCAATAACATCAACTATACCGTTATTTTTAACATTACCACCAAGTGAAACTATATTGATAGTACCGCCATTAATACCATTAGCGGAGATATAGCTATTGCTACCGATTAAAATATCTCCTGTCGAAAATATATTAATTAATCCACCACTAGAAACGTAATAGCTAGTATCGGCAATTAATCCACTCTGACCATCACGACGATTTTTACCAGTGGTTATATTAGCGTTATTTAAATTACTAGAACTCGAATTGTTAGAGCTTTTTCCATTAGAATTTATATTGCCTAATATATTAATAATAGCTCCCGCTAAATAAATATTAGAGCTAGAGCTCCCGTTGGTATTAATAGAGCCGTTTATATTAATTGCTTGTGCAACCGCCGTAACCTGTGCTGCGGTAATATTGCCGTTAACGTTAATTGTCCCGCCAGTAGCAATCAGATTAAGAGCAGTGTTCGCATTATCAGAAAAGATGTTGGTCCCAGCTAAGAAGATAATCGATGGAGTGCTTGTATTGCTACATCCCCCCACTCCACCACAAGACCCATTTGTGGCATCTAAAGTCACGTTGCTATTAGATAAGGCCCTGGAAATCACCCCGGCACCAATGCTGTCCACATTAATAGATAGCGGATCAGTTAACCAGTTACCCGTCTTGCCGTGGGGGGCTGATGTATCAATGGACAAACTTGCTCCATAGTTAACAGTTTTGGCAGAACTGCTATCAATATTGCCACCATTACCACCTAGCATGCCACCATTAGCCTTAAAAATACCAGCTACATTAGTCACCATTTGAGACCAAATGGAAATGCTGCCACCGGCGCCAATCTGAGAGGCTGAGGCATCAACTAAAGCGCCTTGCGCAACACTAACAACGTTAGCGTTAATTTGGCTTTGCGCCGTATTTTGAGTTGTTTTTCCCAGCAGAATTTGACCGCCGCCAGTCGCCCCAGTTGCAGTGGTTATTGAGTTTCCAGCAATATTGACATGATCACCAGAAATCACCACTTGACCGCCGTTATTACTATCAGAATTTGCGCTTACAGCCCCGATTTGATTCACTGCACCAGCGGTGATCATAATCTTTCCGCCAGAGGTATCAATACCATTCGCAGAAATAGTGCCGGTATTATTAATTACGGATGACTTTAAGTTAGAAGCAGAGTTTGCAGCAATAATGATTAGCCCGCTAGCAACCTGGATTAAACGTTTATTTTCAATTAAAGATTTAATGGCTGAAGCATCAACATTGTAATCAACCAGTTGATTACTACTACCTAAGGTAAGAGTTACTTTTTGCCCTGATATCAATGCAATAGAATTATTACCAGATAAATTTGCGATTAACACACCTTCATTTTTTACTTCAGGGGCCATTAGGGCTATATAACCGTTAATATTGTTAACGGTAATATTTCCCTTATTAATAACTTGACCAGTGCCATTACCTGAAAAGCTCATCTTGCCATTCATATAATCAGAATCTTTGATATCCATGGTGGTAGCACTAATGGCACCAGTATTAATTTCTGCTCCCTTACCAAAGATAACACCATTCGGATTAATAAAAATTACTTGGCCATTGGCATTGATGGCACCCTCAATCATCGATTTTGATGCGCCATTTACACGATTCAGAGTCGATGAACTAGCATTAGGCTGGTTAAAATTTACAGTGGCACTTGAGCCAACACTAAAACTTTGCCAGTTAATTACTGCTCGTTGTGAGCTTTGATTAATGCTCATAACATTGGTAGTCTGGGTAATCCCTGCCTGCCCAGCCATCACCTGACCGCCAGTCGGCAATGCATTTAATGCCAAACCCGCAGCGTAAGGATTTGAGCTTGCAAAAAATGTGGTCGAAAGCAGAGCAAAACCCAATATGGTCTTGGGAATTTGGGCAAAACAAGACCCCTTCCGAGTGGAATAGAAAGATAACGCTTTATTCGAAAGGGCTGAGTTCTTAAGTTTCAATATCTAGGAATCAATTTCCTAGTGATGATATGTGGTTTTTAGATACTTATTAACCACAAAATTAATGGGGGTTTTATAGATAACTAAAAATAATAGGACGCTTTAACCC
>Ga0194047_10002361_pt1 | contig 10851 bp, 7 predicted proteins | sample JunL225m_MetaG_2_FD_160070 | JGI IMG/M metagenome (GOLD analysis project Ga0194047, IMG submission 160070) | Anoxic zone freshwater microbial communities from boreal shield lake in IISD Experimental Lakes Area, Ontario, Canada - Jun2016-L221-5m | ecosystem: Environmental > Aquatic > Freshwater >...
AAACGTGTCAGAACGTATGATTTGTATATGAAAATGAGATGAACTAAAAATGAAAAAATATTCGGGATATTTATAGAAAGATTTGCGAAGAGTAAATATCGAACACTGAATATTGAATAACGAATGTTGAAGTTTAATGCTAGTAACTAAAAGCTAGAAGCTAGCGGCTAATAGCTAAAAGCCAACAGCTAACAGCTAAAGGCCAGCATCTATATTCCATCAGTATAAAAATCCAAATAGCCATAACGGAATTTTATTTTTAAAACCAATTTCAATATCATCCAAGGCTAAAAACGAATTCTTTATTCCGGCAATCTGTATTGCGTTTTTTGTTTTACCTCCAATTTCAAACAACAATTTTTTATCAACCATAAAATCGCCTTTATCATTTGAAGTTACTGAGTGATTTAATGATAAATGGTTTAAAAAAAATGTTTCCCTCATTGTGCCAGTATCAGGTTTATCTTCAACCAAAGCATACATGATATTTGGATTGCCTGGATAAATTTTTTCGGCTTTACTCATCAATCCAAGTCCTTTTGATTTATCTTTTAACTGACTGATCAGTAACGCCCGTTCTAAATAATGCAAATACAATAATAATGTTGGTCTGGTTGTTTCTACACGTTCGGCAAGCTTGCTGATATTGGGTTTAAACGGAACTGTTTGAGATAAGATATAAAGTAGTTTCTTTAGTTTTTGAACCGAAGTAAAATCAATTTGTTGCGCTGCAGGTAAATCAGTTTCAATAATTAAATTTATTGTTTGCCTAAGTTTTTGATGATAAAGATTTTTGTTCTCGAGGTAATAAGGATAAAAACCATGTTGTAAATATTGTTTAAAAAGAGGCAATGGTTTTATAGCCGATGAGATATCTCCGGCAATCTGAGTATGTTTAGTCAATAGTTCATCAAGTGTTACCGAGTTGTATTTTTTGGATTTCTCGATATTAATAAATTCCCTTAACGACAATCCATTGAGTTGATAAATTACAGCCCTCCTGCTAAGGTCGGCCTTAGATTTTTCAATTTCAAGAACTGATGAACCTGTAAAAATTATTTTCAGTTTTTTAAAGGAGTCGTAAATATTTTTTAACTCAACCGACCAATTAGCATATTTATGAACCTCATCCAATAACAGAACTTTGCCTCCACTTTTAACAAACTCATCGGCAAAATCAAACAAGTTGTTTTCGGAAAAATAAATATTATCCAAACTCGCGTAAAGTGTTGTTTCATCTTTTGGCAAATCTTTAGTTATATGCTGAAGCAATAAAGTTGTTTTCCCTGTACCTCTTGCTCCCGTTATTGCTATAAGCCTGTTACTCCAATCAATTTCGTTAAATAAATACCGTTTAAACGAAGTATCTGTTTCATGTAAAATGCGTTTATATTGTTCGAAAAGTATTTGCATAAGTGTATTATTTGATTTACAAATATATTATTATTATGTATTATTCATAATACAATTAGTAAAGCTAAATGAATGCTTAGAGAATTTATAGAAAGATTTGCGAAGTGTAAATAAAAACACAATATCGAACACTGAATATTGAATAACGAATATTCAAGTTTTAAAGCTAAAGGCTAACAGCTAACAGCTTAAAGCTAACAGCTAACAGCTTAAAGCCAGTGGCTAAAAGCCAACAGCCAGAAGCCAGAAGCCAAGCGCTACTTCACAATCACAGTTCCAACTTTTAAGGTAAGCGTTCTGCGTTCTTCAATTAAATGCTGATGAATTTTTTGAAGGGTTTCAACATCTTCATCTGTGGTAACTTTGTTAAACTCTTCCTGATTTTGCAGGATCATTTTTTCGATATGCTTTAACTTCAATCTGCTTAATGCCGAATCGATATCTTGTAAAAAATTGGCACCGGGTTCATCCATGATAATATCAAAACGTCTTTCCCAATGCGGACTCACTTCATTTTGCTCACTTAAAATTGTGGCAATAAAAGTGGTGATATGCGGATTATTATGATTCACAAAATCTTGAATATTTAAATTATCTGTTTCGAGTTGTGTTGAAATTCCACTTATAATTTCAGTGATAATCGGATGATCAATTTCTATTTCGTGTTCATGAATTTCATGCAAAATAAAATGCGCAACATTTTTAAAACCTTCAAAGTTTTTTGTTCCATGTTCAATTAAAACTCTGATAATATCTCGTTCCTGATGGTCGTGTAATTGCAGGTCGAGAATATCTTTTAACTCTTCTAAATAATTTTTCTCTACAGGAACTTCAACTGCAAGTTGTTTGGTTTGTTGATTTCTATTTCGAAGAATTTTATTGGTTTCGTTGATGAGTAATTGCTCATCAGCTTTTAAAATTTTGGCCGATTCTTTAATAAAACCCGAACGTTTAATAGCATCCGGAACTTTTGCAATACTCTCCACAATTTCACGAATAAGTTGCGCTCGTTTTACCGGATCGTTTCCGGCATCTTCCAATAACAAAGAAGTTTTAAAGAAGATAAAATCTTTTTTGCTTTTTTCGAGATACGTTGCAAACTCAACAGGACCGAGCTTTTGCGCATAACTATCAGGATCTTCACCATCAGGAAACAGCACAACTTTTACATTCAATCCTCCTTCAAGCAACATATCGATTCCTCGTAACGAAGCTTTTATTCCAGCAGCATCACCATCATATAACACACAAACATTATCTGTAAAACGCTTGATGAGTTTGATCTGATTTTCGGTAAGAGAAGTTCCCGATGAAGCAACCACATTTTCAATTCCAGATTGAGACAAAGAAATTACATCCGTGTATCCTTCCACCAAATACACATACCCAATTTTTGAAATGGCTTGTTTGGCAAAATACAATCCATACAATTCGTTGCTTTTGTGATACAATTCCGTTTCGGGAGAGTTCACATACTTCGGACTTTTAGGATCTTTCTTTAAAAATCTTCCTGCAAATGCAATTGGTTTTCCACTCAGCGAATGAATGGTAAACATCACTCTTCCGCGATAAGCATCAAATATTTTCCCCTGCTCGCTTTCCTTTATCAGTCCTGATTTTTTTAGTAAGTCAACATTGAAACCATTTTTAATTGCAGTGTTTGCAAAATGATCCCAACTATCTTTACTGTATCCGAGTTTAAATTTATTAATCGTTTCAGGTCTGAAACCGCGTTCTTCAAAATAAGAAAGTCCGATGGTCTTGCCCTCTTCCTCATTTATTAAAATATCGGCAAAATAGTTTTCAGCAAAATTGTTAATGATTTGAATGCTTTCACGTTCACTTTGTCGTTGCTTTTCAATTTCAATTTCTTCATTTGAAATTTGCTGTTCGGGCCACTCAATTTGATACTTTTCGGCAAGGTGTTTTAATGCTTGAATATAATTGAGATGTTCGATCTCCATCACAAAATTCACAGCATTCCCGGCTTTGCCACAGCCAAAACATTTATAAATACCTTTTGTAGGTGACACGTTAAATGAAGGCGTTTTTTCATTATGAAAAGGACATAATCCGATAAGCGTTGCTCCACGTTTTTTCAACGACACATAATCGCTTACTACCTCGTCTACACGGGCAGCAAATACTATTTCATCTATTTTACTTTTTGGTATCAATTTTTTATTGAAGGGTGGTAAAAATAAGAATATTAGTTGAATGTCAGAAAGAACTTCTGATAAAACAAAAATACCCTCCGAAAACTCAAAGGGTATTTAATTATTTTTAAAATGACTTAACTATTTGCTCAACAATATTTTTGAATGATATATTTTGTTTCCGCTATTCACCGAGATAAAATAAATTCCATTATTAAAACTTTCTAAATTTAACTGTGCATTACCATTAATATCAATTTGAATTGCTTCATCTAAAATATTTTTTCCTGTTATATCAACTATGGTTACGTGAGCATTTTTTATTGCTGATGGAAGATTTAACTGTACTTGCCCTGTTGTTGGATTTGGAGCCAATTTAATTGTTTCATTTAAATCTAAATCACTATTTAATCCTGCAAATTGAGGAGGCATATCAAATGCTTGCGTACCATCAGTCACAGAGTTTGTGCTTCCTTCATAAGCCGAATATCCCATTCCTCTACGAGCAAAAGTTCTCCATATCAAACCTTTATTTGCACCACCATTATTGATACTATCTGCAAGAATAATTGCATCTCTCGAATCCATAAACCCAGGTGAACAAGGTTGAAGTTTTAGTCCATCAACAACAAGTTGAATTGTTTTATTATTACCACCTGTTCCTGTTAAAATATCAGCACTCCACCCGTATTTGTCAACCATATTCCAATACAAATCCCACAACACAGTACACCAAATTGCACCAGAATAATGAACATCATAATAACCCGGGTAAAACTGCCAATTTTTTATTGAATCATAAGTGAAAGGATTAATATTCATATCACGAGAATATTTGTATGGTCTGATTCCTAAACCTGTAGTTGGAAAATTAAGTAAATAATTACCAACTCCTCTTCCATCTTCTGCTTTATCACCAGCTCTTGCTGTTAATGCTAAAGCAAAAAAATCGCTCCATCCTTCTCCTGCTTGTTCTTTATTATTAAGGCAACTTGAATTTGAAGGACCACCAGCCAAGCGAATTGAAAGACCATGTGCTGATTCGTGTATCATCACACCATTATCAAAATCACCATCAATTGAATCATTATAAAAAGCATCAATGGTTAAGTTAACTGCTGTGTCGGCTAACTTAGATTTAAGAATATTTCCATTTGCCATACTAATCATCACTGATGGAATAGTAATGCTCCCGCTACCTGTCATTTGTACTGGTGCGCTAGAAGTATTTTGAATTACGATAACAGCAATTGCTCCACTATTTTGTGCATTTAAAACTTGTGTTACATAACCACATGAAATATTTTTATCTACCAATGCGATATTTCCTGCCAACGCCAATCTGTTTTGCAAAGCACCACAACCGTTTGAAGTTGTAGTATTACTATCTTTCATTAATACAACATTGGCAGTAATAGCCGAATGTTTTTTAGGTCCGAAACCTGCAGGAATTGCATTGTAATAATTAGCAATAGATTTTGGAGTATTAACAATTGCATAGTTGGATGTTTGTGTTGGCCAAACAAACATTTGCATTTTGCCACTCTGACCATCTACAGGTGCTGAGAAATTTGCATTATTTGTTCCTCCTCCATCTTGAGCCTCTGCTTTAACAAAATCGGCTTGAAGCCCCCCTTTACCATAATTATTTACCTGATAATTTCCTGCAAATTCAGTAAAACCATAATTATAATAAATATCGTGAACCATATTATTTATATAAAATAGATTTGTGATAGCAGCACTTAAATTTGATTTAGTGGATGAATCGCGTGAAAGTGAATAGTCAAATGTTAATGTAGAACCTCCATCTGGACTGAATCCCGGCTTGTTTTTATTTGCACGATCGTCATATGCAAAAACATTATTACCTCTTGTTGTGGTATAATCAGCACCTGCAACAGCATTGGTATCATGCCATCCGTAAGGTGAACCATTATCAGTTGCCGAACTAGCTATCAACTGCCTTGCTCCAAAAATTGGACTTTCAACCGGTAAAGGCAAAACATTATAACTACCGCTTCCAGTTTTAAAAGATTTATTATCTTGTAAAATATTATCAGTTTGAGGTAAAGCTAATGCAGCAAAATTGAATGAATGAGAAAAAGCATCTTTAGAAAAATTACAACTCACTGTCCAATTATTTTTTTCAATGATTGCACCATTTTGTGCATTCACTCTCACGTTCCACCAATCTCCGGTTGCGTTATTAAAAATCTCAATGTTATAAACTAATTTCAAAGCATTATCGACTGTCAGGTAATGAAGTTTTATTTTTATTGGTTCATCTGAAACAGAAGCGTCATTGATCACCAATAAATTATTCACCATAGGCATATCTGCTTTTGATAAAATGTTTGAAACATTCATATTTAAATGTGTTCCAACATTTGCTAAAGCTGTTTGAACTCCAATTGTTGGAATTGCACTTTCTGCTTTCTGTTTAATATTGGAAACAAAACTGTTGTTCAAAGAAATTAATTTTCCATTTCTATCAATATGCATGTTTGAATTAGCATCGAAAATCTCAATTCCTTTTACTCTTTGACGTAGATAAATATGTGTGATTCCATTATGCTGATCGGTATATTGATCAGTAATAACAAAGTCGCTCAGATCATTCGAATTAAGATTAAGTACTGATTGTTTGCCAGAATAAAGTTGTGCAATTTGAGCTGTATTAAATTGAGCAAAACTATAATTGGAAAGGAGTAAAAGTGATAGGATTGAGTAAAATATTTTTTTCATCTTTTTGATTTTTTCGAATTCAAATATAATTGAAAATGACCCTTTAACAAGTTAAAAGAGGATTAACATAGATACTTAAGTAACTCCTTACTTTAGCTTGAACACCAAAACTAAAGCCTTATGATTATAAAGAGAAAGTGTCTTCGATTTAACTTTATAGGCAGTTACTTTTTCGAGTTGTTCAAAGAATTCATTCTCAATTGATTCTTTGCAGAACATTTTTGTTGAAGTGATCTTTTGTATTTTGAAGATTGTATCACTTAGCTCTAATTGTCCTGAGAATTTATTACAACCTGAATTTCCGGTAATTTTATTTTCGTCAGGATGAAAAATAATAAATGCATCAAGGGATTTTAATTTTGGATTTTTTTTAGCTGAATTTATTTGTGCAAGAAACCATGGAATATCATCCAATTCAAAAATATCGGCTATATCATTTTTATTTTTAGCAATAATTTTACTGAGTGAATAATGAAAAGTGGCAGAGTCTGACGATGCTTTTTTGGTATTGTGAATTTCAACTAATAACTCATAATAATTACCTTCTTCAAAGTGAAAATTTTCGATACTCCCTGAAAATGATTGCCACTTATCGGTAATGCTGTCTTTTATCTGAAGGCATTTTGAATGTTCATTACATTTAACGTAATGATCATTCACATAAATCTTTTTTAGTGTTACTTGTGCATTCAAATTCATTATTGAAAGCAATAACACACACAAAAAATTACACCATTTTAATAATCTATTCATGTTCATTTTCTAATCAAATATAGAAACAGAAAAACAATATCAACGATTAAATTTTAAACGCATTCCCATTTCACTTTCATCAAATTTCCCATTTTCGAAAGCAATATTTCCATTTACTATTGTTGTTGTTATAACCGAATGAAATGTTGTCCCTTCAAACGGACTCCATTTGCATTTATATAAAATATTTTCTTTTGAAACCGTGTATTCTTTTTTCAAATCAACCAAAACCAAATCGGCATAAAATCCTTCACGGATAAATCCTCTTCTGTCTATCTCAAAAAGTATGGCCACATTGTGACACATCTTCTCAACGATCTTTTCTAGGCTAATTTTTCCTTGATGATAAAATTCTAACATTGCATTAAGCGAATGTTGAATTAACGGACCGCCACTTGGGGCTTTTAAGTAAGTTTGATTTTTCTCCTCGAGTGTATGCGGAGCGTGGTCGGTTGCAATCACATCTATTCTTCCATCGAGCATTGCATTAAAAATTTCATCTCTGTCGTGAGTAGTTTTTATGGCAGGATTCCACTTAATTAAATTTCCTTTAGTTTCATAATCAGCATCACTAAACCATAAATGATGGATGCAAGCTTCGGCAGTAATTCTTTTCTCATTTAAAGGAATATCATTTCTTAAAAGCGCTAATTCTTTTGCCGAACTTAAATGAAATATATGTAAACGGGTATTGTGCTTTTTTGCAAGTTCTACTGCATACGAGGAGGATTTGTAACAAGCCTCATCACTTCTAATCTGTCCATGATATTTTGCCGGCATCTCTTCACCATATTCTTCGATGAATTTCTTTTGATTCTGTTTAATCATCGGGTCATCTTCACAATGTGTAGCAATCAGCGTTTTTACATTTTTAAAAATATTTTCCAAAGCAATTGGATCATCTACCAACATATCACCTGTTGAAGATCCCATAAATATTTTCACTCCGCAAATTTTTGTTTCATCTACTTTCAATAATTCTTCTAAATTTTTATTGGTAGTTCCCATAAAAAAAGAATAATTGGCAAGCGAACATTGAGAAGCCCTTGTGTATTTTTCTTCAAGCAGTTCTAAAGTAACTGCATTTGGAAATGTATTAGGCTGTTCCATAAAACTTGTGACACCTCCAGCAACACCAGCTTTTGCTTCAGTATAAATTTCGCCTTTATAAGTTAAACCTGGTTCACGAAAATGCACCTGATCATCAATCACACCCGGCAATAAATAAAGTCCTTCAGCATTAATCACCCTATCTGCATTCATTGCTATTCCGTTGGTATCAATTTTTTCGATGAAACCATTTTTAATAAAAACATCGGCATGATAGGTTTTGCCTTCGTTTACCAATTTTGCATTTCGAATTAATAGTGTGCTCATAATGATGCGAAGATAAATGAAAATTTATTTAGCCACAGATTACGCTGATTAACACAGATTTTTTCAGACAACTTTTTTAACAGCTGATTGCAATAATCCTCGCAGAATTTTTTTATCTAAAATTTTATCAGTGAAAATCTGTGTAATCTGTGGCAACTTTTTTATTTTAATTCTGATTTTACTGATTGAAGAAATTCTCTCACACGTTTTAACGAATCGATGATTTGGGCATTTGCATCGAGTGATGAATCATTTTTTAATTTCTCATTTGCTCCCTGAAGTGTAAAGCCTTTTTCTTTTACTAAATGATGAATGAGTCTCAGATTCTGAATATCTTTTAGAGAAAATTTGCGCGTTCCCTTTTCGGTCTTTTCAGGTTTTAAAATATCAATTTCCTTTTCCCAAAAACGAATAAGAGATGCGGGAAGATCAAGCATCTTTGAAACTTCTCCTATGGTGTAGTATGATTTTGTAATAATGTCGTTCACGTTTGATTGTTTGAAGTTTGAATGTTTGAGGTTAACAGTTAAACAACAAACCCCAAACAACTAAACATTAGTTTAGTCAAATGATTGAGCCGGACGTTCAGCAAGTTCTCGCATTTCGGTATACTCTGTCTCGCTTAAATCGTTGAAGAAATAATTTATCGGATTAATTTTTCTTCCGCCTTTAATTACTTCATAATGTAAATGTGGTCCTGAAGAAAGTCCTGTATTGCCAACATATCCGATTAATTCGCCACGTTTTATTTTTTGTCCGGGACGAACTTTTACTCTCGACATATGGCCATACAATGTTTCGTATCCAAATCCGTGAGCAATTACCACAACATTTCCATATCCGCTCATTCCATTATCGGGATTAACAACTTTACCATTTCCTGTTGCATAAATTGGTGTACCAACCGGAGCAGTAAAATCAAGTCCTTCATGCATTTTATGGGTTTTATAAATTGGATGAATGCGATAACCAAAACCAGATGCCATTCGATGTAAATCTTTATTTGCAATAGGTTGAATAGCGGGAATTGATGCAAGAAAATCAGTTTTGTTTGCAGCCAATTTTGTTAATTCATCAAAAGATTTGCTCTGAACATAAAGCTGTTTATTAAGCTGATCTAATTTTTTATTTAAGTTGATTAGCACATCTGAATTTTCATATCCTTCCAATTCGCGATACTTCTCAACACCTCCAAAACCACCTTGTCGCACAGTTGATGAAATTGGCTCTGCTTCAAAAACTGAACGGTAAATTGAGGCATCACGTTCTTGTAATTCTTTTAGAACACCACTTAATTTTTCTGTTTTCTCATTAAATAATGCAGTTTGAATTTTATAATTTTCAATTTCACGTTTTAATATTTTTTCTTTTGGCGAATCAATAAAATTATAAGCGGCAATAAGGAAAATAGACCCCGCAACGATAGACGCAGAAAGAAATCCAAATACACGTATAGCAAGAGTCCGCACACTAGTGGTCACTTTCTCAAAATCTAAGCTATGTGGATTATAAAAGTATTTTATTTTTGCCATCGTAAAAGGTAAACGTATTTTCGTCCCGATAGCAATCGGGATAAAATTACGTAATTGCATTTTGAAAGAGCGAAAATAACCTATTTTTTATAAATGACGAATTCGTTGAAAATCAACATATAAGATGACAGCAGCAGAAGTAAGACAAACATTTTTAGATTTCTTTAAAAGTAAAGGACATACCATCGTTCCTTCAGCGCCAATTGTGGTGAAGAACGACCCAACGTTGATGTTTACCAACGCGGGAATGAATCAGTTCAAAGATATTTTTTTAGGAAACGAACCGGCAAAATATAAGCGTGTTACCGATACACAGAAATGTTTGCGTGTGAGCGGAAAACATAATGACCTGGAAGAAGTTGGTGTAGATACCTATCACCACACCATGTTCGAGATGCTTGGCAACTGGAGCTTTGGCGATTATTTTAAAAAAGAAGCGATCGAATGGGCTTGGGAATTATTAACGGAAGTTTACAAATTGGATAAAAACCGTTTGTATGTTTCGGTTTTTGAAGGTGATGAAAAAGAAGGGTTGGCTTTCGATCAAGATTCATATAACGAGTGGAAAAAATATATTGCCGAAGACAGAATTTTACGCGGAAATAAAAAAGATAATTTCTGGGAAATGGGCGATACCGGACCATGCGGACCATGTTCGGAAATTCATATTGATTTAAGAAGTAATGTTGAACGCAAAAAAATTGATGGTGCCACATTGGTAAATAACGACCATCCTCAGGTGATTGAAATTTGGAACAATGTGTTCATGGAATTTAACCGCAAGGCAGATGGAAGTTTAGAAAAATTACCGGCTCAGCATGTTGATACAGGAATGGGATTTGAGCGTTTGGTTCGTGCAATCGAAGGAAAAA
>Ga0194047_10002362_pt1 | contig 10851 bp, 11 predicted proteins | sample JunL225m_MetaG_2_FD_160070 | JGI IMG/M metagenome (GOLD analysis project Ga0194047, IMG submission 160070) | Anoxic zone freshwater microbial communities from boreal shield lake in IISD Experimental Lakes Area, Ontario, Canada - Jun2016-L221-5m | ecosystem: Environmental > Aquatic > Freshwater...
GCTCCTTGATGCGCAGCTTCTAGCTGAAGTTTATGTAGCGATGACAAGAGGTCAAGAAGACTTGTCTATCGACCTCATTGACTACACCGTAGGTGCCGACTCAAGTGGCCAAATAAAACCTCTTCCGACTGAGCTCAAATTCTTTGCCGCTAGTGATGAAGATTGCTTACTACATGAAAAGGTCTTGGCAGAAATTGCTAAAGCAAGTAAAAAGGACCCCGTCTGGAGTCCTTTTGCTCAAGCAGACTGATTAATCTTCAGATTGCTGCTGCAATTGCTTTACCCAATTCATTGGTCTTAGCAGTGCCACCCAGGTCAGGGGTCAATGGCCCGTTTCCAGCTCCTGAAACAAGCACTCTTTCAATCGCAGAAAAAATGGCCTGACCAGCCTCTGGATAACCCAGGTGATCGAGCATCATTGCCCCACTCCAAATTTGACCAATAGGGTTAGCAATCATCTTGCCGTATATATCAGGTGCAGAACCATGCACCGGCTCAAATAATGACGGAAATTTACCTTCTGGATTAATACTTCCAGATGGCGCTACTGCAATTGTTCCAGTACAAGCAGGCCCAAGATCAGACAAAATATCACCAAATAGATTGCTTGCAACAACAACATCAAAGCGATCGGGATTCATGACAAAGTGCGCTGCCAAAATATCAATATGGTATTTATCGGTACGCACATCAACAAACTTCTTCGACATCACTTCAACGCGTTCATCCCAATACGGCATCGTGATCGCAATACCATTGGACTTGGTAGCAGATGTTAAATGCTTCTTTGGGCGACTTTGGGCAAGGTCAAAGGCGTATTTCAAAATTCGGTCAACGCCCTGTCTAGTGAAAATAGATTCTTGAATGACAAACTCACGGTCAGTGTCAGGGAACATTTTTCCACCAACGCTAGAATATTCTCCCTCGGTATTCTCACGAACAACAAAGAAATCAATATCACCAGGCTTTCGGTTTGCTAGAGGACATGGAACGCCAGGAAGTAAACGCACTGGACGTAAATTGACATATTGATCAAAGCCACGACGGAACTGAATTAAGCTGCCCCATAGTGAAACATGGTCAGGCAGGATGTCTGGCATACCAACGGCACCAAAGAAAATAGCATCGTATTTCATTAAGGTATCAAACCAATCATCTGGAAGCATCTTGCCATGCTTCAAATAGTAATCACAACTTGCAAAGTCAAAATGATCAAATTGCATACCAATACCAAACTTACTATTAGCAGCTTGAAGAGCTCGTATACCTTCAGGCATCACTTCCTTGCCAATGCCATCGCCAGCAATGACTGCAATCTTGGGATTCTTAAATATTTTCTTTGTGCTCATGGAATAAATCTCTTTAATGGGTTGTTATTTTGGAGTAAGGAAATTTTACAGGGATGGGGCTTAGCTCTTAGCTAATAGCACGACGAATCTCATCAGGGGCCTTTTTGCCTCCATCAACTGACTTGCTATCGTAGTCACTCGTATTTTCAATCGTTTCAGGAGCATCTTCTTGCATGCGAATATTGTCTTTAGGGCATATAGGAGCACCATAGCTTGCCCACTTCTTCAATAAAGTAACTTCATAACCGCACTGCCTACACTTGGCTTTACTTCGACTGGCATTGCTAGGCCGTGGGGGTGGAAAAACAATTGCCTGATGAGGATATGGGCCTAGCTCTTGGCTAATCATCATGAGCCTAACAGTGAGCTCTTCAGTCGCATGGGCCATCCTGGCAGGCCCCTCTAATCCAACCGTTTGGGCTATGCCCTTAAAATCTTCTCCATGACCACTAAAGCAGTCGTCAACCGCATGACAGAGTTCATGGACGAGGGTATCTAGCAGTTGGACTGGATCATCAATTTTTGGAGAGATGAAAATCTCATTGACGCCACCGCCAGAGCGCTCCCTGGGCCAACACTGGCCTAGTGTTGTTCTTGGGCTGCTAGAGGCCGGGAAACCACAGGAAACTCTCACTGGAGGTATTGCGTAGCCAGCTTTAGAGAATACGGGTTCTAGATGTTTTACGGCATCCTCCAGCCATGCTTCTCTAACAGAATGTTGCTTCATTTGCGCTAATTTCTAGGGTGTATCAAAACGTTAAGTTGCGATAATACGCCACCCTGAGGTGAATATTAGAGTTGAGACTGGGTAATTACAGCTTAATCGAGCGTGATATTGGCAGATTTAATAGCCTTGTACCAATAAGGCAATTCTTTTTTCAGCAATGCATCCATCGCGGGAGGATTGAGATAACGTAACTCTACCCCTGCTGCATCTGCTCTATCTTTAACCTCAGGCAAAGCAAGACTCTTTTTTACTGAATCTGTCAATTTACTGATGACTAGCGCAGGAGTACCCGCAGGAGCATATAAAGCTACCCAAGACTCCAACTGGAAAGAAGCTAGCCCAGCTTCTGCAGTAGTCGGAACGTTAGGCATTCCAGGATGACGGTTCTTCCCCGTCACTGCTAAGCCTTTTAATTTTCCGCTTTGAACATGCTGCATCACCGATGGTGGTGTAGTAATAAATACTTGGACCTGACCAGCAAGTACGTCTTGTACTGCTGGACCAGAACCCTTATAAGGTACGTGCACCATATCTACACCAGTAGTTTGTTTGAAGATTTCTGTACCGATATGAGATACCGAACCATTTCCCTGTGAGGCGTAATTTAATTTACCGGGATTCGCCTTGGCATACGCAATGAATTCTTTGAGGTTATTCACTGGAACTGATGGATGTACAGCGATCACGTTTGTAGAAACCGTTAAAAGAGCCACAGGAGAAAAATCTTTCACCGGATCCCATGGTAGTTTATCCATGAGCGCTGGATTTCCAACGTGGTAACCAGAATAAGAAATAAGCAAGGTGTAGCCATCGGGTTTTGCCTTAGCAACATATTGATAAGCAGTATTTCCGCTAGCGCCTGGTTTGTTATCCACTACAACCGGTTGACCAATAACCCGAGTTAATGGCTCGCTTAATAGGCGTGCAGAGGTATCCACGAGTCCGCCAGGAGGATTGGGCACAACTAGGGTAATTGGTCGATCTGGAAATACATCTGCAATAGCCAAGCTACAGGTGAAGGACACACTTAAAGCTAGCAGTGCTTTACGAGCAAGGCAACTATTTTTCATTACTATCTCCTATTGTATTTTTAATTAGCGCTGACCGATTTTGACATTACCAAATATAGCTTGTGCTTCACGTGGTAGACATCGCCAATAACGCTCGTTTGAAGGAACCGTTCCGCCTAGGGCTGCAGCTGCTTCCCATGCCCATCGTGGCTTATATAAGAATGCCCGTGCTAACGCAATAAGATCTGCATCACCACTTTGTATAATTGCTTCAGCCTGGTGTGGGTCTGTAATAAGCCCAACTGTCATCGTAGGCAGGCCAGATTTATCTTTCACAATCTTAGCAAATGGAACTTGATAATGAGGGCCAATCGCAATTTTTTGTGCCGGTGAAATTCCGCCAGAAGAAATATGTACAAAGTTTGCTCCCAAAGACTTTAAACACGCTGCAAAATCAGCGGTTTCCTCAGGAGTCCATCCACCTTCAATCCAATCGGAGGCTGAGATACGAATACCCAGAACACCCTGATAAGCAGCTCTAACTGCCTTAAATAACTCTAATGGGAAGCGTATGCGATTTTCATATGAGCCACCATATTCATCATTGCGCTGATTGGCAATTGGTGATAAAAACTGATGCAATAAATATCCATGGGCACCATGTAATTCAATCCCATCAACACCAACTCGATCGGCGCGTTGTGCTGACATTACAAATGCATCAATCATTTCTTTCAAATCGGCTTTGCTGAGCTCATTTGGTGCTCGCTCACCTTCAAGCTGTGGGATTGCAGAAGGAGCGCCTGTCTCCCATCCGCCTTGATCTATTGCGAGCAATTGACCACCATCCCAGGGTGTCGCACTAGATGCCTTACGGCCTGCGTGTGCCAATTGAATGAAAACCGGGGTAGCAGGTGCTAATTGGCGTGCTCTACCCAATTTATCTTTTAAGGCGGCCTCTGTACGGTCATCCCATAAACCTAGGCATGCTGGAGTAATACGGCCTTCAGGCGATACTCCAGTTGCCTCAATAATGAATAAAGCTGCCCCACTATTAAGCAAATTTCCCCAGTGCATGAGGTGCCAGTCAGTTGCCTCACCATTGACCGCTGAGTATTGGCACATGGGCGCAACGACAATACGATTAAGCAGTTTTAGGGGCCCACGGGGGCTATTTAGGGTGTAGCTAGTAAACAGAAGACTCATTGCAGACCTTTAAAAACTCAGAAAATGGGAAAATGACCAATTTCGATATATAGCGATAAAATAGTAATAATAAGAATAAACGAGACCGCAAAGTCGTGCAGGCAAAAGAGCCAATCGGCTTTATTTTTTAACACCCTTGAAATAATAAGCACAAATCACTATGAATGCACCTAAAGCCTTTGACTCAACTGATGACATTGGTCACTATGTTGGCGGAAATGTAGTTGTCCCAAAAGATGGGCGTTTTGCTGACGTATACAACCCCACAAAAGGCTCAGTAGCTCGCAAAGTAGCTCTCGCAAGCCGCAAAGATGTAGATGCAGTTGTGGCAGTTGCCCAGAAGGCATTTGAAAGTTGGAGTCAAACCAGCCCATTACGTCGCGCACGTATTCTTTTTAAATACCTAGAGCTTCTTAATGCTCACCGCGATGAATTGGCTGCCATGATTACTGCAGAGCATGGCAAGGTATTTACAGACGCTCAAGGCGAAGTTACTCGAGGCATTGAAATCCTCGAATTTGCTACCGGCATTCCGGAATTATTAAAAGGCGACTACACAGAGCAAGTCTCTACTGATATTGATAACTGGGTGATGCGCCAACCACTAGGTGTAGTAGCGGGTATTACTCCTTTTAACTTTCCCGTAATGGTACCAATGTGGATGTTCCCAGTAGCTATAGCCTGTGGCAACACTTTCATTCTTAAACCGAGCCCGATCGACCCTTCTGCCTCTCTATTGATGGCAAAGTTGATGAAGGAAGCAGGATTGCCAGATGGCGTATTTAACGTAGTTCAGGGTGATAAAGAGGCAGTAGATGCATTAATTGAAAATCCTGATATTAAGGCAGTGAGCTTTGTTGGCTCAACACCAATCGCCAATTACATTTATGAGCGCTGTTCTCATTTTGGTAAACGTTCTCAAGCCCTGGGTGGTGCAAAAAATCATATGGTCATCATGCCAGATGCCGATATTGATAAAGCCATTGATGCATTAGTCGGTGCAGCCTATGGATCTGCTGGAGAGCGCTGTATGGCTATCTCTGTAGCCGTTCTCGTTGGAGACGTTGCTGAAAAGATCATGCCTAAGCTCATCGAGCGAACTAAAACATTAAAGGTAAAAAATGGTATGGAGCTCGATGCTGAAATGGGCCCCATTGTCAGCAAAGTAGCTCTAGATCGTATTACCGGCTATATCGAAAGCGGTGTGGCATCCGGTGCAAAGCTATTAGTAGATGGTCGTGGATTGAAGGTTGCTGGCAATGAAAATGGATTCTTTATTGGTGGTACTTTATTTGATAATGTCACACCAGATATGAAGATTTATTTAGAAGAAATTTTTGGGCCAGTGTTGTCTTGCATACGTGTAGCGAACTTTACAGACGCTCTTAAGCTTGTAAATTCTTGCGAATACGGTAATGGCGTTGCCTGCTTTACAAGTGATGGCAATATCGCCCGTGAATTTGCTCGTCGCGTTCAAGTAGGTATGGTTGGCATTAACGTCCCTATTCCAGTACCGATGGCTTGGCACGGCTTTGGTGGTTGGAAGAAGTCAATCTTTGGAGATATGAATGCTTATGGCAAAGAAGGTGTGCGCTTCTATACCAAGCAAAAGAGTGTGATGCAGCGTTGGCCTGAAAGTATCGCCAAAGGTGCTGAGTTTGTGATGCCAACCTCAAAATAGTGAGATCATCGCTTACCAATAAAAAGTGACCCGAGGGTCACTTTTTTTACATCTTTGATATTTTAATGGGATGTAGGGTAAATCACCCTGCGCTCAAGAGCTCTAGCACACAACACAATGACTGAAACTAAAGCTAAGTAAACAATCGCAGTTAATAAATACGCCTTGAAGAATTGAAAGTTACTTGCAGCAAGCTCTTGCATGCGTGCAAAAAATTCTGTGTATTGAATTAAAAAGGCTACTGAGCTATCTTTTAAGTTTCCTATCACTTGATTAGTTAAGGCAGGTATCGATAAACGCAGCACTTGGGGTAAAGTAATTAAGCGGAAAATCTGAAATGGACTAAACCCCTGTGCAGCAGCAGCCTCAAGCTGGATAAAATCTAAGCCGTTATACGCCGTCTTCATATAAGCAGCGTTATAGGCTCCTACATTTAAAGTAAATCCAATCGCAGCCACTACAAAAGGATCCATTCTTAGACCCCATTGTGGAAGCCCGTAGTACATCAAAAAGAGCAATACGATTAGGGGCATTCCAATAAAGAAAGATATATAGGCATTGGTTGCAGTACGTATGAAAAAGTTCTTACTAATAGATAAATAGAAAACGACAATACTTAAGAGCAAGCCTGTAACACTAATTAAACCGGCTAGTTTTAGCGTATTGACTAGACCCGCCAATATCTGAGGCATCTGTGTGACCAGATCTGCTTCAAAGATCATCCAGGTATTCATTTAAAGCCATCCTTGTTACCAAAGAATGCTTGAATATCGGGATCGGATGTATCGCTTGCTAGTAAAGAAATTTTTTCATCAGCACGAATGACACCTTTATCCAAAAACATCACAGTATCTGAAATGTTTTGCGCTAATGCCAAGTCATGTGTGACACAAAGCATACTAATACCTGAGTCATGCAGACGATTAATCAGATCTGCGACATCGCGCGACATAATGGGATCCAATGCTGAGGTCGGCTCATCTAGCACCAATACTGCAGGATCCATCGCTAAAGCACGGGCAATGGCAACACGCTGTTGCTGTCCTCCCGATAATTGCGCCGGGTATTTATGTTGTTGGATAGCCATATCAAATTTCTCTAGAGTAGCCAAAGCCTTCTCATCTGCCTCAGGCTTTTTCATTCCTTCAAGAACTTTTAAAGCTAAAGAGACGTTCTCTAAAACAGTTAAATGGCTATACAAGGCGAATTGCTGAAAAACAAAGCCAATCTGCTTACGTAAGGCGCGGACATCAACACCTGGGCCAGCAACCTCTTTGCCGCGGAAAATAATTGAACCGGATGTAGGGTCTTCTAGGCGGTTAATACAATGTAAGATGGTAGATTTTCCTGAGCCAGAAGCGCCCATTAATACTCTTACCTGCCCGTCTTGAACATCGAAGTTAATATCCGAGAGCACTACCTGTTCGCCAAAGACTTTCTTCAAGTTACGAACCTGAATTAAAGACATGTTGTGTCTCCACGTAATTTTATATATGGGTTTTTCATGCTTTGCCTAGTCCTGGTATTTGGTAATGGCGATTAATCAACTGAATGCCTACCAATAAAATACGGTAGATTGCAAAATATAAAATGCCAACAGCAAAATACACCTCTACACCCCGTAAGGTTGTAGAGGTTAAAGCAATTGCCTGTTTAGTAATTTCTGGAATACCTACGGTATAAGCAAAAGGTGAATACTTTAGAACAGATGTGAATTCATTAATCATGCCGGGCACAGAGAAGCGCAACATTTGCGGTAAGTCGATATACCAAAGGACTTGCAGCTTAGTCATCCCCATAGCCTCTCCTGCCAAGATTTCAACAGCATTGACAGAATTGAAGGCTCCACGAAATACCTCAGCAAGATAGGCTGAGGTAACAAGACCCAAGCTCATCGCCATCGCCATTAATGGCGGTACTTTAAGCCCAACACTCGGCAAGCCAAAATACACCATGAAAAGCAATACCAGGACTGGAACACCGCGAAACACATAGGTGTAGATATCGATAAACGGATTTAAGCCGCGAATGGATAAACGTCGTAAGCAGGCCAAAGTTAGACCAATAACTAAGCCTGTAGCACTACAAACTAATGTAACCAATACTGTGTACGAGATTCCTTGTGCTAGCTGCGCAAGGATGTCATAAAAATTCACTGATACGCCCTATTTCCCAGGGATTAATTCATCCACTTATCTAAAATGGCTTTTACCTTATCTGGGCCCAGCTCTTTCAAGTAGGCATCAAAATCATCGCGCAACTTAGACCCCTTAGCAAAGGCAAAGCCCAGCTTATCGTATCCAGAAAACACATAATCACTCTCAATAGGTAACTTCAGCTTATTGATGTAATTTGCTAAGACAGGCTCTTCAATGAAGGCAAGATCAATATTGCCATTTTGCAAATCAGTAATGACTTCGGTGTAAGAGGGATAGAGCTTCACCTTACTTAATGAGTAATAGCCTTTGGGCTCTAACTCATTACGTATCAAGTCATCGTAAGCCATGCCGCGTGGATAGCCAATCTTATATTTCTTCAGCTCACTTAAATCTTTAATTTGAATATTACGATTTTTCATACTAACTAAGTGCCAAGCATTATCATAGTAAGGTTGTGAAAAATCCATTACTTCTTTACGTTTATCGGTAATAGAAATACCGGAGAATGCAACATCAGCCTGACCACTAGAGACGGCACCGAGCATTCCCTGCCAATCGTATGGGGTAACTTTAAAGGTGCAAGCACGCGCCTTGCAGTAGCCTTCAAATATATCCATATCAGCACCAACTATCTTGCCATTTTGCTCAAAAACCATTGGGGGTGAAGCTGGAGATACGGCTACTTTAATTTCTTTTGAATCAGTCTTGGAACATGCTGCAATTCCCAAAGCCATCAGCACGGCAATTAAAAGTAAAATGAAGTGTTTCATCTACGTATCCCTATTCATCAAGTTGTGTCCAAAAGGACTTCTCAATAAGTATATGGGATTTGTAGGAAACGTTTTATTGGAGAGTATTTTTGAATGCTGGTATGAGGGGTATCGCCATGACTTCAATCCCCTCATCTCTTAAGGCTTCGGCCTCATCTAAGGTCGTTTGTCCACGAATGCTCCGTTCCGGAGCCTCTTTGTAATGAATTTTACGTGCCTCTTCAGCAAAAGTATTACCAACATCCTCTGAGCGTCCCATAAGTTCACGCATACCCTTTAAAAAGGCTGCCTGAACCTGAGCCTCAAGTTGGGAGTGATCATTCCCAGTAAGTGCAACAACATCCCCGCTTAAACTAGGAACATCCTTAGGAACTGTTAATTCTGTAGAAGAGGTTCTGGCAATATGTGGTGCGGATGGCATACGAGTAATTTCTGTACTATCGCAAATTGGGCACGCCAGAAAGCGTTTGTCTTGCTGAGACAGGCAATCTTCCTCGGAGGCAAACCATCCTTCAAAACGATGGTCCATTGGGCAAGCAAGGTTGTAAACTTTCATAAGACCTATATCGGGGCAAAAGTACTAAATTCAATACCCTCATTTTAATAGGTTTTAAATAACCCTATTCGATAGGCTGAGGCTTTACTAGTCCACGCCTATAGCGATCAAGCCAATAAGCAGAAATAGTGGTTTTTACATCCGTAATTTCACCCTCTTCAACCCAGGCAATTAATTGCTCCAGAGGGGCGGCAAATACATCTAAAAACTCTTCATCATCTAGCTTGCTTTTACCGGGCACTAAATCTTCTGCTAAATAAATATCTATCAACTCAGTCGAATAGGAAATGACTGGATGAATGCGACGAATATAACTCCATTTATTAGCGGTATAGCCAGTCTCTTCTTCAAGCTCTCGCTTAGCACATGACAAGTGATCTTCTTCACTATCCAGTTTTCCAGCAGGGATCTCGATGCATGTCTTAGCAATAGGATAACGATATTGGCGCTCTAGGAGAACTCTGCCGTCATTTAGGAGTGCCACGATAGCGACTGCCCCGGGATGTGTCAGATACTCACGAACTGCTTCTTGTCCATCTGGCAAAGAAACCTTATCACGCTTCATCTGTAAAAATATACCGCCATAAATATCTTCTCCAGATATCCGCTTTTCTTGTAAATGCTGATCTCCAGCAGGCAAATCATAAAATGATTTTTCTGTCATAAATGTCGTAGCCTTTTATATAAATATATTCCATCATACAAAATATCAATGTCACTTTCATAGCAGGTAAAAAACGACAAAGGCTCCTTAATGGAGCCTTTAGTAATCGAGCAAGGTGGCAAGCTAGGAACCCAGTAATGTGCGACGCATCGCATCCAAACAAAGACTCATTAAACCTGCAGGAACAATGCCAATGACTAATACCAAAATACTATTGAGGCCTAGAATTCCCTTAGCAAAACCTGATCCTGATATCGTAATTTCATGATCTGGCTGATCAAAATACATTACTTTAACTACACGAAGATAGTAAAAGGCACCAACTAAAGATGCAAGAACAGCAATCACAGCTAGAAATGTGTGCTCGGCATCTACTAGGGCTTCTAAAACACCCAGTTTGGCAGCAAAGCCAACGGTTGGAGGAATGCCAGCCAAGGAAAACATCATCACTAGGCCAATAAAAGCAAACCAGGGATGCTTTTTATTTAATCCTTTGAGCCCATCTAGGGTTTCGCAATCATATCCTTTGCGGGATAAAAGCATGAGCAATCCAAAGGTACCCAATGTTGTCAGAACATAAGTGATTGCGTAGAACATAGAGGCACTAAACGCATGATCGTCGAATATAGAAAGCATACCTAAAAGAACAAAACCCATTTGTGCAATTGCTGAATAAGCCAACATGCGCTTTATATTGGTTTGGGCAATAGCGGTTACGTTACCTACAAC
>Ga0194047_10002363_pt1 | contig 10848 bp, 8 predicted proteins | sample JunL225m_MetaG_2_FD_160070 | JGI IMG/M metagenome (GOLD analysis project Ga0194047, IMG submission 160070) | Anoxic zone freshwater microbial communities from boreal shield lake in IISD Experimental Lakes Area, Ontario, Canada - Jun2016-L221-5m | ecosystem: Environmental > Aquatic > Freshwater >...
GTATAAAATAGCGAATTTTCTCCAGTTGAAGTAAAGTCAAATCCTTCTGAAAATACTCCAGCAACGGAACATGTCTCTCCAACTAATACCAACACCGTTCCTCTAGTTAAAGGTGAAAAAGGAGGGGCGGTCCTACCAGAATAGGTGGATTTAAATTAGGCGATTATTGGAGCCTGCCGAAAAAGACGATTCGAATGCATGGTATCAGTGCATAGCAAACGGCACCAACTATTATCAATATAAGTCAAACAATACTAGAGTTCGTAATGTAAGAAGGTCTTAAAAACAACAAAGAACATGGTATAAATATTCTTAAAAAAACGGGCGTCTTAGTAATGAGCAGCTTTCTTATTTTATTTCAAATGTTTTCTTGAATTGTTTCTTTTCTTTATGTTCAAAGGCTCCTAAAGCCGATTATTCAGCAAACTTTTCTCTGCTTATTATTTTATTTTTCTAATTCTCATTTCCAAAGAAAATTAAATGTACTTTCGTAACTTGAAAAATTTAAACAAAAACAATGAAAAAAATAATCCTTTCGGTAACTCTTTTATTAGCATTAACTGTAGCTTTTGGTCAGAAAGCAAAACCTGAACCTAAGCCTAAACCGGAACCAAAAGAGAAACCGGAACCAAAACCAAAACCAGAGCCAAAACCCAAGCCTGCAAAGGTGGTTAAAGGGGAAGAGCCTATTCAAATGAGCAAACCTTTTGCTGAACCTGAAAACTGGACTAAATTGCTGCAAATGTCTAACGGAAATACCTTGCTGTTCGAAATGACCAATGGAGATGGTATGAAAGTTACTGTTTTTAATGAGAAACACATTGCCGCTCCGGTAAAGCCTCTTGTATTAAAAACGGTAATTAAAAAAATGCAATACACCGATGTGTTGGGCATTTACGAAATAGGAGGTCAAGCCGTTGTTTTTATTCAACAGTTCGAAAAGCCAAATCCACAGTTAATACGTGTTATTATTGAACCAAAAGCAGGAAAATTGGTTAGCGAAGATATGATAGGGGAGTTGCCCGAACTTACCACAGGTGATGGTTATGCCATGGCTTTTGGAAAAGTGGATGCACCACGTTTTGATGTGGTAAAAGACAATACAAGCGAAAATTACACAGTAGTTATTTACAATAGTTTTGCCGAAGAAACCAACAAACGTATTGAAGTGATTGGGTTTGATAAAACACACAAACAAACCTTTCGTGCATTTTACAACTGTCCTGCCGACTATAAATATCTTCGTTATTTGAACGTATATAATTACGGTGGTAATTTTACATATCTTGCTGTGTATGGCTATAACACCTCTAAATCTGGTGGTGATGATTCTCGAATTTACGTTGCCCGTATTAAGCTTGGTAACCCTCAGTTCAAAAGTATAGAACTGACGTATCATGACGATTTTGAATACACACGTTGCGAAATGTCGTTCAATAAAAAAACAGAATTGCTTAACTTTATTCTGTACACATCTGTTTACGATAAAAAACACAAGAATACAGTACGCTGCTTTTTTCAGCCTGTTCACCCCGATGGTTTCAGGTTAGATTCTATATTTGATGTGCCGTTTACTAAAGTGAATGAATATGCAAAAAGTAAATTGGGTTATAAAAAAGATTACCTGCCAACCGTGATGGATGTGTATTTGGATGATGATGGTAATTATCATGCTTTGTTACAAAGAGCAGATTTGGTAACTTCATATCCGGTAAACACTCCCGTTTATCACTTAAACTTGGATGACTGGGGATACGAAGTTTTTGATAATACAGGTACAGAAATTTCAGGAACATTGTTCAATGTTCATTATGATTACGATGGATTAAATGCAATGGAAGGTGGAGTTAACTTCAGATATATGGAAGCCAAAAAAGGTTACAAACCTGCCGATAGAACACTTGCTGTTGGGAAAGCCAAACATTGGTATAAGCACATGGATATGCTGTATTCTTCGAAAGCGAACATTGTTTTTATGAATGATAAATGGGATAATAAAGAATTGCCCGAAGGTAAAAAAGGCGACCCTGTCAAAGGTATGGGAGGTGTAACAGCATTTGTTTACCATATACAACCTGATGGTACTTTTAAAAGAGATTATATTTTTGGAAAGCCTCGTGACAAAGGAAATGTAAAGTTTTGTAATTTTTATGCATCCAGCTACGACCCCATTAAAAACATCTATGCAACTATAATGACAGATGAAGGCCAGGATAAAAAAACATACTTGGTTTGGTTACGACTTTAATTAATCAATGTTAGTTTGAAATAATAATATCGATTAGAATACTACATCACTATTGTTGCAATTTCCATAAATGTTGATTGCATACCATATTCCATACATTAAATTAAATTGAAAGAACTAATAAATTTTATCAAAAGTAAATCGTTTCTAAAACACATGGTGATTTATCTCGTGTGTTTTGGAATTTTATGTTTGATCATTACCTTTTCTTTGAGTTCATATACCAGCCACGGGAAATCGATTAAAGTTCCCGATTTTAAAGGAGTAAAGTTAAAGGAACTCGATAATTTTATTGCTGATAAAAATGTTCGTTATTTAGTTATCGATTCTTTATACGATACCAAAGCACCCGCAGGAACGGTAGTTAAACAAGAACCAGCACCATTCGAGGATGTTAAAGATGGAAGGATAATATTTTTATATGTCAATTCCACCATGCCTCCTTCTGTGGCTATGCCAAAACTAATCGACCGTTCATTACGTCAGGCTCAGTCTATGTTAACCACGTATGGATTAAAATTAGGTAAAGTTAAATTCGTTCCCGACCAATGTGCCAATTGTGTTTTGGACCAATTAGTAAAAGGGAAAAAAATAGTTCCCGGAGATTTGGTACCAAAAGGAACTGTCATATCGCTTGTTGTCGGAAAAGGACTGAGTGATGAAGAAGTCGGCATTCCTTGTTTGTATGGCTTAACTCGTAAAGATGCGCTAGCCCGACTAGCGGACCAGTCGTTGAGCGTTGGGTTAATAAAATTTGATGAGCCGAAAGATTCAGCCAGAGCAAAGGTTTACAGACAATCTCCAAAGTGTGGAAAAGAAAAAACGTTAAAAATGGGAGCTTCCATAGATTTATATTTTACAACTGATAAAAATAAAATACCTTTGTTACCTTCTGATTCTTCTAATACCAAACCAACTGATGATGATAAAAACTTTGATCAATAATAGAAGTCTAATCGTATTGTTTCTTTTGCTTTCCAATCTTGTATTTTCTCAAGGATTGAAAGAAGTGCCTTTGCATTCTAATCAGGTATTGATAAGTAAATGGGAAGAAGCAAAAAATACAAAAGCTTATTTCTTCCGTCCCCACATTAGTGCCGCCATAGACCTGAACACAACTCAATTTTTGGATGATTTTTCTAATAACGGGCCTTTTCCGGATACAACCTTATGGTTAGATTGTTCTGTTTTTGTAAATCGCAACTATCCTGTAGCTCCCCCAACCATTGGTGTTGCTACTTTTGATGGAGTAAACAGTCATGGTTATCCATACAATTTTCAGGCAGGAATTACTTCTTCTCAGGTTGCTGATACACTTACTTCAAAGCGTATTCTACTTAATCTTAAAACTCCGGCCGATTCCATTTATCTTAGTTTTTATTGTCAACCACAAGGCAGAGGTAATTCTCCAGAGCCAGCCGATTCTTTGGTACTAGAATTTCGTGAAACGCTATTAGATTCTGTTCATATTAACGATACACTTGGAGTTATTCACCAAAATGTACCGATTTGGAACCCCACACAGCAAATGTTTAATTTTGCTATGGTTGATTCATTTATAGTTCATAGCTGGGATTCTGTTTTTATTAAAGAGGTATGGCAACACATGTGGTCTAGTCCTGGCTCACTTCTTCCTTCGGACAGTAGTTGGAAACAAGTGATGATACCTATTACGGATACAGCGTTCTTTAAATCCACTTTTCAGTTTCGTTTTAAAAATTATGCAACCGTTAGCGGAAATGGTGACCAATGGAATCTGGACAATGTCTATCTGAATTTTAGTCGAACCCAGCACGATACCATTCTGCAAGATATGGCATTTGTTTATGATTTACCTTCCTTATTACATCCATACTATTCGATGCCATGGCGACATTACGACACTGCATTTATGAAACATTCATTGATTACGTATTACAGAAACAATGATTTGGTGACATATAATGTGACACGAGTTTATTCCCTGTTTGATCCTTCCGGAGCTGTGATCTTTACTAATAGTCCTGGTGATTCTTGGAATGATACTCCCTATTATTTGTCTGGATATTATAATTACAATATACCTGCACTACCAATGATTCTGGATACCATCACAGTGCCTTCTGCTTATAAATTTGAAATTGATATTTCTAGTACAACGGGTAATATCATCCACCAAAATGACACATTGCGTCATGTACAATCATTTTCCAATTATTTTGCTTACGATGATGGAACTGCTGAATCTGCATTTGCTTTAAACGCAACCCTGATCGGTGAAGTTGCAGAGAAATTTACCACAACAGTTCCTGACTCATTACAGGCTATAGATATCTATTTTAATCCACTTTGGCACGATGCTAGTTTGTATGAAGGGGCATTTAACTTAAGAATTTGGGCAGATGCAGGAGGACAACCCGGGGGCGTAATATTTAATGACACATCTTTGACACCTTGGTATAATCATATAGAATTTGCTCCCGATCATTTCAAACGCTTTCGCATTCCTCCTCAGTTCATGAATCCCAGTACTTTCTTTATCGGATTCTTTCAGAATACCAGCCAGGAATTAAGTATCGGTGTGGATAAAAACACAAACTCTCAGGATAAAATCTATTATAATACAACAGGTATTTGGTACAATTCACCTTACTCAGGTTCATTAATGATGCGCCCTGTGTTCGGTACATGGGCTGAGTGTTCCGGTGTTGCCGAAGCTACTAAAAGTACACTTTCACTTTCTGTTTACCCTAATCCAGCAAACGATAAATTGTTCTTGAAGTATAATTCTTCAGTGTCGGAAAAATTAGCTTATTCTATTATGGATATGTTTGGAAGAACTATTTTAGCAAATCAATTATCTGGAAATAGTAGTGATCAAGCAATAGATATATCAACCCTTTCAGAAGGTGTCTATTTTGTTCGGTTAAGTTGCGGACAAAACACAACGACTTCCAAATTTATTAAAATAAAATAATACCTCAAAAACGGTCGGATGAATGAAGATGGGATTGAAATTGGCGAAGAACAAGATGACCAAGAATTATACGAACATATTAGGGTAGTGGTCGATCCGGGGCAATCGCTGCTAAGGATTGATAAGTTTTTAATTAATCACACCAAAAACGCCACACGTTCAAAAGTACAACAGTCGATCGAAAACGGTAATGTACTCGTAAACGACAAAACGATAAAATCAAATTATCGGGTTAAGCCAAATGATATCATCACAGTTGTATTTGCTCATCCCCCTCGTGAAATAGAGCTTATCCCTGAAAATATACCTATTAATGTTGTTTACGAAGATGATGATATAGTTCTCGTTAACAAACAAGCTGGTATAGTTGTACATCCTGGTTATGGTAACTACAGAGGAACATTGGTAAATGCATTGGTTTATCATTTTCAAAATTTACCTAATAAAACTTTGACAATTGAGAACCCTCAAGCTGTTTTGCGTCCCGGGCTAGTTCATCGTTTGGACAAGAATACAACAGGGATTATGGTAATTGCAAAGTCTGAAATAGCAATGGTTAAATTAGCGAAAGATTTCTTTGATCGTAATATGGATCGTAAATATGTAGCTTTGGTCTGGGGCGATTTTCAGGAAGATGGTGGTACCGTAACCGGCAATGTTGGAAGGCATTTAAAAGACAGGAAAAAAATGGATGTTTTCCCTGTAGATAGTGAGTTTGGAAAACATGCTGTGACACATTACAAAGTTCTAGAACGTTTTGGTTATGTTACATTAATTGAATGTAAACTCGAAACAGGAAGAACTCATCAAATCCGTGCTCATATGCAGCACATCGGACACTCCCTTTTCAATGATGATACTTATGGAGGAGACAGAATACTAAAAGGAACCACTTTTGCAAAATACAAACAGTTTGTTGAAAATTGCTTTACGCTTTTACCTCGTCAAGCTTTGCACGCAAAGTCTCTTGGATTCACTCATCCCGTGTCTGGTAAATATGTTCATTTTGATTCTGAATTGCCTGATGATATGCAATCTGTAATTTCCAAGTGGAGAGTTTATGCCAACAGCAATACACTCGAAGAATAATTCAGGAAGATTTTTCGGCTTCGAAAAATTCTTTCTGAGCGAATTTATTTACCCAAATTATCCATAGCATAAATATATATGCGTAAATTATAATTGTGAAGGTATAGGTGTGATTAAATTCGGTTAAAGCCCTACTATGCGTATCTATAATTGCAAGACAGGCAAGTCGTAATACATTTATCAGTTCTATGGAAATTATTCCTAAAGCTATATAAACTGTTTTGTATCTCCAATTTCCTTTATAGGACACAATAAAACCTGTAAATAAAGCGAAAAGAACGATCCCGTTGCAGCTGTCGCCTATCCACAGTCCTCCACTTCCGTCTATTCCTATCAATCTGTCAGCACCTGTAAAAACACTGTAATTGAGTAATTCGAGCAACCACTTTAATACCGAAACGGTAATATCAATTACAAATAAATCTACCGTTTCCATTGGGTGTATCCACCAATAGTAAAGCAAATACCATGAAATATAAAAGAGGAAAATAAAAATTAAAAATCTAACACTTGGGTTTTTAAGTAAGCGGACATCTTTCATATATTACAAAAAAAGAATCCCTTAAGCGGGATTCTTTTTTGCAAGATCATACATTTTTTTACCACCAAAAGCAGCTCCTGCAATTAACAGGAAACTTACTCCACTGTCAATGGGGACAGGACATGGAGGGAATGGCCCTCCGCAAGGTTTAGCATGTCCCATTCCTCCACCCATTCCGGCAAAAGTATTAGTTACAAACAATGGTGAGCAAATTAGAATAAGTGTTATTGAAATTTTAACTAGCTTTTTTTTCATGACTTAAGATTTTGGAATGATAAATGTTTTTGATAAAATATTATTTCACAAACTTTTTAACTACTGTACCATACGAAGACTCAATCTTCACTAGATACATACCTGCGAAACCATCGGGTAAGCTTACGTTTACAGTCTGATTGTAGGCCTCAACATTTATTACATCTGTAATGGTTTGGCCTAACATATTTGTTAAACTTATAGTTGTATTAGTAGATTCTCCGTAATTAAAATTAATCGTGTTACCTTGTAAAATAGGTAGTATTTCAACCGAATTTGTAGTGTTCGCTCCCATACCTGAAGAAGCTAGAGATTTGCAACTTCCGGATTTACTGAAATGAATAATGAATCGATTTTCATTGTCCCCTGCATTTATTCTGAATGCATATGTTGGGTTGGCACTTAAATCTACTGTTGTGTTAAGTAATTTATCCTCTAGTTTAACGCAAGTAAAATCATTTAAAAAATCAAAACCTTTTGCATCAATTCTGTAATATCCTGAAATACCTACAGTGGTGGCAAGCGGCATGTTGTAGGTTTCGTCATTACTGTTAAAAACATTGATAACAGAGTTAATTCCATCAATAGTCGAGTAAATTTCTGGTGCAGATTTTAATGGGCTTTTTCTGAACATATGATCTTTTCCAGCATCATATCCGTCAGTAGCATCATTTGAATTGCTCACTTTTAACGTGTGATTATAAGATATAGATTTATCACAGTTCGATAACTTTAATGTAAAGTATTGATCATCTAGTGCAGAACGAAGAGAACTGTTTGTAGCTGCTGTTTTGGCACTTTCATTAACATGTAAGGTTGCACCTGCACTTAGGGTATATACCCAAAACCCTTGAGAGGAGCCTATAACTGTTCCTGCTCCGTAATTGGTGTAGGAGCCTGCAGTCCAGTCATACATATCAATAGTTGGATCCAAGTTGGATGATGCTGCAAGAACTGAACTCCAAGAGATGCTCGAAGCAAAAGGATTTCCAACAAGGTTTGAACTTCCACTCGGGTAAGGAGCTGTATAACTGATTAAACTGCTTAAATTTTGATCACCTTGATTGGGAATACCAATTGTATTCATAGTAATATTTGGAATAGCTGAATAGGTAAAATCATTTGATAAGTATACCTCATAGCCGACCCCTGGATTTAATACAGTTGAAGAAGAGGTTACAGGGTTAAGGTTGTTTGAAGGTTCGTCCCAAGCAAAAGCAGAGCATTGTTGCAAAGGAGGATTGTAAATGTAGCTAATAGCAGGCAACTCATTATCCCAATCTACAAAAGTTGTTGTTTGAACTGGTGAAGAAAGGTCTGACCATGTTGTGTCACGAGCGGTTATAAATCGTTCAATAATAAAATCTCCACTAATAGTCCTTCCTGGCGTGATTGGAGCAATACGAGCAGTTCGACTAGCAGAGGATGCTAATGTGAAGCTAGACCCATTAGAATTAATGTTTCCTTGTGACATTGTTAAAACGTCTTTGATTGAATAGGCCCCCGAAGAAACAGAAACACCAACTCCTGAATTATTAATTGCTAGTTGCTCAAAAGAAGTAGTACCCGTTCCGGAAAGAGTTTGTGCAACGGAACCATTAAATGTTACAACATGAGAAAGACTTGGAGAAAAAGAACCGTTTTTCACCCAATTACCAGCAAGAGAAATATCATAATTATTTGCGTTCAATGTAGCACCGGCATTTACTGTGATGTTTCCTGTACAAACAAGGTTTTGTTGAAGTGATTTTGTGCCAGAACCACCAGAAATTGTAAGGTTTGAATAGTTAGAACCAGCCATAGGTTTTGGAACTAATCCAGTGACATAATTTAAAATTACAGTATTATTTGCAGGAGATGGGTCAAATAATCCTGCGGCTGTAACAAAACCATTGATGGTTAAAGTTAATGTAGAACCAGAACCATTAATCCATTTTGAAGTAGCTGTTAAAAGTGAGGTACCCAAAGTAAAATTCCCTAAATTTGTAACAATTTTTCCTGCAGCAAGCTGAGTAACAGAACTTAATTTTGAAATAACTGATGAACTAGAAATGGTTCTATTGGAGGCAAAATAATAACGTACAGTAGGCGCAGTTGTACCAGTAACTGTAAGAAATGCTCCTACTCCTGGACCAGTAAATTGAATTTGTCCTGTTCCTTTTTCTAGTCCCGTAGGGTTAAGTGTATAGTTATTAAGAACACTCAAAAACACGTTGGCTAACCATTGAATAGTCCCAGATACAACAAGGTTTCTACATGATGCTGCTCCAGAAATTGTAACCGTATGTCCAGATAAAATTGTTAAGTCATCTCCTCCTCCTGGAATTCCAGCAGGTGACCATGTGGTTGGGTCTGTCCAACTTGTCCCCACCCCTGTGGAGACACGAACAATTCCAAAAGAACTTAGCGAAAGGCTTAGTGAAAGGATGCTTAGAATAATTATCTTTTTCATAGTTGTAAAATTAATTTATTGCACAAATATAAAAATATTTTTTCGAATAAAAGTTTTTTTTTGCCCTTAAAATTTAATCTGCGACCAAACGGTTAATAAGAATGAGGTTTGCAGCAATGATTGTTCATAATATACTTGTTAATTCTTTACTTAGCGGACTTACGGAAGAGGATAACATGGCAATTAATTCCCCTGTTTCAGAGATAATAAACTTGGTAAAATTCCATTTTGGTTTATCATCATTCCATCCATTTTCACTTTTAGTGGTCAACCAATGGTAAATTTCATTCTGATTTACACCTATAACATCTGACTTTTCTTGTATCTGAAAAGAGACTCCATAGTTTACTTCACAAAAACTTTGAATAGATTTGTTGTCACTTTTTTCTTGTTCACCAAAATTGTTTGATGGAAATCCAATGATATATAAATTGCTTTTGTGGGCTTGATACAAAGTTTCTAATTCTTCGTACTGAGGAGTGAATCCGCATTTGGATGCAGTATTTACAATCAACACTTTTTTGCCTTTCAGTTGAGAAAACGGAAAGTCTTTGCCATCAATCGTTCTGAATTGAAAATCGTAAAACGATTTTGAATTTTTTGACAATTCAATGTTTGCTGGGCGCTTACTCATTTTTTTTGGATAAAAAACTTTCAGCAGATTATAAAGTAGTTTGGATGCCATAAATTGGTTTAGTCAAGAATAATAAGCTTTGCAAACTTAAGGAGCAATTGCTTTTGCCCTACACCTTCGAAAAATACTGTTGCTTTATTATTTGGAAAATCTCCTTCCATGTTTATTACTTTTCCGTTTCCGAAACGTTCGTGAGAGACATTCATTCCTACCTGAAGTTTACGAAGACTTTCGGTATCAAAATCGGAAGTGGTTTTATTAGCTGTATTCACTTTCACCAGTTTTTTCCCTATAACAGGTCGAGGTGTAAATGTTTCTCTTGGCTTACCTGTATTCAATTTTGCTTTGGCCGGATACATGGAGTCTCCAAACAATCGGCCGGAGTTTTCCTGAGGTAATTCTACATACTTCTCGTCTAATTCTTCAATAAACCTGCTAGGTTCGCTATAGATTAAGTTTCCCCATTTATATCTGCTGGTGGAGTAGGAGAGGATCACTCTTTTTTCGGCTCTTGTTATCGCTACATAAAACAATCGTCTTTCTTCTTCCAAGTCGGCTCTGTCGGTTAGCGACATTTGCGAAGGAAATAAATTTTCTTCCAATCCTACTATATATACATAAGGAAACTCCAGTCCTTTGGCGGCATGTATGGTCATTAGGGTAACCTTATTTT
>Ga0194047_10002365_pt1 | contig 10844 bp, 8 predicted proteins | sample JunL225m_MetaG_2_FD_160070 | JGI IMG/M metagenome (GOLD analysis project Ga0194047, IMG submission 160070) | Anoxic zone freshwater microbial communities from boreal shield lake in IISD Experimental Lakes Area, Ontario, Canada - Jun2016-L221-5m | ecosystem: Environmental > Aquatic > Freshwater >...
GCGACAAACCACTCCCCGGCCTCTTTACAGTGAGGTTTTCATCCGTAAATGGTTCACCCGCCCTAATCGTGCATGCAGCAACAAGGCTTTTCCTGGCAACACCAATGTTCTTCCGTTCACTCAGTGTTGGACACTTTCTGCCGGTGCCAAGCGCCTGCTCGACAACACGAATAGCAGTTACCATCTGTTTTAATTCGGCTGGTTCAAGCGATGCCTTGTGATCCGGGCCTGGCAGGGAACGATCAAGTGTGAAATGTTTTTCAATGATCACGGCGCCACGGGCTACAGCGGCAATCGGCACGGCGATCCCTTCCGTATGGTCCGAATAGCCGACCGGCAAGCTAAAGGCGATTTTCAGGGTATCCATTACTTTAAGGTTCACATCCTCAAACGGAGCGGGGTATTCAGTGGTACAGTGTAGAAGTGTCACCTTGTCGTGCAAGGTTGTCTGGCCTTCAGCAGAACAGTAGGCCTCACGAAAAGCTGCTATTGCCGGGTTGCCCTTACCTACATATCCAAAAGCCAGAACGCCGAGAGCATCTTCAATCTCACCCAGCGTGCTCATGCCCGTGGATAGAATCACCGGTTTTCCTGTCTGGGCAATTTTGAGGAGTAACGGTGCGTTAGTAATATCACCGGAAGGAATCTTGATACGGGTCAGATCGAATCGTACTGCCAGGAGTTCTAAACTTTCAAGATCAAATGGTGTTGATAGAAATTCTATGTCGCAAACCTTGCAATGCTCTATCAGGATTTCATGGGCATGGTCGTCCAGTTCCAACTTGCGGATCATTTCATGCTGGGACTCGTCGGCATCAGTTGTCCTGGTCTGGTAATCTGCTTTAGGTGCCAAGCGGCTAACCAGTTTGTCTGCTTTGAAGGTCTGGAACTTAACCGCATCAGCACCGGCTTCGGCTGCAACCTCCGCCAATTTTATTGCCATATCGAGAGAGCCGTTGTGATTCACCCCTGCTTCAGCGATTATATACGTGTGTTGTGCCTTCATCGTGTCTCTCACAGATCGTAAAAATGTTTTGTAGTGCCAAGGTTGGCTTGCTTCAGGTGCCCCTTGATCTGTACAGATGACTCACCAAGGCCGTAGAGTGAGACAACGTGTCTGTTTTTCTCGCGGAAAGAGTGAGAAAGAACTTTATTTATTCCAGCCACTATAGATTCTGTCGTTTCCAGACAGTCAACAATCGAATCTGCTTTGAGACGTCCGGACTGGCGATCTCCGATGTTGACAGTCGGCGTATAACAGGCAGGCGCCTCAATGATTCCGCTGGAGGAGTTGCCGATTACAGCATCAACATGCTGCAGAGCACTCAAGTAGCGTTGCTGCCCCATAGATGTGAACATTGCGACCCGCTCTTTATTTGTATCGGCATATTTATCAATCATCTGCCCAAGTATTCTACCGTCGGTGTCGGAGTTAGGCTTGGTAAAAATAATCCTTGCGTCTGGAAAAACATCCAGCGCATCAAGAATGGCCTGCATGGCAACCTGAGGTGCTGTTGCGCCAAGAGTTGCGGGGTGGTAAGTGACCAGAAAACAGGTAGTGCCCAGTTCAAAGTTTATGCTCTGTTCAAGCTGAATTCTTTCCAGTCGCTCCAATCGGTTGATGTTTTCAATTCCAAGAGATCCGACGTTAAAAACCGTATCCGGATGCTCTCCCATTTGAATGACCCGGATACGATACGGTTCGGCTGCCACAAAATGCAGATGTGACATCTTCGTGATGGCGTGGCGCATACTTTCATCAATAGCGCCTTCAGTTGTTTCTCCACCGTGAATATGTGCAACTGGAATCCGAGCAACCAGCGCAGCCATGGTGGCTGCCAGAATCTCGTATCTATCTCCCAGGACGACCATAATATCGGGCCGCAATCGCTCCAGTGCATCGGCGAAGCCGATCACCCCGAGGCCGATCGACTTGGCAATCCCAACCGGCGTATCACTGGAAAGCAGCATCTCAACCTTGGCATTAATGGTGAAGCCATCTTCCTCAATAGTCTGATAGGTGAGGCCAAACTCAGGAGAGAGGTGCATACCGGTGGCGATTATCTGAAGTTGAAGATCAGCGTCAGCCTGAATCTCCTTAATCAACCAGTAGAGAAGTCCGTATTCGGCTCGGGTGCCGGTGACGACGCAGATCTTACGCTCTGTCATAATTTTCGCCCAGTGTTGCGCTGCTTGGAATGTTGATCAATCGTCTTTCAAGCGACTCCGCCACACGCAACTCCATCCTGGGGCAATCTGAAAACATCGGTAATTTGTGCATGAGCGTCCAGGCAGGGCGGGTCATGATCCCGACATCGTTGGTGTATTGGAGAATTTCGTCCCTTAGTTCCGCATTTTCCTGTTCCAGCAGAAGAATATTAAGCCAGTAGTTACTCCTCGCAAATGATGGTTCAATAAAAAAGCTGACACCTTCAATGCATGCAAACGCTTCACTATACCTCTCTGCCAGCGCTCGCTTGCTTTGCAGAAACAGCGGAAGCTGCTCAAGCTGGGCGCAGCCTAGAGCAGCATTGATATTCGGCATACGGTAGTTGTATCCGACCATGTCGTGATTGAACTCCCAACGATGCGGCAGTTTGGCAGTTGTTGTCAGATGCTTGGCAAGTCTCCCCAACTCCTCGTTGTTAGTGAGTATTGCTCCGCCACCGCCGGTGGTGATAATCTTGTTGCCGTTAAAACTGAGTGCCGAAACCTTTCCACAGTTGCCGGTGTGACGTTTCTTGTAAAATGATCCCAGCGATTCGGCTGCATCTTCTACCAGTTCGAGTTGGAAGCGTTCACATACATCAAGCAGTGGATCAAGATCGACCGGATGACCGAAGGTGTGCATCGGGAGCACCGCTTTTATGCGCCGACCGGTCATCCGGTTATGGCAACCTTCAGGCCGTATCTCGGCAATATCTTCCAGATATTCAGCCAGACGATGGGGATCCATCCCCAGGGTTCGCTCCTCGCTATCTACAAAATGGCAAAAGGCTCCGCAGTAGGTAACCACATTAGCGGTGGCAACAAAGGTGAGGGCAGGGACTAGAACCTCATCCCCTTCCTCTACACCGACAATCCGCAAGCAGACTTGGAGTGCCGCCGTTCCATTAACCACAGCGACAGCGCGTTTTACTCCGGTATATGCAGCAAGTTCTGCCTCAAAACGGTCTACGTAGGCACCGACTGAAGAGACCCAAGCGGTGTCAAGGCATTCCTTCACATATTGCCATTCATTGCCGCCAAAGGTTGGCTCATGGAGTGGTATGGCTTCGCTCCTTGAGCCAGTAACATTGCGCAATGCGTCAACTATTTGTGTAGCAAGAGTTGTTACATTCATGTGTATTGCCTTGAAAACAGACATTATTTATCAGGCAGGCACTATTTCCAAGATTTTCTTGTGGATCCTCTCGTAGAGGGTATCGGCAACATTTTCCAGATCCCGGCGGCATTCTCCGACATACTGGCCGAAATTCTGCGCCACCATCCGCCCTTTTTCGGAATCGTCTGACTGTACGTGGATAGTCTGCATTTTGAGTCCGAAAAACTGCGTTTCCAGCATATTCAGAGGAGATATGAACACCCTGTAGAAGGGGTTTTTTGATATGGATTTAAAGTGCTTGTCAAGCTGGATAAATTCACCTTCCAACTGACGTTTGCGGCGGTATTTAAAACAATCGGATATTCGGTCAAGCACCTCTTCTGTTTTTTCGAGATTCTTTTTCAACCCCTGCCAGGCAGCGTAAATTTTCGCATCCTGCTTTGTCAGGTATTGAATGTCATAACGTTCGAGGACATTGTCAACCTTGTACCACTCTTCGGCCACCACTCGTTCTGACAACTCCTTACCGAACAACTGGTCCATCGGAACGAATTCAGTGCCCTCGATCTTTGCTCCCCCTTTGGTGGTGTTGATGTAGCGCCGTCCGGGAAAGGATGTTATCCTATGTTCAAGCGCTTTTTTGAAAGCGTAATACGTAGGATTGGTCAGCATCTGTTCGCCATACACATCCTCTATTTCGAATGTGCCGGCCAGATCACGAGCAGTGGCCATATGGTCACGTGTGACCCCCTCACCATGCTGATGGCTCTCAAACTGGATCCCATTGGCGTAAGACTGTTTGTTACGCATTCCAAGATTCTGTCCGACAAATATGATTGGATTGAATCCCAGCAGCGCCAAAAGCTGCAGTGTTGTTACGGCAACAGACGGCGCATCGTTGACAATCTCCAGAGGCCTTTTGTCCGGATATTTCAGATAGTAGGGGGACACCCAATCCCGATCCATGGTCATGTAGAGTTTCGGGCCCTGATAGTACGACAGGCACTCAAAACCAAGAGAAGTTCCGTAAATCAGTGGCACATCCGTGATCCCTTTTTCAACCAGTTCGGTGAAGGTATAGAAATTGGTCTGGTGAGGGTCCATTGAAACTACGCCGTCCGGATGGATGTCATGAGCGGCCAAAGCTTTGATGGCCGAACTGACGGCAAATATGTAGGCGCTTCCTTCCTTTTTAACCCGCCTCAGGTTGTCCAATTCATCATCCAGAGACGGCCCGGCGGCAACCAGGATGGCCGGCTTGTCGGTAAAATTGTCTCTGTCGCAATGAAAGATATTAGGATTATTCAGATTATCGACAAAATTCATCATGCTGTTGATAGCCCAGCGTTTCTCGTGAGCGATGATAGTGCCTCTGCTCATTCTGGAAAACCTGGCGTGCTCTACAAAAAGGGGTTTAAATCGTTCAAACTCTTCATGGAAAATACGTTCGTATGCAGGCAGGGTAATAAAGGATATCCGTTCGATGTATCTGTTCAAAAAGTCAGCAGCAAATGCTTCCGCGTCCGTATCTTTTTCTACAACGTAGATGCTTTTGATGAATCGCCTGTTAAGAAGATCAAGCCTCCTGGAGGAAATAAAACATTTAAAAATATCTATGTTAGGTTCATATAGGGTTATAAACTTGTCCGGATACCGTTTTACAAACTCTTCCACGTGGTATCCGAGTCCTAAACCATAGAAAAAGAAATGTTCGTGGCGGGCTATCTCATCCGGATCGATCTTGTCTATCAGTGCCTGAGCTTCACGAACTGGGTCATACTTGCTGTGAAGAGAAATCGTGTTACCTTCGGAAAGAACCTCCAGGGTCGGTTTACCGGTTCGCGAGGTAGCCATCTTGATTCGGCTCTCGTCTATTTCATCAGCCTTTTCTCGGAGTTTATACCAGATACCGGGGAAATATTTCTTCAGAAATTGAATGTTTTCAATAAGCGCCATTGTGCTTCTCCTCGATAACGGTGAGGTGTTAGGAGATCATCGGTTCCTTTTAGCTGCTGAGGATCCTGCACGAAATGTGCCTTCAAAAAACCTTCCGCCATAGCGCTGTGGGGTTGCATTGCATTTAACCTGTTTTTTAAGTGTATGCTTGTGGCATAGGCCGATTTTCGCTTGATTTGTTCGAAGGCACTGAGGTCAAAAGTTTGGCTGGATGTGTGGCGGGTCAAAATGATGACAGGATGAAGACTGCATATACTTCATGCCGCCTTCATCCTGTCGGAATACAGGTATGTTGAGTCATGTTTACATTCCCTTTAGTGCTGCGGTAAGTTTGTAAGTAAGGGAAATATCTGTTTTCGCAAGTTCCTGCCCGGCGGTTTGGCTCAAGTACTGCGCCATCGGCGAAGAAATAAGGTTTGCTGGCGTAATGAGCTGTTCCAGCGCGGCCCGCCGACTGGTAAGATCCGATCTCATAGCTCCAATAGCCGAAGAGGCTGCTCGAATCTGGGCATCGCTCGCCTCGTTGGGGCCACTGGTGGCAAGCGCCGGAATACCGACATCCTTAAACAGCTCCGCCCACATCAGTTTTGTTTCATCGCTTGATGCCGTATCGAGAGCCGGGTTATCCAACTTGCCGGGTGGGATGGTCATCGCCTCGATCTGCTGGCGGATGCTGCTGATACTCATCAAATACTGCTGGCGTTGCTCACTGCCGCGCAGAAATGGCGGATAGCTGTTGGTTACCTCGTTCATCTTCTGCTGCGCCGCACCCATCAGCTCATCAACCGCCTTGCTGGTACGAACCGCCAGAACCTGAACTTCTGTGGCGTCCTTGCCGCTCTGAAGTGCGGCCAGGCGACTGGCTGATACACCATTAGCGCTCTTGTCTGGCTTGTCTGACTTGCCTGACTTGTCCGTTCTGCCCAAGGTGTCGTCGCCTGACGTTGTCTTTTGAGACTGCATAGTCAAGCGTGAGCTCTTAGGTTGTGCTACAGCCTGATCATTCTTGATAGGTTGCATTGTGATTTCCATGGTATTATCCTCCGGCCCGAAGGGAGGGGGCCTTCTACCCCCTCCCCTTTATGCCGCCGGTTTCCCGGTCTTATTCTCTGTTACTAGAACAATCTCAGTACTGACTGAGCCGCATCGGAAGCCATCTTGAGCGAGGTTGTGCCCAATTGCTGCCTAGTCTGTAGCATCAGCATGTTGGCGCCTTCCTCGTTCATATCCGCCAGAGTCAGGTTGTCGGCGCCCTTAAGCAGAACGTTGACCATACCGTCGGTGAAATCCTGACGGATGGTGACAACGCTTAAGTTGGAAGCCAGGGTTGACGACTGAGTCCGCAGGGTGGCGATTGCAGTATTAAGCTCATTGACTGCGTTGTCAATGCCTGAATCGCCGGACCAGCCTCCGCCAACCGTTGTGGTGATCTTGTAGGTGAGTGCAGTTCCGCTGGCAAGTCCGGTAGAAAGAGTGATGATGTTGCCGGACACCGTATAGCCAGTGGTTAATGTCGTGCCGCCAACAATAACTTCAGTGATGGCCTGGCCGGTTGTGAGGGTTTGACCGGTAAGAGTCACTATCTGGTCGGCCAATTTTGCGGCTGCATCTCCAGAAGTAAAACCTGAGTTGTAAGCGTACGTTACTTTACCCAGGGTAGGGGCGGCGCCGGTAATAAAGGTAATTGTGAATCCTGATGTCGAGCTTCCGCCTATCGTATAGTTGGCCGGATCAGCCCATGCGCCATCAACCATTACAAGACCGGTCAATTTCGTTTTATTATCCGCACCGAAAGTGCCTGTTACATAACTTGCAAGTATATTCGCTCCGCTGGCAATATCCCCGGTTGCCATGTTATAAACTAGGTTATTTCCACCAGCCATAACTTCGCCACTTGCGTTCATGGAACCGATTGATAACTCGAATCGAAGGGAGGTATTTTTAGAAAAATTGATACCGGAATATGTTCCATTTGCCTGAGCTATACCGGTAATATTATTCAGATAGGTGCCAGTGAAATTAATCGCACCTGAAATTCCAGATGATATTGCGACACCATCTGTCCCGCTCGAACCCAAAGGATTTATTCCAGAGAGCTGTGAATTGAAAAACGCCACAAGACCTGAAGCAAAACCGCCAGAGAAGGCCGTAGCACCTGAATATACTGACCCGGTGACGCCTGCTATAGAACCATCTGCCCCGAAGCGGATTCCCTCGACGACAACAGCATCAACCTTTATGGCACCAGTGTACATTGAAACACCTGAAAACGTGCTCCCTCCCAGAAGACCAGATACTCCTGATATATTAACTACGATAATTCCTGACGTCGTACCTCCCACTCCACCTAGTAACATGTCTTCCACACCTGACGCAGCAGAACCATTCCATTCGCCTGTGGCAATCGGTGAAGACGTTGAAGCAGCGAAGGAACCTGCTGGCAATGCAGTACTGAGCGTGGCAGTGTGAGTAACAATACTAACCGTCTGAAAACCGGTTGTTGTGGCTGTTCCGGTAATGCCGGCTGTGACCGACGCGACGGTGACGGTATTGACCCCAAGGCCGGTTGCGGTTGCGTCGAAACCGGAAATGGCCAGATAGGAAGCTCCGTTTTCGTTGAAGAGCACGTTGAGGAAGTCGCTTTTTAGAAAGTTCTTGCCTTTATAGCCGGAATCTCCGGCCATTTGGGTTATCTGCGTCAGGATCGTGTTGTATTGCACTCCCAAGGCGTTTCTGTCACTGGTCCCTGCCGAACGGGCGGCCTGGGTAAGGCCTTTGGCTGCCTCGATCAGGGCGGTGATAGCGGTTATGCCCTTGTTTGCGGCCTGGACGCCCTGCACGGCCTCGGTCATACCATCCTTACGGGTGGTGAGGTCGGCGGCGCGTTGGGTGTGCCCCTGGGCGGCGAAGAAGTTGGTCGGGTTGTCGAGGGCGGTATTTACTTTTTTTCCTGAGGAGAGTCGTTCCTGGGTTCTGTTTAGAAGTGTTGTTGTGCTTTGCAGTGAAAGCAGATTGGTCCGCATGCCTGCGGTTAAGGAAATATCGTTGAGTGCCATGATTATTTACTTCCTTTCTGGATTTTTTCGGTACGGCATTCTGCCGTCCGTTTTGGTCTACTTGCTTATATACCGCTTGCTTTGGCCTCTTTTGTAAGCCTCCTCTCGTGGCCGGTTTCTGCAGTGGTATTTAGTCGGTTGTTTTAGCTTGTCGGTAGGAATGGAGAAAACTTTAAATAAATTCACAAATCATTTTTGGACAGACCCAACTGCGGGCCTAAAGGATTGACACGATAAGTTCGGATTATAGTCAAAAACCTTAACGCAAGGGCGCAAAGCCGCAAAGGCACAAAGTCTCTTACTACTTTTGTCTTGGTAGATCCTCGATATTCCTGAACTTCTTAATACCTGGCTTGGGAACGATTGGACGCAAACGGTGAGCGACATCAAACAGCTCACGAATCCTGATAAAATAGGCTTGGTCGGGAGCAAATGTCCAGAGGGCTTGTTCAGCCTCCTCGAATGTACGGAATTTGACTATACCCATGGTGAGTTATTCCTTGTTTTTCGCTGTTCTATCAGCTTTTTAAAAAACAGGGCATCGTGCTTATCCTGTGGCCTTACCGTGTCGCAAATGCTTTTCTTTCGGCGTATCAGGCTAACAGGTTGGATATTGCCATATTCTCCCACACAATGGACAGAATCGAATGTTTAAAGCAAATCAAAAAAATGCAAGAGAGATTTCCTGAATTATTTACAGAGTTACCGATAAGATGATATAAGGGCCAAACTGGCGGTTGGTTTGTGTCGCATCGATCGTAGCCAAGGAGTGCCAAAGGAGAAAATGATGAAAATATTCTTGGGAGTCATAACGGTTGCGTCCCTGATTTGCCTCATCGGAGGTTGTACAAGAGCTACCAGCACCGGCATCAAAATGCCGACTGAAGAAGAAGTCACTTCTCTGCCAGCTGGTAATTTTAACGACCGGATGAAAAATCTTGCCGATCAACTCAATAAAAATGCTGTCCCCATCAGACACACTAACACCTATATAGTAACAAGTTTTACAAATCTGGATAAACTTGGTGATACTACCGCGCTTGGGCGGCTGATTTCCGAGAACCTGATGAATGGCCTACAGGTACATAAATGGCAGATACTTGAAGTTAGGCTGACTAAAGGGATTGATGTAAATGCGGCCGGAGAGTTTTCTCTGAGCAGGGATGCGAATAAACTGAAGGATGAATACAAGATCAGTGGCGTTGTTACGGGTACCTACTCTGTTGCAGATGGCAACCTCACGATAAATGCCCGTGTTATTGACGTAAATACCGGTATAGTGGTTTCCTCAGCCCAAACGTACATTCCTGTAAATTGGATTCCTGACAATTCATTTTCTGGTGAGAACAGCGGTAAAGCAATGAAGATAGTCAGCGATGGGATCAAATAAAATGAATATATATATCAGTTCAGTTGTATCCTCAGTTCTACTGGCAGTTATTCTCACCGGATGTGCCTCTCAAAACACGCCTATTCGTTTTGGTGTCTGCTATGGCAAATCATTTAATCAGCTTTTGGAGTCAACAGACCTGAAACCGTTGTTTAATGATATTGCTCGCGAACTCTGTACTGAACCTTGTGTTACGGATGGTACACCCCTGCCCACAGATAAGCCGGATAATAGCTCCCGCTGTCTGGCCGCAAACGAAAAAAACAGTTATTCCGTCCTAGTCACAGACTTTGTTGATATACAATCCTTCACCCCGGCTTCTCAAGGTCTGTTGATGGGAGAGTTGATGCGCGGTAGCCTGAGTTCTGTGTGCAGTACAAAAATAACGCAGGTGGAGTTCGCCAAATTCTTCAATTTGAATGAGAAGGGTCTGGTTGTCCTTTCGAGAAAGGTTTCGGAGATAAAAAAGGATGAATATGATCAAACCGAGGCTATTGTAGGGACTTACAGCTACCTCAACAATAAAGTTGTCATTTTTGCACGCAAGATAAACGTTGTATCAGGCAAAATTTCACGGATGGTTACACGCGAGATCGACTATAACTGTGCCGGTGGAAGTGTGAGCTACTCCGTAAAATAATGTTGTGTTTCTCAACGACTCAATGGATTGTAACTACACACAAACTAATTTGGATTTGTATCTGGAAAATATGTAAGGCGGCTGCTTAGAGTAGGTGATGCAGATTTCGAAACCTCTGCAACATCCGATTCTACAAGTATCCCAGCGGCAGATTTGAGCTGGAACACCCTGATGAAGTTATCATACAGAGCATATTTGTAGTCTCGCAGGGCAATGGAGTACGTCTGTTCTGCATTTAGTAAATCAATGGCATTACGTGTGCCGATATTTCTCCCTTTTTTTACGGCATCCAGTTGGATTTCAGCAGATGCCATTTTCTGTTCCAGCGCTTTTATGAGACTGATGTTGTAACGAAGATTATAAAAGGCCTGCTTAACATTTTCACGTTGTTGGTCCAGAGTTTCATCGAATATATGCCGCCGTTCTTCCTCAGAGGCCACCGCCCTGCGAACCTTGGCAGCGGTCTCCCCCCTGAAT
>Ga0194047_10002369_pt1 | contig 10836 bp, 10 predicted proteins | sample JunL225m_MetaG_2_FD_160070 | JGI IMG/M metagenome (GOLD analysis project Ga0194047, IMG submission 160070) | Anoxic zone freshwater microbial communities from boreal shield lake in IISD Experimental Lakes Area, Ontario, Canada - Jun2016-L221-5m | ecosystem: Environmental > Aquatic > Freshwater...
AAGCATCAGCAACTTCAAATCTGGATCTTCTGCAACTACAGTTGCTAACTCACATACGGTTACATCACAGTCGTTACCAGTTGCATGCGAGTGACGCACACCCAAACCGCGTGCACGCAATAGCCCATACGGAATAACGCTCATTGCGCCACTCTGGCTAATGATGCCGATAGGCCCATCCATAGGCTGGACTTCGGTAAACATAGTTGAGAAGCTCGCCACGGCACCCGTACCAAAATTTGCCAAGCCTTGCGAATTCGGACCCACTATGCGCATTCCACTTGCTCTGGCGCTGACCTTCATAGCTTGTTCTTGCAGTTTGCCTTCAGGATGAGATTCACCAAAACCCGAGCTCATCACAATACTCAATGCAACACCGGCTTTAGCGCACTCTTCCACAGCTTGAACCGCCAAATCACCTGGCACAGCAATGATGGCTACATCTGGTACTTCAGGCAAACTTTGAAAAGTTGAAAAACTATGGAAACCCTGCACTTCACTTCGCATAGGGTTGATGGGATATACCTTTCCCTGAAATCCAAAGCGAGAAAGATAGGCAATAGGTCGACCACCAATTTTGTTTGTGTTGTCAGAGGCGCCAATAACAGCGATTGATTTAGGCGCTAGCGCGGTACGCAAAGCGGCACGTGGGTCAACTGACATGTGTATCTTTCACAAAATATGGCAAGCTTCTTCCTGCAATGGTTCGAACCTCACAACGCACTTGATCATCCATAAGCACATCGACTTCAGCGTGGCCCATCACACGAATGCCATCTGCCAAATCGACCATCACGATCCGATAAGGAACGATGGCTCGAAACTCATCACTCGGTGCACGATGCACCAACGTGCTAGCGCACACCTTACCCAGACCTGAAGCAAGGTGCGTATTGGGACTTGTCTGACCGCAGGTTGGACAGAAATCGCGCTTGAAGTACCAGCGGTTTGCGCATGTACCGCATTGCTGATAGTGCAGATGATCGCCACCTTGTGTCCAGTCATTGATATTCATACCGACTCCAACACCAAACTCACATGCGAAGAAAGTACGCCACCATCCGCATGTAATAGAGAAACACCAGATCGGCGCGCCTGACGCTCTCCAGCGCGACCCGTCATTTGCAAATGCGCCTCAGCAAGATGCGCCATGGCTCCAGCTACTCCGCAGTGGCCATAAGAAAGCAATCCGCCGTGCAGATTTAAAGGTGTGGCAGCGTCCTTGCTAAAACGACCTTCTCGCGCCCAGTTACCGGCCTGCCCACGAGGAGCCAAACCGATTTCTTCGAGCAGCATGGTGAGGGTAATAGTGAAGCTGTCGTAAATCGCTATGTACTCCACCTCACTTAACTTTCGACCGGCGGAGTGCAAAGCACGTTGCGTACATTGACCCGCCCCAAAGTCATTGAGATTCTTCATAGCGCTTATGTGCTGCGCATTGTGATGCTGAGCGGCACCAGTTATTTTCAACGGATAACCTCCCACTGGCTCAGCCGACACAACAACAGCACATCCGCCGTCTGCTACTGAGCAGCAATCTAAGATCTTTAAAGGCGATGCAATCGGCCGAGAAGCTAATACATCGTCTTCGGTAATTGGTTTTTGAAATTGGGCACCTGGATGCCGTGATGCATGCTGACGCATCAACACAGCAAGTGCAGCAAAATCTTGTTCCGTCGAACCAAATGCTTTCATATAGCTAGAAGCCAACAATCCGTAGTAGGCTGGAATAGTGGCTCCCAAGGGAACCTCATAAACAGGATGACCCACTTGGGCAAGTACTTGAATTGCCGAATCTCTGCTTTGACCCGTCATGCGATTTTCACCACCGATAACGAGTATTCGACGTGCAGCGCCAGAAGCTACTAGTTGCTTTGCCAACATGACAAGCCCCAATCCAGTAGCGCCGCCCATCTGAACGGTGTGCGCATATTGAGGGCTTATTCCGAAATGCTCACAAAACAAAGTTGCAAGCATTAAATGGGGCAAGGTGGTTGAGTATCCACAAATTACACCGTCTATGTCGGAGCGCGAAAGTCCTGCGTCCTTGAGTGCCAAATTGCTCGCCTGGCTCATCAGGTCAAGCGTGCTACTTCCTTCGTGTTTGCCGTAGGAGGTAAGTCCACTGCCAACTAAGTAACTCATGCGTGCTCTCTGTTGTCACCACCTAAGTAAACACGATGTAGCAAATCACCTTCTCTGAGTTCTTCAGAAAACGCCGAAGCCACTGTACGACCTGTCTGCATAAGGTATCCGTAATGTGCATGGCGAAGGGCTTTGTCTACTAATTGCTCCACCAACAAAATTGCAAGGCCCTGCGAACATAACTGAGTCGCCACATCCAAAATCCTATCGATGACCATAGGGGCCAGTCCACTGGAAGGCTCGTCGAGTATCAATAACTTGGGATCACCAATGACCCCTTGCGCAACTGCCAATATTTGCTGCTGACCACCCGATAGCCTAGAGGCCATTTGTTGTTTGCGCTCAGCCATTTCTGGAAATAAATCGTAAATGCGTTCAAGCTTGCTGCGGTCCCCTTTGGGCGCATTGGCATACGTACCGATGAGAAGGTTGTCCTCGACCGAGAGACTATGAAAAACCCGGTGTCCTTCAAGCACTTGAATGACACCATGTTGCACAATATCTCTGGGTGAACTGTGGGTGACATCTTTTCCGTCAAACAAAACTTGTCCGGATTTTTTGGGTATCAATCCCGAAATTGCGTGCAAAAGTGTGCTCTTACCAGCGCCATTTCGGCCCAGTAAAACTACAAATTCACCTTTTCGTACATCAATAGAGGCTCCGTGCACCACTTCCGCCTTGCCATATGCCACATGGACATCTTGGACATGTAACAGTATTTCATCTGGGCGCTTGTTAGACGTACTCATTTATCAAGCTCCTAGATAAACCCGAATCACTTCTGGATCTGTTCTCACTTCGTCAGAAGCACCATGCTTGATCATTTTTCCAACATTGAGCGTTGTAACCCGATCTGAAATTCGAAAAACAAAATCAGTATGGTGCTCCACCAGTAACACGCCTATTCCAGAGCTGCGCAATGTATGAATGACCTGAGATAAGTGCTCAATCTCTTGCGTCGTTAGACCGCCGGCAGGTTCATCTAACAAAATAAAAGAGGGGCGCATTGCTAATCCGCGCGCAATTTCTAAAAATCGCTGCTCTGCATGGTCCAAAAGATTTGCACGCCGGTGTATGACATGACCTAATCCAACACCATGCAATAGCTCTGTAGTTTGCTCCAGAAATTTCTTGTCTTCGCGGGCTACCGATGGCAGTGAAACCGCACTAGCAACAAAACCAGATTCACTATGTGACCACGCCCCAAGTGTTGCATTCTCTAAAACAGACAACATGGGTAAGAGGCGCGGCTTTTGAAAAGTACGCGCAACCCCCACGGCTGCACGCCTTTGGACTGATGCTAAAGATAAGTCTTCATCGCCAAGTTTTATCGCGCCAGACGTTGGCTGGTAATACCCTGACAAAAGATTCAGAAGCGTTGTCTTGCCACTGCCGTTAGGCCCTATCAAGCCATGTACTTCACCGGGTCGCAAAGACAAAGATACTTGTTCTAGGGCACTCAAGCCCCCAAATTGTTTGCTGATGTTTATGGCTTGGAGTTCAGATTGCATCGCACTCATTCACGGACCTTTAAGGCTTTCGCTAGTCTGCTTAAGTCTGGCGTGATCGGTTCACGGTGCACAGTTCTGGGTCGCAAGCGTTCAGAAATAATTTCAAACATGCGCCCAATGCCCTCTGGCACTACAAGAACCACTACCAGGAGTAACAAGCCATAGAAAAAGTTACCTAGCTTGGCTAATGGCGAAACAAGCTCTGGCAATGCGGTGAGTACTACCGTACCCAAAAAAGGGCCGATGATGCTGCCTCTTCCACCAATAATGATGCAAACAAAAAAGAACATGCTCAACTCGAACACAAATGTGTCTGGGGTGATATAACTTTGTAGGCTCGCAAACACTGCACCAGAAACGCCAGCAGTGATGCCACTAAATACAAAAGCCAGCAGTTTTGCTTTGAAGACAGGAACGCCTACAGCTTGGGCTGCAACTGGGTTATCTCTTATGGAGATGAAAGCGCGGCCCCACATTCTGCGTGCAATATTCCACGTCAACCAAGTTACAAACAGTGCAATTGCTGTGACAAGATAATAAAAACCAATAGGGCTGTCGAAGGGCTTAGGAAACATAGGCCCAGGCAAACCAATGCCACCTCCAGTGAGATCGACTTGCGCAAGAACAATTTCATTCACGATCATCGAAAAAGCCATCGTCGCCATGGCGAAGTAGAAACCCGGCAAACGCAGTGAGGGCAAGCCTAAGGCTAGGCCACACAAGCCTCCCAAAAGTCCTGCGACAAATACAGAAAGCGTTGGGTCAACACCCATCTTCCCCGCAAGGATGGCAAACGTATAAGAACCAATAGAAAGTAAGCCTACGTGGCCAATTGAAAGCTGGCCTGTGAATCCAACTACCAAGTTAAGGCCTGCGATCAATATCCAATACACGGCGATTAGTGATGCAAGGTGAAGTTGGTATTGATCGCCCGCCCAAAATGGCAAAGTAGCGATCAAAGCTGTACCCGCTAGTAAAGAGAGCTTCTTAGTGGTTTGCAAACTCATACGGGCCTCACGTTCTTGGCGCCCAACAAGCCTTCAGGTTTAATTAGTAGAACCACCATGAGAAGCCCCACGGCAATAGTTTGTTGGTATTCACCGCCAAAGTAATAACTCGCAAATGAGTTCAGTAAACCTAAAGCGGCGCCACCAATCAAGGCACCGATATTGCTTCCCAGCCCTCCAACAGCAAGCGCAATAAAGCCCAGCAATGTCAAGGTATGCCCTAATGCAAAAAATGCAAACGTTAATTGCCCAGCAGCAAAACCTGCCAAGCCCCCCAGCGCACCGGAAAGCACATAAGACAACAATCTTATTTTGTCTGTTGAGACGCCACGTGCTCTCGCAGCAAAGGCGTCCTCTGACATTGCAATAAAAACCTTGCCATACATCGTTTTACGGTAAAAGAACTCTAAGCCAATTGCGATCACTATCGCCATGCCAATCGGTAGCCAGAACTTTTGATCCATCAAGCCAGCTCCGAACTCTTGCGTGATCAAACGCGGAAAAGGCTTGGGTTCTGTACCCCACCACAAACCTACCCCCTGTTGAACCATCGTAGCCAAGGCTAATGTGCTTAGTAACCAGAGGTGCTCATCACTTCGCGCCAAGACGCGTCGAATAGCAAGCACATCCGTGAGCCAACCAAAAGTTGCTCCAGCCAACACAGCGCCCAACAACCCCAAAAGCCAGTTCATATGGAGCACAGAGATGATGTAAGCCCCAAACACGCCACCAACCATCGACAAATGACCTGTTGTTACAGACAAAACTTTCGAAGTGGAGAACATGACGTTGTAAACCAAGGCGATGGATGCATAGAGCATTCCAATCGCCAAACCCGTCACTATGACTGTCAGCATGTTGACCTCGAACCGTACTAGCGAGGTGCTAGTTTGAAACTGCCGTCCTTAAACGTATTGGCTGGGTTGACTGCCATATTGCTATCAGGGAAACCATTGCGCTCCGTTGCAGTCCATGTGTATGTGGCATACACACCTTTGTAATCACGGGTGTTTTCTAGCACTTTTTGCAAAGCTGCAGCGTCTGTTGAGCCAGCAGTCTTGATGGCATGCTCAATAATTTTGACGGTGTCATAACCCATGGCAACCCACCAAAACAAGATGTCGATCTCTCCGCCTCCAAGCTTAGGACGAATCTTGTCAACTAACTGTTGTGTGCGCTCAGGCAACTTGCCATTTGATCCAAATGTAGTGCTCACATAACCAGCTGCGTAGGCGTTCTGCCAATATTCGGGTTTATTGAGCAATTGGCGAATTTGTGCAGCCATGATTGCAGGATGCCCGACCACAGGAACATTCCAACCAATCTCGCCACGCGCATTCAACAGTCGGCCCAACATTCCTGTGGCGGCTGTCCAAGGCATAACGACATCTGCACCAGCAGCTCGGGCTTTGTTCATCTCATCTGTCAAGTCAGTTTTATTGTTGTCAACTAACACTGTGTAAACGGGCTTAATGCCTGCTTTCTCTAACAATTCAATGGCAGTTTTTGCACTAGCTGTTCCATAACCAGATGTATCCGCAATCACAGCGACTTTAGATTTCTTAAGTACTTTGATTGCATAGTCGTTTGCAGTTGAGATCCACTGACGGTTTGTATTGATGACCCGAAAAGCTCGGGGATATTTCTCTGGATCAATCAACTCATCAATAGCGCCAATCACTAAGTTGGGAACACCAGCGCGCGCCAATATCGGAACTGCCGCAAGGCCTTCGCCAGAATTCACTGGCCCAATCACAAAATGGACCTTATCGCTAAAAGCTAGTTGCTGCGCAAAGTTAACTGCTTTGGTGGGGTCACCGGCAGTGTCCCTGGTGAGCAATTCAATCTGACGACCCAATATGCCACCAGACTTGTTGATCTCATCAACTGCAAGCTGAACCCCCTGGTTTTCAGCAATAGCTGCTGAAGATAGCGCTCCAGTTAATGAGGATAGCCAACCGATCTTGATAGTGTCAGCAGCTATTGCGCTAGCGGCAGAAACGACTAAGGCAGTAGCGAGAAAGAGGCGCACTGCATGTTTTATTGAGCGAGGCATGTTTAAGTCTCCATAGGTTGTTCGACATCTTTAACTGTCGGGTTTAAATAGTATTTATCTCTTGCTCTATCAGATAGCACTATGGGGACAGGCCCGAGTAGTGTTATCCCTATATCTAGAGAAGGATCTATGACGCATCTAGTGGGACTAGTGAAATCCCTTGGTACATAAACTTTCAGACGTTATACAAAGTGTCTAATTCAGTTTGACTGTCGCACAGTTGTCTATCTTCACAGCGGCGAGTCTCAATAATGGTCTCGAACTTGAAAAACTCAAGTTTTTCTAAAAGGAATTTGTCATGAGTCAATCTTCACGATGGAAGCAACGCCCCCCTGGGTCGAATTGGGGTGACTTTGGACCGGACGATCAGTATGGGCGCATGAACTTACTCACCCCAGAGAAAGTTAAGCAGGGCGTTGCGGAGGTAAAAGAAGGACTCACTTTCAACCTGAGCCTGCCACTAGACTTTCCAGGCGGAAACGTATTGAATCCGCGCAGGCTTCCACCAGTACTTCGTCCCACTTTGCGCAATGGCAAACCCAACCTCAACTACCAAATGTGGTGTGACGACCCTAGCTGCACTGATGTTGTGAGTGATGACTTAGTCATCATGCATTTGCAATACAGCACGCAGTGGGATAGTTTGGCGCACGTAGGGTCTATGTTTGACGCTAATGGTGATGGAAAGCCAGAACCGGTTTACTACAACGGTTATCGCGCTGGAATTGATGTAGTTGGCCCCGATAAGCCAGAGGGCGCTGGTATTTTTGATTTCGCCAAGATTCCTCGTGAATCCACATCACAAGCAAAAGCACTTGGCATTGAAAAAATGTCAGAGAAATGTACGCAAGGACGTGCAGTGATGATCGATTTACATGCGCATGTGGGCAGAAAAAGAGTCAATATTGATCACGATATTTTGATGGACATTTTGAAAAAAGATAATGTCAGCGTTGAGTCTGGTGACATGGTTTGTCTGCATACAGGTTTTGCAGACATGCTTTTAGAAATGAACAAAAAACCCGATGGACATTTGCTGGAAAACAGTTGTGCCGTCCTAGAAGGTCGAGACCCCAAACTCTTGCAATGGATCACAGATTCAGGTTTAGTAGCCTTGATCGCAGATAACTACGCTGTAGAAGCGCATCCAGCAACACACCAGTCGGGTAGTTGTGCCACCCTCCCACTTCACGAGCATTGCCTCTTTAAATTAGGCATTCATCTTGGTGAAATTTGGCACTTATCGTCACTGGCGAATTGGCTGCGAGAACATCAACGCTCTAGATTTCTTTTAACAGCACCGCCACTTCGTCTACCAGGCGCAATCGGGTCACCCGCCACACCGATAGGCACGGTATGAGTGTGAATGTTTCAGTCTAAAGTTGCGATCACTTACCTGACGAAGATAAGCGCTGAATCGTAAGCGCAGAACGTTGCTCAATAAGCAAGATGATCTGATCGACTAGCGGACATTTGGAGAACTCTTTTGCGAAATCAGCCTGGATTTGGCGTGCTTTTTTAGGCATTGATTGGGCGAATTCCAAAATACGTTTTTTTGCCTGTGGTTTGGCTAGTCCTGCTTCTTGCGCAAATTGTTCCCAATGCCTTGCGTATATTTCAGAAAATTTGTATTTACTGCCAATTTTCATCGCCATCTTTTGCGAGAGATTAGGGTAAATAGCGGTCGACAGTATGTCGTAACAAGGCGACAAGGCCGGTGTATCGCCTAAGTAAAGCAATGAAAAGTTCTTTCCATGTGCGTCGTGATTACCAATCAAAATATTGAAAATCACATAATCAAGAAGCCTCAAAACATGGAGTGCACTGGGCCTTGTGACTCTGCGTACGATATCAAAACATTGAGGCAAATCTGGACCCCCTTCGTTTTGATATTTCATTTCGGGAACCACGCCCAAGGCTTGGCAAAAATCTTCTTGATGCAGTCGTTGTCTTCTTCCCTTTAAGTCAATAACGCGGTCATATCGCTCTACTAATAAATACTCGCGCCCATTCACATGATGAATAAGTGCTTTTGCAGGTTTGAGTTGCATAGCCTCTGCTAATGCCATACAGAAACCTTCATTTCGAACGCTTGCCTCCACGGATTGAATAGCTGGTTTTAGGATGTGCGAGCTTGAAGTACCGTTACGCGGCAAGCCAATGCGGACACCGTCGAAAATAACTGGTAATTTGTCTTGCGCACCAGCTAATGAAAGTCTTATTCCATCACTACCAGCGAGCATGGGTCGATAGGGCAATTCGTCTAAGATGCCAAGCAGATCTTGGTCGTTAAGCCATTGAACACTATCTTCGTCTGACTGATCTGGAAATCGCTGCCTTGGCTCCAAGAACGTTACAGCACCCGCACACTCTCCACCGAGGTGTTCTAACAATGCAAAGTCGTTCTGACCCGACACCTGCAATTGCTGAGCAATAAGTTGGCGCATTTTTCCCTCTGGCAATAGTCCTGCAAAGAATGGGCGCGCCACGACGTCTTCAAAAGGCTCGGCTTGAATGGGCAAGGAGCACGATAACGCTGTCGGATTTTTGGACTGGAACCAATCAGGAACGTAGGAAAAACTAAGCCTGCCATTCACCAATCCTAATGAGCCAACATGCTCTTTAAACAACCAAACATCTAATTTATGCGGCAATTGAAGACTCCTAGTTGGCGGTTATGGTCAAGCCATTTAAGTTGATCTCACCACCAAGTGCCTCAATCACACGCATGACCGAGTCGAGTCGTACCGTTGGTTTTCCAGATTCAAGCTCTACGATGAACCGAACGCCAACACCGGCTGCCAACGCCAAGCGGGGTTGCGTTAGTCCAAGCCGCTTACGCGCAGCACGCAGGGCTTCCCCAAGTTCTTGTATAGATTTGATCTTAGTCATAGCACTCATAATTTCCCGATCGGTAAATTATGAGTGATTTTCTAGCACAATGCAATAAATATTCCCGAACGGGAAATTTATGGGTTTTAAATACTAAATTTTTCAAAAATATCCCGATCGGGAATTATTCACTAGCGTAAAACTCCAGAAAAGTACGCCACTAGTTCACCGAAGCCATCCAAGGGCAATACGTTCGCCACATACTGGTCAGGACGTACCACGATCATGCAACCCTTCTCGCGATTGATTCCTCGCATATCAAAGATGTCTCCAAGACCTTTGTGGTCAACACAGAATACTTTTTCGTAGTCTTGCAAACCGAGTTTTCCGGTTTTGGGTTTCAATAGCGACGGCATATGCTCGTAGGCCAGTTGCTCAAAGGTTTGCTGAAACACCGCACGCAAATCAATGACTGCATCGATATCTTCACCCTTACGTGTGTGCTTCACTATTGGCGATTGGATGTTGGTTTCTAACCAATTCGAAAGCTTGTGAATTGCTGAGCCTGCATTCGAATTGTCTACCTTTCCAGCAAACGCATAAATACGCCACCGTGCATCGGCCTCTGCTACATGACCCAATTGCATTTGCTTGGCGTCTGACAAACGCACCACGGGTGCTGAGTGAAAGCGTCGACCGATCTCCTCTCCTGTCGCTAGATCTTGGTACTTGCTGGCAGCAAACAAATACGACGTGTCGTATTTCACAGCCGTGCCGCCTGTGAACTCTAGGTTTTCTTTGAACTGGCGAATGATGCGCGGCTCTTGTGTGCCATCGCGCTCCGCTTGCGTTGTTGGGGCTGACATCACACGCGACCACGCATGATCAGTTTCAACTAGTCGCTTGGCCTCGGTCAGGCGCTCTTTGGAATAACTGCGCAACAGACTGGTATTAGAACGGCCTTGCAACACATGCACCAATTTCCATCCGAGGTTGAACGTGTCTTGCATCGACACATTCATACCTTGACCGGCTTTGGGTGAGTGGGTATGGCAGGCATCTCCTGCAGTAAAGACGCGCGGGTCACGGTCTATTCCCTCAGGCACGTCATCAAAGCGATCAGTGATGCTGTGGCCGATATCGTAAATCGACCACCAGACGACTTCTTTCACGTCTAATGAATAGGGGTTGATGATGCGGTTGGCCGCAGCAATCATGTCGTCTTGTGTGAGCTTGCGATGTGCTGCTTTTTCATCAGGGCGTAGCTTGTCGAGCTCGACATACA
>Ga0194047_10002371_pt1 | contig 10827 bp, 9 predicted proteins | sample JunL225m_MetaG_2_FD_160070 | JGI IMG/M metagenome (GOLD analysis project Ga0194047, IMG submission 160070) | Anoxic zone freshwater microbial communities from boreal shield lake in IISD Experimental Lakes Area, Ontario, Canada - Jun2016-L221-5m | ecosystem: Environmental > Aquatic > Freshwater >...
TTGTGATTGCGCTCCTCATTCACGTGATTGCGCTCCTCATTCTTGTGGTTGAGCTCCTCATTCTTGTGATTGAGCTCCTCATTCTTGTGATTGCGCTCCTCATTCTTGTGGTTGAGCTCCTCATTCTTGTGGTTGAGCTCCTCATTCTTGTGATTGCGCTCCTCATTCAAATGGATGAGCTCCCCATCCAAATGGATGCGCTCCTCATCCAAATGGATGCGCTCCCCATTCAAATGGATGCGCTCCCCATCCAAATGGATGCGCTCCTCATTCAAATGGATGCACTCCCCATTCTTGTGGTTTTGCTCCACATTTTCTAATTGTTTTAGGTCAAAATTCGAGGGTTATAAAGTGTTTTTTCTCATTTGCCGCTTTCAAGGGTTCTTATGAATTCGCGTTTTTTTGCAGAAGTACTGGTTCCGATTCGGAGGCCTCCGTAATTTTTGCGGAGCCATCCGAGACGTATTTTATGCCTCCGTAATTTTTACGGAGCCATCCAAGAAGTATTTTATGCCTCCGTAATTTTTGCGGAGCCATCCGAGATGTATTTTATGCCTCTGTAATTTTTGCGGAGCCATCCGAGACGTATTTTATGCCTCCGTAATTTTTGCGGAGCCATCCAAGACGTATTTTATGCCTCCGTAATTTTTGCGGAGCCATCCAAGACCAATATTTGTAAGCCTTTGATTGAAATCGATATAAAATCAAGACTAATTATTAACTAAACCCTTAATATTATGAATGTTTTTTTTGAAAAACTCCCTCAGGCGTAGGTATGTTTAGTCTTTGCCTATCCACCACCCTCCTCTTTGGAGTTTGCAAGGGGCTTTTTTTGTATGTATACTTAAAAGGTTACGAAGCGTGATGCGCTGAATAACTGCACACGATTGAAGTGGAAATCCTTTTTCTTTGTCCTTTTCGGGCAAAGAAAAAGATTGAAACGAAAAGCGGGACGAAAGAAACCGAAACGTGACGAACTGCCTGCCCTAAATAGATGTGGGATTTGAGATATTAGATTTGAGATTCAGTAGTTGTTGGTTGTTTGAACAATTGAATAATTGAATAATTGAATAATTGAACATTTGAATAATTGAACGATTGAATAAGAATTGGGGGAAAATGGGCTTAAATTTTAAAACCTAATACACAAATATCATCCACTTGTACCCCGTTTCCTTTCCATTTCAGAAAAGCATCTTTTATCTCTTTCTTTTGCTGTGTGCAGTGATATTGTTGAATGTTGAGTAATAAATTTTTTAAACGTTTATACTTAAATTTTTTACCATCAGGGCCTCCAAATTGGTCGGCATAACCATCCGAAAAAATGTAAAGCATATCGCCTTCTCGCATTTGCATTTCGTGATTGAGAAACGGAATTCGCTTGTAATAAAGTCCGATGGGTTGACTATTGGCTTTTATTTCAATAATTTTATGTCTTTCGAGCGTTGGCATTTCAAGGTCGTCATTCGAATCATTGTGATTGTCATATTCGAAATTATCGTCCGTATTTTCGCGAACTATCCACAGCGGGATATTTGCACCCGAATATTGAAGCAGTTTTGTTTCGGTATCATAGCAGCAAAAGGCAATGTCCATACCGTCACTGATGATGGTATCAATGTCGTTGCTCACAATTTCTTCCATCAAATCATTCACTTTATTCAATATTTCGGAAGGTTGTTCTAAATGAAATTCATTTAAAGCTTTAAACAATGCATGAATACCTATGATACTTAAAAAAGCTCCCGGCACACCATGCCCAGTGGCATCGCCAATAGCAAAAAAACGTTTATTTCCTTTCGAATGTATAAAATAAAAATCGCCACTTACTATATCGCGTGGCTGAAAATAAATAAACCCTGGAGAAATGATGTTTTTTATTACCGATTTCGAAGGCATTATTGCTTTCTGTATTCGTTGGGCATATCGAATACTGTCCATAATATCTTTGTTTATTTCCATCAACAGTCGTTGCTGGTTTTCTACTGCTTCCGATTTTAAGGTAAGTTCTTCGTATTGCTGCGTTATTTTTGATTTCTGATAAAGAATTTCAATTTTTTGATTGTTAATTTCCACCGTTCTTTCTTCCACCTTTTCTTCAAAGTATTTAATATAACTTGTAATTTCATCAGCCATTCGTATAAAATTACTACTCAATTCAGAAGTTTCATCTTTTGAGTTTCTGGCTTGCAATTGAGGAATTACCGTAAATTTACTGTCCACATAACGGTTTACATAATTGTTCAAATTAATAATAGGTCGCGATAGTCGAACAGCCAACCGATAGCTCAAAAGAAAGGCAAGTAAAAAAATAAAACTGATGGAAACAATAGCAATGATGAGCAGATTAAAACTTATTTTTTTTTCGGCAATCAATGCATTTTCTTTTTGGTTGATGATGTGAGCAATGATAAAATTATGTTGTTGTGATAGCTGAAATTTAAGGCCTGTACCCGTTTTTTTACCTAATAATGCCCATTCGGAAGCAACTAACTTGTTGAATGATCTTTCGTACCCACTCACAATCGAATCGAGCTTGATTTTATCAGTTTCCGAAAATCTCGCACTGTTCTTTATTTCGCTCTTCAGCTTTTCAATCTTTGATTTAAATTGGTCAACATATTGTTCTTCTTTTCTGATAATAAAATCTTTTTCATGTCGCCTCAACATCAAAATATTTATCTGGTCGAGATCTTTTATTTCCATCAAGAAATGTGCGTAATCTCTCATCTCACCCTCAATACCAAAATCTTTAAAACCTTTTTTCTTGGTTTCTTCTACCACTTGATTAAAGATATTAAAATAATTATTTTGTTCAATAGTTATAGATCCTACAAACTTTTCATCCAATAGTTGTTTGGCGGTTTCATTCTCTTTCATTACTAGAAGCAGTGCAAGTATTTTTGAATAAACACGATTGAACTCGTCTATCTTCTCGCTCTCACCCGTTTTGTAAAAAGCAGGATTTATCGTTTCGTACAACAAAAACTCTTGTTGTAGTTTATATTCTTCCATTGTCAACAAATGAATATTGTCTAACAAATGTAATTGATCAGCTATTTTATTTTTTTTGTCATACATCCATATACTCACAAGAGTAAACAGGAGGGAAAAGAAACACAGAGTAATAAAGGAAATAAATAATCGGTGTTTTATTTTTAATTTCATAATACAAAATGTAGTGACTAAAATAGTACACAAATAAACACTAAAAAGAAAACATGGGAGTTAATCGTATCTTAATTCAATATTATCACTTAGCCATCTTTTCAATAACATTGTTAAATTTATTTGCCTAAATTCAACTGTTTCTGAATACATCACAATGATATCTTTACGAATTACCTCCATCAGAAATCTTTCTAATTGACGCGCAAAATAACTATTTTTATTAAACACACTCCACTCAAAAGTGTATATTTGAAATTGATTAATGTTTGATTGACCAACAAAACCGAAACCAAAATGAAAACACTCACTCTCCTTCTTTCAACATCCTTAGTATTGATATTGGCTTGCAGCAGCGCTTCTAGCCATCTCGATACGAAAACCAATCATCAAGCACCTATTCATTCTCTCTTTCTTTTTCAGGAAAACGGTTCACCCGATTCGTTAATCAATAACGAACTATTGCCATCAGGAGCCATCTACCTTACCGAAAAAGGAAATTTAATACTACATACCATCAACGAGAAAAGTGATACTCAACATTATTATTGGGGCAAATACCAATTGACAGATGATGCGCTTACCTATTTAATCACCAATGAATATTATTTTTATGGAAAATGGGATGCCCGTTGGGATGTGCCTCACCCTGATTATTTAAATGGAAAAACAAGAAAGGCAAACGGAATAGAAACCAAGCTTACTAAATTAATTGGCGATTCGTTGCGTTATTTCCGAACCTATACCGAAGCCGAAAAAACAGAAGCAAGCAAAAGGTATTTGCATTCGAAACCCAATGGAATAAACTATTGGCCCTATTACGAACCCTCAGAACAAAAGTTTTATACTTGGTTTTACAAACACGCACCTGTGTTGTCGAACCTTTAATAAGATTGAATGAAGAGGAACACCTCCCTCCTATCGCAACAATAAATTATACTAAATCGAATAAGTTAGAAACACCCATTGTTCGCTGCACGTTGAACCCTTCGGCATATACAAATCCTGCATCACGGCCAAAGATGGCCATTTTAGAGGTAACTACTTCCATGAAGTTCTTTACTGAAATTGGTGATTCGGGTTCTTTAGAATCAGGATCGTAAAACTGCGATTTGAAAGCACGGATGGCTTCCATTTTCATGTCAACAAACTCGGTAACATCCACCACAAAATCGGGTTTCAAGTGTTTATCTTGAATGTAATGATAAACCGCTTTTGGTCGCCAATGCTCCTGAAGCTTGCCATTGTGATTGGTTTCAATACGTCTTAAGCCGCTATAAAAGCAAGCTTCAGACACCAAGCTCGCAGCACGCCCATGGTCGGGATGACGGTCGCTCACTGCATTACAAAGCACAATGCTCGGTTTGTATTCGCGAATCTTTTTTATCACTTCCAATTGGTGTTCGGTATTGTTTTCGAAAAAAGCATCTGCCATGCCTAGATTATCTCTCACTTCCACACCTAGTATCTTTGCTGCGTTCATAGCTTCTTTCAAACGAAGTTCGCCACTGCCCCGTGTGCCTTTTTCGCCACAAGTTAAGTCGACAATACCAACTGAAAATCCAGCAGCAAGGTGTTTCAAGATGGTGCCTGCGCACGAAAGCTCTACATCATCAGGATGAATGCCAAAGGCTAATATATCAAGCTTCATTCTTATTTTTTTCCTTCTATCCAGTTAATTATTTTTTCACACATTGGTTTTTCACCTGGCTCTACAACATCCACTAGGTTTCCATTTTCGTCAATCATGTATTTCTGAAAATTCCATTTCACTGACGAATCCATCTTACCATTCTTCGCTTTCTCGGTAAGCCAATGATATACCTCGTTCATGTCTTGTCCTTTCACCGAAATTTTTTCCATCATCTGAAAACTCACTCCATAGTTCTTGGTACAAAACTCTTTTATCTCGGCATTTGTTCCTGGCTCTTGACGCATAAAATTGTTTGCCGGAAAACCAATGATGGTGAAATTTTTGTCTTTGTATTTTTCAAAAAGCTTTTCCAAATCTTCGTATTGTGGTGTATGTCCACATTTCGAAGCCGTGTTCACAATTAATACTTTCTTGCCTTTAAGGCTAGAAAACGAAAAATCTTTTCCGTCAATTGTTTTTGATTTTAAATCGTAAAACCCCGTTTGTGCTTTGGTTGAAGTTGAAATAATTGTTGTCATAGTGATTGTGATTAATAAGATGAGTGGTTTCATAGTGTAATTATTTTTTAGATTGAGGTGCAAAGGTAATAAAAGTACTTGCTCTATTTCATATTCCATTCGAATGTTGAAAGAAAATACGAGGGCAGCTTCAATATTAGTATATTCGCATCGTTCAAAAAAAACTTACAACAGAGAGTTTATCAACAACAACAATACATGATAAGAGTAATATTAACCAGCGGAAAAGACCATAGTTTACACCGTTTTCATCCTTGGGTGTTTTCGGGAGCCATAAAAAAATTTACTGGAGATGTAAAAGAAGGGGAAGTAGTGGAAGTGTTTTCGGCACAAAACGAATTCCTCGGAATGGGTCATTTTCAGATAGGTTCCATTGCTGTTCGATTGTTTTCGTTCACTCCCGTTGTTCCAGATTTTTACTATTGGAAAAGTAAATTGCAAGCTGCTTATCATTTCAGAAAACAACTGAACTTAATCGACAACCCTGCTACCAATTGTTACCGTTTATGTTTTGGCGAAGGCGATGGATTGCCCGGTTTTATCATCGATTTTTACAATGGCACAGCCGTGTTTCAGTTTCATTCCATTGGTTTATACCTCATCCGTCAAGAGTTTGTAAAAGCACTGCAAGAAATATACGGTGATAAACTAAATGCAGTGTACGACAAGAGCGAGGAAACCATGCCCAAGCAAGCGCCTATTAAAGCTACCAATGGTTACCTTTGGAAACGTGAGGAAACAACCATTGAAACCATAGCCTTGGAAAACAACAATCAATTTTTAGTGGATTGGGAAGGCGGACAAAAAACAGGGTTCTTCCTCGATCAGCGCGAAAACAGAGCCTTACTCGGTCATTATTCAAACAACAAAACTGTTCTCAATACCTTTTGTTATACAGGCGGATTTTCGGTGTATGCAGCCAATGGAGGTGCTCGTGAGGTACATTCAACCGATGTTTCGAAAAAAGCAATTGAACTCACGGATAGAAACATTGAACTCAACCATATTAAAAATCATCAATCGTTTGCCATCGACACTTTTGAATTTCTAAAGAATCGCGAAAACACTTACGACATCATTGTACTCGACCCTCCTGCATTTGCCAAACATCAAAATGTGAAGCACAACGCCATCATGGGATATAAGCGATTGAACTACGAAGCCATTAAACAGATAAAATCAGGAGGATTGCTCTTCACGTTCTCCTGTTCGCAAGTGGTGGATAAAAACACTTTCAACTCCACAGTGATGGCAGCAGCCATTGAAGCAGGTAGAAATGTAAGGGTGCTTCATCATTTATCGCAACCTCCAGACCACTGTGTCAACATTTTTCATCCCGAAGGAGAATACCTAAAAGGGTTGGTAGTGCACATTGAATAAGTTGATAAAAAAAAACTGATAAAAGTTAGTTTTTTTGTAAATAAATTAATCCTATGTTTGCTTATCGAAACTTTATAAAATTTATATATGATTAAATTTTTACTTAAATCAATTACTTGCCTTTTTTCATTTACAATTCTAGTCAACCCAGTTCTTTCTTTTTCTCAAACTAAAGATACCATCGGTACCAAAGCTTTATTGGCAAAAATCCCTGAAACCATTAAATTTAGTGGATATGTAGATGCTTATTATGCCTACTCTTCCGACTCGGTAGGTATTAATAAATTTCAAAAATTTCCGAATGTTTCACCTAAAAACAATCAGTTTGGGATAAATATTTTTCAGCTCTCGGCACAGTATACAGCCGAGAAAGTAAGGGCGACAGCTACCATTCATTATGGTGATTTACCTTCAGGTGCTTGGTCTCCCGAGTACAATATTATACAAGAAGCTAATGCAGGTTTCCGACTCACCAAAAAGCTTTGGATAGATGCTGGATTTTTCAAAACCCATATTGGTACCGAATTACTTTTGCCTCGCGACAACATTACTAGTTCAGTATCCGTAATTACTTATTACGAACCTTGGTGGCAAGCAGGTGTGAGACTTACCTTTACACCCAACGATAAATTACTCATCACCCTGCATGTATTAAATGGCTACAATACGTTTATAGAAAACAACAAATCAAAATCGTATGGATTAGGTGTTTCGTATGCGCTTGGCGAAAAAGGAAACATCAATTATTATAATTTGATTGGTGACGACACACCTGATGGTGTTGAAACAAAACATTTGCGCTTTCTCAACAATGTAGTGTTCAATTACGAATTCACCAAAAAATTCAAAACCACCATTGGTGTCGATTACATCAGCCAACAGCACTCAAGTCTAGGTGATGGCACGCAATCAGCCGCTGTTTATAGCGCAATACTTACATTAAAATATCAACTAAAACCGCGTTTTGCCATTTATGCGCGTGGCGAAACTTTTTCCGACAAAGATGGTTTCCTTACAGGAGTAATTACCGATGCATCGAACAAACAAACAGGATATGTGGCGAACGGTGCTACACTTGGTGCAGAGTTCAAACCTGCCGAAAACGCGTATCTTCGGGTCGAGGCAAGAGACTTGATGATGGAAAACAATCAAAAAATATTTCATACTGATGGTGCTAACACCAACGGCAGGATAGAAGCAATGGTTCATTTAGGTGTTTGGTTTTAAATGACAGTATTATAAGAGAATCTACAAATTTATTTTTCGCATTAACGAATTCATAGAATCAATCCCTGTTTTCTATGCAATATCAAACAACAACGGGGAAAAACTAAAAAAAGTAAATAAATATGTTTAACACAGGAGCAACCGGCTTTATGCTTTTAGCAACAAGCTTAGTAATGTTAATGACACCGGGCTTAGCCTTCTTCTACGGAGGACTAGCAGGCAAACGAAACATCCTCGGCATTATGATGCAGAGTTTTGTTTCAATGGGTATTACCACCATCATGTGGTATTTATGTGGATATTCACTTTGTTTTAGCGGTGACGCCATGGGTGGGGTCATTGGTAATTTCGACAAAGCGTTTATGAATGGAGTGGATCTTAATTCTCCTTTTCCAGGAAACAAAACCATTCCCGAATTTGTGTTTATGGCTTATCAAATGATGTTTGCCATCATCACTCCAGCCTTGATTACCGGGGCATTTGTAAACCGAGTAACTTTTAAATCGTATTTAATTTTCCTTGTTCTTTGGCAAGTGTTGGTATATTATCCATTTGCCCACATGGTATGGGGAGGTGGATTGTTAGCACAATGGGGTGTGCTTGATTTTGCTGGTGGTATAGTAGTGCATGCTACTGCAGGTTTTGCAGCTCTTGCTTCGGTTATCTATGTTGGTAAAAGAAGAGATAAAGAATCACCTCCAAACAGTGTTCCTTTGATAGCAATTGGTACTGGTCTTTTATGGTTCGGTTGGTATGGTTTCAACTCTGGAAGTGCATTAGATGTAAATGCTGTGACTGGATTAGCTTTTGTAAACACAGATGTGGCAGCATCTTTTGCAGCCATCACTTGGTTAGTGATTGAATGGAGCATGGCTAAGAAACCAAAATTTGTTGGATTATTAACGGGCGCTGTGGCAGGTTTGGCAACTATTACTCCTGCTGCCGGTTTTGTTTCACTCCCTTCGGCTGTACTAATTGGTATTGCAGCAGGTATTGTTTGTTACCTTGCCGTGAACCTTAAAAACAAAATGGGTTGGGATGATGCCTTAGATGTTTGGGGAGTGCATGGTATTGGTGGATGTTTAGGAACCATTTTACTTGGTGTGTTCGCAAGCAAAGCAATGAATCCTGCTGGTGCCGATGGACTAATGTATGGAGGCGGAGGTTTCTTCGCAAAACAAGCAATAGCAGTGATTGCAGCTTGTATCTATGCATTTGTGTTTACTTATATCATGCTCGCATTGATTAATAAAATTACACCAGTTAAAGTTTCGGAAACGGATGAAGACAGAGGTTTGGACGAATCGATACATGGTGAGAAAGCCTATGACGAAGGTGTTTTATAATTAATATTTTTTAGAATATAAATATCCTGTTGCAAAACATTGCGGCAGGATATTTTTATTTCCAACCGATTAAGATGTGTATTCATTAAATAAGAATGATAACGTAAAGAATTCACCCTTCGCGCAGGCATGTTTCTACCTCCCCAAAAACATATTATTTATAATTATCATTTTAATGAATGCTAAAAAATGACCAAATAGACTAGTTAAGGTCTCCATTTTCAGCCCCAATGACTTTTTTTGATCTAAGAAGCCCCGCATTTGAGTTCGAGGCTTGATTGATTTACTACCAAACGGACGCCACTTACTACCGAAAGTACGTCACTTACTACCAAAAGTACGTCACTTACTACCAAAAGTACATCACTTACTACCGAAAGTACGTCACTTACTACAAAAAGTACGTCACTTACTACCAAAAGTACATCACTTACTACCAAAAGTACGTCACTTACTACAAAAAGTACGTCACTTACTACCAAAAGTACATCACTTACTACCAAAAGTACGTCACTCCAATTTTGATGTATTCACTCACGCCTTGAAGTAAATATTTTAATATTTAAGAATGAGTAAAGTTCAACCTCACAAAGCATCGAAAATCAACATCACCTAATTTTCTCACCTATTTTTCAGAATGTAATTTAAAATTCCTGTCTTTCTCTTTTAGCAGTGAAAAACACCCAAATTACATGAATTACCTGAATTGTCTTTCGCTCTTTTCCGTGAAAAGTTCCTACATCAAGATATTCTACAAGAATGTAAAGAGCTAAATCATGAAACCTTAAATAAACATTATGAATGCTTTCACATGACAAAAATCATATATTTAATATGTACAACATGTTATTTTTATACCATGAAAGTACGTATCCTCTTATTTACTTTTTTGTTATTCTGTGTATTTTGCAATGCGCAGAATGTTGGTATTAATACAACAGGCAATGCACCCGACAATTCGGCCATGCTCGATATTGTTTCATCTAATCTAGGTTTATTAATTCCTCGTGTAGCCCTTACCGATGCTGCCACCGCTTCACCAATTACGGCTCCCACCACATCTTTGCTTATATACAATACTGCTACAAGTGGCACCGTTCCTGATGCTGTGGTTCCTGGTTATTATTATTGGAATGGAACAAGATGGATTTCCTTAAGTGGTGGTGCATCAGGCAATAACTGGAGCATTACAGGAAACGCAGGTACTGCGATGGCTACTAATTTTATTGGCACTACGGATAATCATGCTTTACGATTCAAAGTAAATAATACCAACGCTGGTATCATCGATAATAGCACAGGAATAACTGGATTTGGTTATCGAGCCTTGTTTCAAAACACAGGTGCGGCCAATACCGCAATGGGTTATATGGCACTCAATAATAATATTGCTGGTACATTTAATACAGCTGTAGGGGGTCTGTTCAATAAACTGTGTCAGGTTAAAATTATTTACCTTTGTATGTTGATTAAAACAGACATTGGCTCTGCTGGAGAGCAACCGATGAAGGGATAGCTCAACCAACTGGAATAT
>Ga0194047_10002372_pt1 | contig 10823 bp, 8 predicted proteins | sample JunL225m_MetaG_2_FD_160070 | JGI IMG/M metagenome (GOLD analysis project Ga0194047, IMG submission 160070) | Anoxic zone freshwater microbial communities from boreal shield lake in IISD Experimental Lakes Area, Ontario, Canada - Jun2016-L221-5m | ecosystem: Environmental > Aquatic > Freshwater >...
TCTTGGAACAGCACCCAAAAGTTGAACAAGTAATGTATCCGGGCTTGCCTAGCCATCCACAGCACGAACTGGCGAAACGGCAAATGGACGGCTTTGGCGGGATGCTCTCCTTTAGCGCGAAGGGTGGAGAGGCGGAGGCGCGTGCTATCGTAGCGCGTACCAAAATCTTTACGCTGGCGGAAAGCCTCGGTGGAGTGGAATCCTTGATAGAGCATCCCGGCGCAATGACCCATGCGAGCTTGGCTGGCAGCCCCATTGAGATGAACCCGGCGTTGGTGCGGCTATCAGTGGGCATTGAATCTACCGAAGATTTGCTGAGCGACCTTGAACAGGCGTTGGGCTAATTCGCGAAGATGGCGGCAAACACTAAGGATGCTGAAATAGAAATGAAGCAAACTGGAAGGCAAATATACCAAACGGTAATGCCTATATTGTGGTTGTTGGCATTTATGGCTTTGCTTGCGCTTGCTACACTTCGCCCGGAACTAGAAGTATCTTTGCTGGGCAATGGTTCAAAAGATAACTTGCAAGGTTTAAATCGTTTTGTGCTAATCGAGCGTACCGGCTTTTCTTCTTTGCAAAGTGACGAATCCAGTGGAAAGACATTCCAGCGCATAGCCATTGATACTCCTGCCACCGTTCGCCTTGCCGCTTTCAGCTATCATCCGGTTAGACTCAAGCTTGGTTATCAGGGCGGTTCTTTACAGGTTAAAGCAAATGGACAATCACTTTCCACGTTACCGGTTACTGCCGCTTTTAAGGAATATCAATTGGAATTTACGCCCGCTAGTTTGGATAACGACGGCGGGCTTTTTATTGTTTTGAGTTTTACTGGAGCGGCTCAAATTTCCAATGCTACCCTCGATTTTTCCAATCAGTGGCAACCGTTCTTGTCAGATTCGACTTATTTATCGGCATTAGTGTGCGGTTTATTGGTCGTATTGTTGGTTTTTAGCTTATTGCCGCATCGATTAAAAACCCCTATAGCCGGTATCTTTATGTTGGCGATAGGGTTGAGCTTGTCGGGTATAAGTTTTACTCTTGCCGGACAGACGCTGACGGCAGGATTTAGCGGCGAATTAAATGCTGGGGTGTTTTGGCTTCTAATTGTTTCTGCTCTGTATCTGGCAATGTTTGGGCTAATCCACAGTTTAGTCACTGCCCCTGTTCTGTGGAATAATGGGGATTCGGTAGCGCTGTATCCAATTTTAAAAACTCGCTGGGATAATTTGCAGATATACAAGCCTACTGCTGCTGCCACTCTTGTATTAATTGCTGCCAATACCGGGTTAATGATATTACTCTATAGTGTTCCGCTGGTTACTAACGGGGGTTGGGCTGAGTTAGCGCGTTATTGGGATGGTCCCGGTTATTTATTAGCTGCAAAAACATTCTACGACCCTCACGATTCTATGCTGGCATTGCCCGGTTTCTCCAAATATTCCAACATTTATTGGTCGGCACATTTTCCCGGTTATGTGTTGCTCATCCGGGCATTATCCCCGTTATTCGGCTATATCGCCCCGATGTTTATAATCAACTATGTGGCGACCATTATTTTTGGCGTAACTCTCTATCGCTTACTAAAAGATTTCGGCTATTCTACCAAACCGTTATGGTTGTCGGTGTTGTTTCTTTTCTTGCCGTTGCGCTGGTTGCTATACCATAGCGTGGGGGCGAGCGAAGGCATGGCGTTGATGTTCATTGTTCTGTCTTTCTATGCTTTCAAAAAGCGGCAATGGTGGTGGGCAGGGCTATGGGGAGCGGGTCTGGTGGTGACTCGCGCCAATGGAATTTTTATGCTGGGCGGATACGGGTTATACTTGTTGTGGGAAGCCCGTATAGGGCTTAAAATGGCACAGCCTAAACCCGTATTGGCACGAATTTCAGGCTTTATTGTGGCGATAAACTGGCGAGCAGTGGCGGGCTTATCGCTGATGCCGCTGGCATTGGTGGCGGTTTTCAGCTTATACGCCTCGCGTTATGGCGATTTCTTTGCTTATATAAAAATCCCGGAAGACGTGAAGCATGTTTACCCCATTCCATTACTCTCGTTGGCTGTCACAGCCTCGCGCAGCGAAGGAAATTTCTATTATTATATAATCGAAGCAGCGGGTTTAGCGCTTCTCTGGAGACGCAAGCTGTACGACCTATTTTGGCTTGGTCTGGTGTTTTTCGTGCCAACTTTATTTATGTTACACGATGATATTTTGCGCTACTCCCTTCCGGCTTTTCCTTTTGTGCTAATAGCTCCTTATGCGCGTGTGTTGGAGTCAAAAATTGCCTACTATATCGCTCCTGTGGCGTTGTTGGGAGTGTTAATATATAGTTGGACACAATTGGGTTTTAACAAATTGGAAGGGGAAAATTGGCAGCAGATGTTGGAGTTATTGAAATAAACAATGAGTAAATTATCAGATATTTATTGGAAAACACGCGAGAAAAGCGGCATTATGTGGCGGCGCAGCGTGGGGCGTGTGGTGGATTGGCCACCATCGCCGGGTCGCTTTGTGGTTGGGAACGCGGAAAGCGCTGTGGCAGTTTGCACGCTTAGTAGCACAGCGTTGATTGATCAACTGAACCCGCATTATGCTGCTATAATCGGGCGAGTTTATACCCCAAATCTGGGTATAGAGCGCATGATTATCAATGTGGTTTCTAACCCCCGTTTGCGCTATCTGGTGCTGTGTGGGCGCGAGTCGCCCGTGTTCAAGGTAGGTGAGGCAACAATAAAAATATTCGAGAATGGGCTAGACGAGCATGGCAAAATTATCGGGGCGAGTGGCGCAATGGCAGAACTTCCCAACTTGTCGCCTGAAATGCTGGAAACTTTCCGCAATCAATTCAAACTGATTAACCTAATTGACGAGGTGAACCCGAAGAAGGTGGACAAGGTACTTGCCGAATATTTCGCGCTTAACGCTCCCCCTTATGCCCCGCAAGGTCTTTTCGTGCGCCCTGATAATGAGAACAGCTATATCACCATGCAAGCGCACCGCCGCCAATGGCTTGAATTTGACCCCTCCGGCTATTTCTTTATCCATATAGATTGGGAGCAGCACGAACTGGCGTTGGAGCGTTATACTACCGATAAGCGACTAACTCATGTTATTCGGGGGCGTGCTGCCGATGTGCTGTACCACACCGTAATTGCAGAGAAGCTACTCTCTCAGATGGAGCATGCCGCTTATCTGGGTGCCGAACTGGCAAAAGCCGAAACCGCCCTATACAATGGGCTGAACTACGAGCAGGACAAGAAAATCAGGGTGGCTGACCGCGCTAGTGCGGCGGAAAGGCTTGAGGATGGCGGTAATCAATCCAGCTAAGCCTTTGAATATCGGGTTCGATGCCCGCATGGTTTTTTACCGTCAGGCAGGTATTGGACAATATATCCTGAACTTGCTGCGGGAAATGGCACAGTTGCGTGACCCGCGTTTTCACCTGACCGTGTACCAGAGCCGCAAGGAGAAATCCCCACCGCAGCAATGGCTCGGCTATGAAATGCACTCGCGGAAGTTGTGGACACCCCCGCACCACCGCTATGAGCAATATGCGCTACCCTTTGAAATTGCGCTGGGTAGCCCACAGGTTTTGCATAGCCCAGATTTTATCCAACCCTTTTTTCGTCCGATTCGGCGCGGAATCCTTCCTGCGCGTGCCGCTTCTGTTATTACCATCCACGACCTAGCGTTTAAGCAATTCCCGCATCTACTAACCGAAGAAAGCGCCCGTTATTATGGGCAGGTCGAGCGTGCCGCCCAAAACGCACAGCGTATCATTGCGGTATCGCAAAACACCGCAAAGGATGTGATAAACTATCTGAAAGCCTCGACTGAAAAGGTGCGAGTGGTGTACGAGGCTGCCCACCCGCTGTATTGCCCCCTTACTCCCCCTGAAATGGAAAAACTCGGCAAATACGGGGCGCATGTTGTTGCCGAAAAGCTACGCAATAAGGGCGTGCGTGAGGATGAACAATTCATCTTGTTTGTCAGTACCATCGAACCGCGCAAAAATCTGCCCACTCTGTTACAGGCATATCGGGGCATAGTGGATCAATTGGGTGAGAACGCGCCGCGCTTGGCGCTGGCAGGGCGCGAGGGTTGGCTGTTCCGCGACATTTATCATGAGGCTTTGGATTTGGGGCTTGGGGACAAACTTATTTGGTTGGGGGGCGTTTCAACCGAAGAGCTTTTGTGGTTGTATAATAGAGCGGCTTGTCTGGCAATGCCTAGCCTATATGAAGGCTTTGGGTTACCGCCTCTCGAAGCGTTGGCTTGCGGAACTCCGGCGTTGGTGGCGGATACCAGTAGCTTGCCGGAAGTGGTAGGAGCAGCGGGTGTAATTTTGCCGTCCCAAGAACCGCTCGTTTGGAAAGATGCCTTGCTGGAATTGTGGCAAAATCGGGTGCTACGCAAGCGAGAAACTCTGGAAAAAGGCGCGGCGCAGGCAGCCCGCTTTTCATGGCGCAAAGCGGCTCAAGAAACCCTTGAAATTTATCTGGAAGCGTACAAAACATGAAACTGGTGGTAGGGCTGGGCAATCCCGGCTTTCAATACGAAAAGAACCGTCATAACGTAGGCTTTCAATGCCTTGATTTTTTTGCTGTCCAGCATAGTATTAGATTTGATAAAAAGAGTATGCATGCCTTCTGGACTAAAACTAGTATCGGGGGTCAAGAGGTGGCTCTGGTAAAGCCTCAAACCTTCATGAACCTGAGCGGAACCAGCGTGCTACAACTTGCGAACTTCTACAAGATAAACCCACGAGAGGATTTATTGGCTATATCGGATGACCTTGACCTACCCACAGGGAAAATCCGATTGCGTACCAACGGTAGTAGCGGTGGTCAAAATGGCTTGAAGAATATCTTTGAAGTGTTTGGTACTCAGGAAATCCAGCGCATGCGAATAGGTATCGGACGACCACATTACGGCAAGCCCCATGATTATGTTCTGAACGATTTTTCCGCTGAACAGGTTCCTATAATTACCGATGCGTTGGAGAAAGCTTCTGAAGCCATCGAAACATGGATAACACAAGGAATCGCCAAAGCTATGAATCTTTATAATAACTTGCCATAAAGACCTTGAAGCCAACCGAAAGTATTTTAATTGTTGCAGTTCCATTTGAATAATGTCCTGTACGCAATGATTTATTGCTAAGTATGAATTGGACGGCATAAATTATAACAGGTAATATTTATGTGCGGAAATCATTTTTATAATACGGGGAAATCATTTTCAAATGTCGATTTGTGAAGCGTTCTTGTTCACTAGAATAGATACACAACATAAAGCGGTTTCGCAAAGCACAATTTTATGGGTGTTGGGCGGTTCTACGGTAGCAGTATTTTCAAATATGTATGCTACGCAGCCGATATTACCGATTATCGGTGAAGAATTTGGCTTGAAGCCTAGCGAAGCAGGTATGACTGTTAGTGCATTGGTACTAGCGGTAGGTTGTAGCGCGGTATTTTTCGGATTCCTGATAGATCGTTTTGGACCTCGCCGAGTGATGGTAGCAAGTACGCTGGCATTGGTCTTTCCTACCTTGATGTGTGCCGTTTCGCCTTTTTTCCAATTCCTATTGCTGTCCCGTGTCGCACAAGGACTCTTAATTCCGGGTTTTATTGCCGGGGTACTTGCCTATATTCACGAGGAATTTTCCAGTAGGCGCGGAATGGCAATCGGTTGGTACACCGCCTCAACTATCTTTGGGGGCTTTTCAGGGCGCGTAATTGGCGGGTTGCTGACCGAATTTGTAAACTGGAGAACCGCATTTGTAGGGTTTGCTCTTTTTAATCTGGTAGCCTATTTGATAATGCGCCGCTACCTGCCAGAATCGCATCATTCCTCGCGCAATGCTACCAATCGCAGCAAAGGACACAGCTTAAACAGTTTTATTATTGCCTTCAAAAATCGCAATCTGGTGGGCGCATTTCTGGTAGGTCCTGCAATATTTTTCCCTTTTATCGGCTTGTTTACCTACTTGCCTTATTATCTTACCAAACCTCCTTTCAATCTCTCCACCTTGTTGGTTAGCTTTATCTTCGTGGTGTATCTAATCGGCACTTTTTCCGCGCCCATCGCAGGCAGATTAAGCGATAGGTATAGCCGCCGGGCGGTTATAGGGATAGGGTTATTGATAATGATGTTTGGTATTGCCCTAACCCTGACTCCATGGCTGTTATCGGTTTTCGCGGGGTTGCTATTTTTATGTTTCGGTATGTTCACGGTGCAATCCACTACCAACGCTTATGTTGGCGACAATATTCAGGAAAATCAGGGGCGCGGTAGTGCGGTAGCGCTCTATCAGATGTTTTTCTATCTGGGCGGTACTATTGGCGGCATTGTTCCCGGTTTGTTATGGCAGAGTGGCGGTTGGCTACCCTTAATATGTGGATGTCTTGCCGCGTTGGTTGCCGGATTCCTCGCTGTCGTGTGGGTTTGCCGTTAACACGAATTTGCTTTGTTTGCGCTTTATTATAGGGTAGTTGCAAAATCAGAAAATTGTTTTTGTAGCCACACTTCCCAAAACCCCTTCTTTGTATTGAGCAATGCCATTCCTGCAACCGCCCTGACCGCCTAATTCCCTTATTTTCATTAATTTGAATTTTGCTATAATATGTAAAGTAGAATTTATTCACCTACCCTACCTTTTTACGCTTCTGGAAAGGGCGATACTGGATATGCCTCGCAAAGTAATATTATTAACCTTATCAATAATTCTATCAGGAATTTTTATAACTAGCTTTGCCAGTGGCGGTTTGAAATTACCCGAAGCAGGCGCTGCTACCGACCAAAATGCCGAATTATTTGGGCTGGTAGGGCGTGACCCGTGGTACGAGTGGAATACTAACCCCAACTCTCCTAATACTATGAACTATGAGTTTATGGATAATATGGCTCGCCAAATGGCGTTAATGGGCGTGCGGTGGGTGCGTATAGAATTTCGTGCCGATGTTGCAGGAGGGATACGCGGAGGCGTTTTTAATTATCAGAAATATGATGATTTTATCTTCAATATTGCGCCTCGCTACCATTTAAAGATACTGGCATTATTGGGGGCGGATACTATTACCAGTAAGAGCGCCAGTGACCCTGATTTATTTTATCCGCGTCTGAATGACCCTGCCGACCGTTCTGACCGTACTAACAATTGGATTAGGGTTTTTGCAGCACGCGCCAAAGAAATAACAGACCATTACGGTGATGCAGTACAGGCTTATGAAATATTGAATGAGCCAAATATATGGTACGGTATTGCTGCAAATCCCGATAGTATTGGCGCGTTGATGTCCTATACTTATCGAACTCTCAAGCCTGACCATCCCAATTCGCGTTTTATTACTGGCGCGGTGATTGCTCCCGGTGCGCCCGGTTCTGACCCGCTCGGCTATTTGAGCGCGATTTATCGCTCTCCGGCGGTACAGGATTATAATTATAGCAAGCAATATGCGAATAATAACCCTTTCCCGTGGGATGGAATCGGCTGGCACCCCTATTTTCTGGAAAATGTAAATGCTTCTATTGCCAGCACTAGAGATGCGGCAGCGCGTATGCGACAGGCGGGTGATAATTTCAGCAAGTTGTGGATTACGGAGGTAGGGCGACCTGCTCAGCTAAATGCTAACGGTTGTGGGGCTACCGCCGAAGAAGCAGACCAATCGGATTTCTTGACGCGCTATTACAGTACGATATTGGCAAATGACTTGGATAAAGTTCAAACTATCTTTTGGTTTAAATATGAGGATTTCTATGAAGGCGATACAACACATGCGTGGGGTCTGGTAAAGCTGGATACGGATAATAAAAATGGGTATAAAGTGAGCGGTAGGGCTGTATATTTGAAAGCGGGTTATTATGCCTACCAAAATTTAGCTAACCCTGACCCCGGCATTCTCGGCTTACCAATTGATAAGGTCGCCCCTCCCGCCAATCAGTATTCGCCCTCTAACCCGGATGGCTCATTCTATTTTTCTGAAACAGGTCATACTTTGAGCGGCGCTTTCTTGAAATACTGGATAAAATACGGCGGGTTGGATTTGTTCGGCTTTCCGCTCACCGAACCGTTTCAAGAAGAGAGCCGAACTGACGGCAAGAAATATCTGGTTCAATATTTCCAGCGGGAACGCTTTGAATATCATCCCGAATTTACCGGAACACCCTACGAGGTTTTGTTAGGGTTGTTGGGTAATGACATATTAGCTTCGGCTTGCCGCTCTTTCCCCCGCGCCGCTGCTCCAACAATCCCGCTACCCGCAGACCGTTTTTATTTTCCTGAAACGGGACACTATCTGGGCTTTGGGTTTAAGGGTTACTGGCAGCAACACGGCGGTCTTTCAATTTTTGGCTATCCGGTGAGTGAGGCATTCTCTGAAGCTGGTACTGATGGTAAAAGCTATGTGGTGCAATATTTCCAGAGAGCGCGTTTTGAATACCACCCGGAATTTACCGGAACGAAATATGAGGTGCAACTTGGCTTGTTAGGTTTCCAGATACTCAGGCAACGGGGGTGGGTACATTAGCTTTCCAGCGCAGCAACATTATGTCGTTCTGATTCTTCAAATGTCGCGCTGAACCATGCTTCTAGAATTTCTTTTGCTATTTGCTCAGAAACCAAGCGCAAACTAAGCGCCAGTACATTTGCATCGTTCCATTTGCGTGCGCCCTCTGCTGTTGCGGGGTCGGTGCAAAGCGCGGCGCGTACCCCCGGCACTTTGTTGGCAGCAATGCTCACGCCTGTGCCAGTCCAACAACATGCTATACCTTGCTGATAAATGCCTTTTGCCACGCCTTCGCCCACTCTCTTGCCTACTTCAGCCCATTGTTGAGCGTGTTCCTCCGGGCTACCGTCAGGATTAAGCGTACCAATCGGGTGAACCTCATGCCCTCTTTTTTGCAACTCTTCTATCAGGAAATCGGTCAGATGGGAACGCTCGTCACTGCCAATAATTAGTTTCAATATTTGCCTCTCAATTTTGCGGGGATATTTTAAGCCGTTCATCTATGGTAATAACCGGGTGCGCCGCGAATTGAGGCTGCCAGCGTTTTGATTCAGCTTGTTGCAAAGAGGCTTGCCAGTTTACCGCGTCAAAGAACGCCAACGCTCGCTTTTTATATTCTTTTGGTATTCTGCCAAATATTTCTACATGCCCTGATTCTGGGTCAATCCAAAGGGTTTTCGGCTCTTTCGCCAGCGCGTAAAGTATTCGGCTATTTTCTAACGGGGTTAAGGTATCGGAACCGCCATGAATTAGAAATAGGGGGCGGGGCGCAATACGGCGCACAAAACTTGAGGGGTGGGATTTTTTTGCAAGGAAGCGATGGTGCATTGCCATTTGAGCATAGGCGTATTTGGCAAGGAAGGTTGCCAAAGACTCCGGAAGCTTAAACTGACGATTTATTTCAGTTGTAATAGAACGCCATAACTCAGAAAAAGGGCTATCGGCTACAACTGCCGCGATGTGAGGGTTTTCTGCCGCCGCTATTATGGCTGCGGCTGCGCCCATAGAAAAGCCAATAACACCAATCCTTCTTTCACCACGATTCAAAAGCCAATCCACCGCCGCATGCAGGTCTATGCGCTCAATATATGCCATCGAAGTTCCGTTTGAGCCTTCGCTGCGCCCGTGTCCCCGAAAATCAAACATAAAAACATTGTAGCCGCCTTGGCGCAACCACTCTGCATGCTGAATATCCGGCACTTTTGAACCGGCGTAACCATGCGCTATAATAATAGTAGCTTTTGAGTTTTCAGCAGGAATAAACCAGCCCTGCAACTTTAATTTATCTCGTGTGAGAAAGGTAAATTCTTCAAATTCAAGACCAAGTATTGCCGGAGTTTGGTTATCCAATTGTCGTGGCGGATAACAAAGACGCTTAACCGCATATTTATGCAAAAGCTGTCTAAAGCTCAGGCTGACCCCGATAGTAGCAGCTATAGCCGCAAGACGCATTTTTAGCATACGCTACAAACCCCTAAATTTACAGAATGAGTAATCGCTACTTATTAAATTATACGAGCAGAATTAGCGCAAGTTTCAACCCGAACCGGGCGGTAGGATGTAGTAAAAAACACGGGAGTACCATATTACCAGCCCTTCCCATGCTAAATAAACTACCAGAATTATGGAGAGGGTTGGTACAACTATACGCAATATTGCGCGGTTTTTTGAATTGAGGAAATCGGAGAGTTTTACCAGCGCAAAGCCGCTCAACAAGCAGAGCAAAGGAGCGGCAAAGAGCATATGCTTTTGGAGCAGGTTTACCCGCAAATCAACCAGCGCGAACAGTAAAAATATTGCCAGCCATGCTGCCCACAAACCGTAAACCGCTTTTTGGAATGGGGTAGCTTCTTTTTTACGGTAGGGTAATAGAGTAACGATACCTACTAACGCCAACAAAAACGGTATTAATCGGAAATGCACCCATAGCTGTGGAAAAAAGCCGCTTAGAAGCTCTTTGCCCAATAATGCTTTAGTTTGACCGATTGAGCCTGAGCTTCCTAGCTTTTCTAACAAAGCCGGGAGTGATACCGTCAAGAAAGAAAACAGATAAAAACCGTAGTACAACGCTAATGCCAACCCAAAACCAATTGAACCGATTATGGCGAGTCGGAAGGCGGCATTGCGTGTTTCAGGTCGCGCAAGCCACCAGAAAAATAACGCTATAACCAATGTACCTAGTAACAAAAAGGTGCTGGTATGAGCCAGCAAAGCGAAGCCCAATGCCAAACCCGCCACAATGCTTTTCTTATTGGAAACTTTGTCTGAATTAATTGCGCTGAGCAAAAGCGCGAAGAAGATGAGCGTCAGCCAGTGC
>Ga0194047_10002376_pt1 | contig 10810 bp, 8 predicted proteins | sample JunL225m_MetaG_2_FD_160070 | JGI IMG/M metagenome (GOLD analysis project Ga0194047, IMG submission 160070) | Anoxic zone freshwater microbial communities from boreal shield lake in IISD Experimental Lakes Area, Ontario, Canada - Jun2016-L221-5m | ecosystem: Environmental > Aquatic > Freshwater >...
AATCAAAGGTGGCCAACCCTTTGATGCCACTTCGGGTAGTAAAAGAACGTAACCGTGGCGGTTCATACCTTGGCTACTTAGTTGTTGGAGCAGGCTTGTTCTCGATGTTCCTATTCCTTGGACTTTACTTGCAAGTAATTCTTGGTTACAGCCCGCTTAAGTCAGGCTTTGCCTTCTTGCCATTCACGGCTGGAATTATCGTCTTTGCCGGTATCGCATCCCAACTTCTTCCAAAGTTTGGACCAAAACCACTTATGGTCCCTGGCTTAGTTGCTGCTGGATTTGGACTTCTCTTCTTATCTCGCATAACTCCAGAAACTTCATATGTGACTCATGTTCTTCCTGCCCTCTTGGTGATGTCTAGTGGAATGGCTCTTGTCTTTATTCCTCTTACTTCAACATCACTTCACGCCGTGAGCAATCACGACACTGGAGTTGCAAGTGCAATGGTAAATACCAGCCAGCAAATAGGTGGTTCTCTAGGTACTGCCCTTCTAAATACTGTTGCAGCAACGGCAACGGCTACCTACGCAACTTCTCACAGCAGCCTTGGAACGATGACCCAACCATTTGCTATGACTCATGGCTTTACAGTGGCATTTAAGTTCAGCGCAGCGTTGCTCTTTGTAGGCGCAATCGTGCTCTTCTTCTTCATCAATATTGGCAAGGATTCACTTGTCGAAAGTGAAGGCGTAGTGGCTCACTAAAGAATAAGTTCAAAAAATGCCTAACTTCCTCGCGTAATGTGAGTGAAGTTAGGCATTACTTATTTACTCTAATAAAGTAGACCAAGGTATCCCGCAAGGGGCGGTAGCTCAGTTGGTTAGAGCCCCGGACTCATAATCCGGTCGTCGTCGGTTCGAGCCCGACCCGCCCCACTATATTCAATTCTCTACAATCCTTAGCTCATATAAAATTTAAAGCTTGAGCTAATATCTAAATTTTTGAGCGCAGAACAAAAATCGCGACAATTGACTTATAAGCCGTATACCTAGATTTCGCAAAAGTGACATCTGATTTCATCTGAGAACACAATTCTTGAGGATCACTATTTATCGGGTATACATACCACTCATGTGGCATTGGGTTGCCGCCAGAATTTCCATACCATTCCTGGCCATTCAGTCTTTTAATAACACCACTTGCATCGGTCTTCATTTTCAATGTCTGTTCGAAAGCTCCGTTGTTATAGATTGCAACATTGAAGAAACTATCTTTTGCAATCGGGGCTACTAATCTATAAGTGATTGGGACCGTGATTCCATCACAATGAAGAGCTTGACTTGCCGGTTTCGTGAAATCCAATTTTACCTGAACACTCTTTGTAGCCGCTTGCACCCTCATAGGAATTAGTAACACGGCAAGTGCAAGAATGAACGAAATTCGCATGACTCTCTTCATACCGCGACGGTACCAGCGAGGAGCCCCAAAGTGGCTCGGATTCAGCGCACCTCGCGCTATTTACGTTTGCAGAGGCCTCTTGATAGACATTTTGAAAATTAAGGGTCACAATTACTACATGTGGTTGAGAAAACCATCCTTCTTCGCCTTGATTTTCCTGGCGCTCATAACCACCGCTGCTCAGCCCGTTAGTGCCGCTACCTCTAACAGGCACCTGCTTGTTGATTCCTTTGCCGAGATGGGAACTGGATATTCCGAAGTTTTTGCTATGCCTGAATCCGATGTCGAAAATATAGTCAATAACATTCCAGGTGAGAATATTAAAAACCATCTTCCATGTGAATCACTCGATGCCGCCCCATGCACCGGTGATACAGGTCTAGGAATGCGTATCTACTTACCTGTGTGTAGTCCAACTATTAATACCTTATGTATCGAGGGGCTTGCAATTGCACCAGATTCAAATTCTGCGCTTGTAAAAGCAAATTTAGTCGGTGGCACCGATGGCAAGACTTTCCCCGCAAATCCAGCTCGTGGATTTCCTGAAGCATCGACTCCAACCAGTTGGCAAGTACCTGGCGTTACAAACATGGGCGGTACCGACACATACGATGTAAAAGTATTGATGGATGCATATTTACCTTCAAATACTAAGAGACTATTTATTTTTGATCTCAATTCAGTTGTCGAAGGTTATGTTGGTAAAGATTTAGCTAGTTCAACGAAAGTCGACCTGTCTGAAAAACAAAGGGTCGCCTTGACGCTTCATTTACCAAACACTGTTACTGGTTGGCTCAATGGCCGCCTCACGGATCCTAATATTTCAATTGAGAAAATTGATAGCACTCAAAACCGAATACGAGTTGAGGCCAATCCCGTATTGGTGCCAGAAATATCTGTGAATCTAACGGATGAGCAAGAGGCAAGTCTTCCCACTCCATACTATTTCAGAAGTAGCGATCAAGTGAGTTGGTGGGTGAGTAATAACGCAGGAAATTTTGGCGCTATAGAATGGATCAAACAACTTTCTGGTGTTATGAAAAATACAGCAAGTGGTGAACATCGCGCTTGGTTCTTCTCTACCGTTGCAAATAATGTGGCAAATGCATCTAATTCTTGCTTGCAGGATAAGAATCAAATGATTGGACTTGTAACAACTAATTCTGCGGCATATTCACCCGGTGCACCTGATTTTGTAAATGGATTCTTGAATTATCAAGTTGCAGGAATGCATTACAGAGTCGACGGAACTTCACTTGCAATCGGCACTTATGACTTATTAATGCGTTCTGATGTTGCTCGTTGTCTCTATAATTTTACTACTGCTCCAATCTCGGCAATAGTTTCAATCACTAATGAAAACGGAACTCAGCAAGTAGGTACTACTGTTGTAAGTGAGAAGAATGGCTGGCTTCACCTTGGTGCATATGGATTTACATATTCCAGCCCAATAGTAAAAATCAAGCTCACTGGAACATTGATAAAATCAACTCCGAAGCCAATAGCTTCAGCACCATCTTCTAAGGGATATTCAGTTACTTGCATCAAAGGAAAAGTTGTAAAGAAGCTAATTACAGCCAAACCAATGTGTCCGACTGGATGGAAGAAGAAAAACTAAACAGGATGCCGCTATGTCAAAAATTGCGATCCTTAGTCACGAAATCGCTGACACTATGTGATTTAGAAGCGATCCAATTCCATGACCTTATTCCACGCGGAAACAAAGTCGTGAACAAACTTCTCTTGAGCATCGTTGCTGGCATAAACTTCTGCAATCGCGCGCAAAATAGAATTAGAACCAAAGACTAGATCAGCGCGAGAACCAGTCCACTTCACATCTCCAGTTTTATTATCGTGGGCCTCAAATAACTCCGTGCCCTTCTTTGGTGCCCAAGAAGTCTTAGGAGATAACACGTTGACAAAGAAGTCATTTGTTAGCGCTCCCTTCTTTTTAGTGAATACTCCAATATCTGAACCATCGGTATTAGCGCCAAGTACGCGCAATCCAACAACAAGAACGCTCATCTCTGGAGCAGTAAGTGTTAGTAGCGCTGCGCGATCTACTAGCTGATATTCGGCCGGCACAGTGTTACCTGACTTCATAAAATTGCGGAAGCCATCTGCTGCTGGTTCCAATACCGCAAAAGATGCAACATCTGTCTGCTCTTGTGTCGCATCAGCGCGGCCTGATCTAAATGGAACAGTGACTTTATGGCCCGCTTTCTTAGCTGCCACTTCAATCGCTGCATTTCCACCTAGGACGATGAGGTCTGCAAGTGAGACTGGTGATTTTTTATTCTTTGCATTGAAATCACTTTGAATTTTCTCTAACTTTTTGAGAACTTTTGTAAGTTCTTTAGGGTTATTTGCTTCCCAATTACGTTGAGGTTCAAGTGCGATACGGGCACCGTTGGCACCACCTCGCTTATCTGTGCCGCGGAAAGTCGAAGCAGATGCCCATGCAGTTGTGACTAATTGAGATGTTGTAAGTCCAGAGTCAAGAATGGACTTTTTCAACACAGAAATTTTCTTCTCAGTTAGCTTTACTTTGCTCGCCTTTGGAAGTGGATCTTGCCAAATCAAATCTTCTTTTGGCACAAGTGGTCCTAGATAACGATTTTTTGGTCCCATATCTCGGTGAGTTAACTTGAACCAAGCACGAGCAAATGCATCTGCAAATTGATCTGGGTTGTCCAAGAAACGGCGAGAAATCTTTTCGTATGCAGGATCTTTTCGAAGTGCTAGATCTGTTGTGAACATAACTGGCGCATGTGTCTTTCCATCTATGTGTGCATCAGGCACAGACTTCTTTGCTGATTCATCAGAAGGAATCCATTGAGTTGCACCGGCTGGACTCTTAGTTTGAACCCACTCATATTTGAAGAGAGTTTTGAAATATGTGTTGTCCCACTGAGTAGGAGTTGGAGTCCATGCACCTTCAAGACCACTCGAGATTGTTTCAGCTCCGTTGCCTTTACCGAAAGTATTCTTCCAGCCAAGTCCCATCTGCTCTATAGGAGCACCTTCTGGCTCTGCGCCAACATATTTTTCAGGTGATGCAGCGCCATGTGCTTTACCAAATGTGTGTCCACCTGCAATGAGTGCGACAGTTTCTTCATCATTCATCGCCATACGCGCAAAAGTTTCACGAATATCGCGAGCTGATCCTAAAATGTCAGGAACTCCATTTGGTCCCTCAGGATTAACATAAATCAAACCCATTTGAACTGCAGCTAATGGATTTTCTAAATCACGTTCTCCGCTATAGCGCTCATCTGCCAGCCACTTAGCTTCTTTTCCCCAATAAGTATCATCTGGTTGCCAGGCATCTACTCGCCCGCCACCAAAACCAAAAGGCTTTAGACCCATCGATTCAATTGCGCAGTTTCCAGCCAAAATAATTAAATCAGCCCAAGAAAGCTTCTGGCCATATTTTTGTTTTACCGGCCAAAGTAATCGCCGTGCTTTATCTAGGTTTACATTATCTGGCCAAGAGTTAAGTGGTGCAAAGCGTTGCATTCCAGATCCGCCGCCGCCTCGTCCATCTGAAGTGCGATAAGTACCGGCGCTATGCCATGCCATACGAATAAAGAATGGGCCATAGTGACCGTAATCAGCTGGCCACCAATCTTGGGAAGTTGTCATGACAGACTCGATATCAGCCTTTACTGCCGCCAAATCAAGGGTCTTAAATTCTTTTGCATAATCAAAGTTGGCATCTAGCGGACTAGCCGCTGGTGAGTTTTGTTGAAGTACTTTCAAATCAAGGTGATTTGGCCACCAGTCACGATTAGAACTTCCACCCGCTGCGGTGGTGCCGACTACTGGACACTTGGCTTGATCTGACATTAATCCCCCTTGATTGTGTTCCTCTAGGGGCAAGCCTAACCAAATCCGCCTACACCTCAACTTTTAAATACATCTGGTGAGCGTGGTAAATATCGGGTCTGCCAATCCAAACAGTAGAACTCTCCTTGTTGTTGTGGTCTAGTTCATGTTTCCAACTACCATTTGTGTGATCTAAAAAGAATTTTTGGGCATATTCCCACCAAATCTGGAAATCATTGAAATATTCTCGCGACCCAGTGAGCTTACTTAGGGTCCAGGCGGCGGCAATGGCTTCTGTGATAACCCAGTGCATTCGCATATTAACAATTGCCTTGCCATCAAAATCAACGGTATATACAAAGCCATCAGATTGGTCAGCATGCCAGCCAATTCTCTTTGCGATTTCGTAAATTCTTGCAGCTTCCCAGGCAAGCCATGTTGGGGCGCCTTGCCCCAAAGCAGCAGAAAGTTCAATTGCAAGTCTGCACCATTCGAATTGATGCCCAATAATTATGCCAAATGGACGAAATGGATCATCTGGATGATCCTGATTGTATTTATGATCTATTTTCCAATTCTCATCAAAATGTTCCGGAATTAGGCCAATTTTTGTTTCCAAGGAACTATCGAAAGCGAATCTACATACCCGTACGGCGCGATTTAGCCATTTAGGATCAGAAGTTGATTTGAAAAGTTCAAGAAATGCTTCCACGCTGTGCATATTGGAATTTAAACCATGATACTTATTACAAATTGTGAAACCTTCATCCCATGACTCATTAACTAAGCCATAAACCTCATCCCAGAAATACTCTTCAAAAATCGAAAGAGCCAAATTTAGGTCAGAACTTTCCTCAGAGGAATTGGCTCTCTTCCCCGCGCTTAGAGCAAGAAGCGCAAAGGCAAATTCGTAGGCCCTTTTCTCTCTTTCCTTTTCCCCAGATCTCGGGGCAAGTGAGTAGTAGCCACCATTTGCTTCATCTAGGAAAAGTTGTTTCATAGCCACTAAGCCATGCCTTAGATAATCATCTACTTCCCTATTGCCATGAATTGCCTCTAAAGCAAAGACATAGGTCATTCGAAAATTCACCCAGGCTTCTAATTTATCCCTTGGGATCAGATCCCCTGACTGCGCTAGCCAGCCAAAACCACCAGAATCTAACTTTGACTTCTTTGCTAATTCTATTAATTGCTTTTTATAAAGCTGGTTCACAAGTTATTTACCGGGCAGAACTACCGGCACTTGAACAGTCAAACCACCATCAATAACAATGCAGGCTCCAGTTATGAATGAAGAGTTATCAGAGGCTAAGAAAACAGCCAGATCGCCAATTTCCGAGCTCTTGGCAACTCTTCCTAGTGGGTGGCCAGATCCCCAGTCAGCAATAACATCATCGATGCTCAAAGATCCTCTATGCAAGTCTGCGGCTTGTCGAAGCATTGGAGTATCGACAGATCCAGGGAGAATCGCGTTTACCCGCACATTCGATTCGGCAAGATCTATTGCTGAAGCCCTAGTTAATGCATTTATCGCACCCTTTGAAGCCGAGTAAGCAATGACTGTTTTCTGACTTACAAGAGACTGGACAGAGGAAATGTTTACGATTGAACCATATTTCTGAGAGATCATAATTTTTGCAACATGTTTCGAGGTTAGAAACATTGACTTAACGTTTACATTGAAAGTCTGATCCCAAACACTTTCAGTAGTCTCTGTGAGGCTGCCATATGTTTGAATTCCCGCACAATTAATCAGAGCATCAATACGACCATATTTAGCGATTACCAGACCCACTGCCGCTTCAACTTGGGATTCTTTGCTCACGTCAACAACATGAGTCGTGAATCTATCCCCCAACTTTGAATACGAATTGCTCTGATTTTCAAGTGCCTTAGCATCTAAATCAAATGAGGATGTTGTAGCACCGGCTTCGATAAACTTACCTACACAACCTTCACCGATGCCCTTAGCACCACCGGTTACAATGACAACTTTTCCGGTTAGATCAATTCCCACTTAATCACTCCTAAAGATAAATTAAAGAGCAGGTGCCCAGCGGTCATTTGGAACAAGTGCGTACCAGTCAGGACGTTGTGGATCTTTATCATAAGGGTAGCCACCGAGTTCAAAATAAAGCTCGGCGTATTGTCCCAATTTATCCCGATCTAACTCAACTCCAAGGCCTGGCTTATCTGGAACCTTAATTTTTCCATCCACGTACTCAAGCTTGCCACCAACGATAATGTCATCGGTGAGATGGTGATAATGAGCATCGGCTGCGTTGGATAAGTTTGGAACTACTGCCCCTAGGTGCAACATAGTTGCAAGTTGAATACCCAACTCTCCAGATGAGTGGACAGCAACACCTAGCTGGAATGTTTCACAAACCCCGGCAGCTTTAACGCATGCGCGGATTCCACCCCAGAAGGTTGTATCAAGCAAAATAACATCTACAGCTTCTCTGTGGATATTTTGGGCTAACTGTTCAAAGTTAACGACGACAGTATTCGTTCCAGTCTGCATTGAAGTTAAGTCACGCAACTTCTTCATGCCATCAATACCCCATGTAAAGTCTTCAAGATAATCATTACGCATATGGCGAATAGCATTAGCGAACTCAATACTTTGAGTCAGGCTTAGAGTCGCATTTGGATCGAATCTAAATCGATCATTTGGAAATGCTTCACCAAGGGCTAAATAGCATTCCAACTCATAATCAGGGTGGAAAACGCCTCCCTTGAGTTTATGGGTTCTAAATCCATTTTCGTTTCGTAATTTTGTTGCTGCTTCTACAAGTTGTTTAGAATTCTTTATCTCGCCCTTGCCCGTTTTTTCATTTGGGTAACGGAAGAAGAGGTAACTTGCAAACTCAACCTCGTCGCGTACTTTTCCGCCGAGTAAGTCATAAACAGGAACTCCCATTTTCTTGCCAATTATGTCCAAGCAAGCAAATTCAATCGCTGCGTATATCTGCGTTCTGTTGTTATACAAACTAGCTGTCGGATTACAAATCTTGAAACGCAAACCCTCAAGATTGAAAGGGTTCTCACCGATAATGTGACCCCTTAGACCTTCAAAGGCCAACTCCGCGCTCTCCCCGCCGCCACCCATTTCTCCAAGACCGGTGATGCCTTCATCAGTTTCTAGTTCAAGGATGGTTCGTACAAATCTCCCCCAATGGGCGCCAGAGGCATGACGAAGCGGGGCCTCAAGAGGGACCGTCACAGTTGTCACTCGCAAATTAGTTATTTTCATTTTACGGACCTCCCAGTGGTTGGTTTAACTTCTTTTGCTGAAGACTTTTCTTCTTTCACCAAATTCATAGCCTCAAAATCTATATCGGCATGAGTCCGAATTAGGGATGAGCACTTCTCTGAATCTCTTTCCTCTAGCGCTTTTACTATTTCAATGTGTTGATTGAATAGAGTAGACATTCGTGGACTATGTGGTTGATTTAAAGCATGGAGTCGATCTAGAGGCACTTTTTCTCTCCGAATTAATTCCCAAATTCTAGGTAGTTCATTGAAATCACACAAAAGCAAGTGAAATTCATCCATAGCGTCATACATTTCAGAGTAATCATCTTGCAATAGTGCATTGCGTTGTCTTTCAATATTAGCCTTCATTATCGAAACCTGTTCATCCGATATATTTTGCGCAAGCAATTCAATATTTGTTGCTTCCAAGGAGCTTCGAATAAAGAGGGCTTGGCGTAGTTGAGTTTTATCAATCGTAGTCACGACACTTCCCTTTTTAGGAAAAGTTGTAACAAGCCCTTCTTGCTCAAGTTGCACTAAAGCTTCACGAATAGGTGAACGACTGGCACCAAATTGTTTTGTTAATGTTGATTCATGGAGAGTGTGACCAGGGCGAAGTTCACCGCTGAGAATTGCCGCGCGAAGGTAAGTAACTATGGCTTGCTTAACTTGATACTTTGCGTTTAAGGCTGGCTTTTCATTCCTTTCCAAATCGGAAGGCTCAAGGTAATCACTGTTCCAATTCATGACATCTCCAATACTTTGTATTCGATAAAACTAGTCTTCTCTTCTAAAGGTCCAAATACAAGGGCTGATCCATTCTCAACCGCCTGCGCTAAACCATTTGTAGGATACGAAGAAAATGGTTCTAGCCCAATATTGAAATGCTTGCCAAACCATGGGTACTCATTTGCAGCACCAAATTCTTGCCAAAACCACAGATAAGGAAAATTCTTTCCATCCCAGGTGACTTGTACGGTTAGTCCAATAGTTGGACTAATAACAGAATATTTAGAATCTTTTAGATTATGTAGATAAAGAATTTCGCTCTTAGTTTTCCGGGGAGGAATTTTTGAAAAGTCAATTGGAGTTCCGTCCTGACCAATAGCTTTAGGCCAGGCAAACTCCTCATTTGAATTAACCCGGCGGCCAACACTACTTATTGCTTCCTCATGTGGGATTACCCGTGCCTCTAATCCAATGTCAATTGTTGAGAATTCGTCAATAAATGGCTCACCGAAAGAGATGTGATTTCCCCACATCGTTTTGACGGTTTCCTTTGTTAAATTCGAGATTCTTTCACTTATAAAGACCGAAGCTATACCTTTTTGCAAGGTGAAAGTCTTCTCATATGTGAATTTCAATTTTCTTGTATTGGTTAGAAATTTAATACTTAACTCATTTTCATCGTCAACTAATACTTCATAGCTCCAAGCAAGAGTGGCGACCTCATCGTGCTGCCCAAAGGCGATTCCATTGAATTCAGATGGAGCACCTCCATTTGGAAATACACTTTGCCACCCACCAGGATAGCCATCCAAAAATGACTCCACATCAGCCGGATGATCAACAGGTGTTTTTATTACCGGCCACCCTGTATTAGATTGCCAAGCCAAATTAAAATCCTTTGGTTTATAGATAATTTCAACTAAATCAGCGCCTCTTCCGGCCAAAATTGAAAGCTTAAGTAAATCATTTTGCATCTCAACAACTTCAACTTCACCTGACATCAGCCCAGTTCTAAAACTAGTTACCTTAGTTTCAACCATAATATTTAGCACTTTCAAGAGCGCTATAGCCCGTGCCAGAAACTGCAAATAGTTTTCCACTATCTGGAAATATGTTTGCATCAAAATCTCGGCCATCTGAAGTCACAATCAAGGTTTCACCCTTATCCCCGCCGAAAGCGCATGAAGTTGGGCTTTTAACGGGCATTTTTATAGATTCAAGGGATTTACCATTCGCAGAGAAAACCTCAATCCTGGCGCCACTCCACATTGCTACAAATAGCGTTCCATCTGAAGCAACACACATTCCGTCAGGAAATGATCCATCATCTGCAAATTCTATAAATAGAGTTCTATTCGATATTTGACCTATCTCTAAATCAAAATCATACCGATACATAGATCTTGCGAATGTATCGATCAAATAAAAGTACCTATTATCAGGACTCCAACCCAAACCATTTGGCAGAGTTAAACCCTGCTCCATAACAGTGACATTTCCCTCTAGGTCTAATTTATGAAGCTTTCCAGCCCCCGCAGTGAAATCTATTGCATTACTTCCTGACCACCATCGACCCTTAGCATCGGCTTTAGCA
>Ga0194047_10002377_pt1 | contig 10809 bp, 10 predicted proteins | sample JunL225m_MetaG_2_FD_160070 | JGI IMG/M metagenome (GOLD analysis project Ga0194047, IMG submission 160070) | Anoxic zone freshwater microbial communities from boreal shield lake in IISD Experimental Lakes Area, Ontario, Canada - Jun2016-L221-5m | ecosystem: Environmental > Aquatic > Freshwater...
TATCTTTTGAAAGATATAGAACCACCTTAAGCCCTAAAGTACATAAGGAAACCAATACCCCAGGCTCAGGTGTATTATTTGATTTAGGCCCGCACTTAGTAGACCAAGCCTTATTATTAAGCGGTATGCCTAGTTCTGTTTTTGCAGATCTAAGAACCACCAGAAAAGTGGGTATAGTGGATGACTATTTTACCTTGCTGCTTTATTACCCTACCCATAGAATTTTATTAACGAGTGGAATGGTATTTATGCAACAACTTCCTGCCTATAAAATTTATGGCACAAAGGGTTGTTTTATTAAAGATAGAGCCGATGTGCAAGAAGTTGATTTAATAGCAGGTAAAAAAACGAATACCCCGCAATGGGGTGTAGAGCCCACTGAAAGATGGGGTGTTTTAAGCACTAATACCGATGGGAAAATAAGTACTGAAAGCATCCCTAGCCTAGCTGGTAATTACGGAACCTTTTATGAAAAAATGGCTTACGCTATAAACCATAACGAACAGGTACCTACTTCAGCAAAACATGGTACAGACATTATACGCATCTTAGAAGCAGCAAGATCAAGCTTTACCCAAGGAAAAGTAATTGAAATCTAAACCTAATATGGCACACCCGCACTTGATAGCCATTCAAAAAGTTTTTTCATCCCATAAAAACGTTACGGTTTCAAAAGGAGCCAAAGCCTATTTGCTTCATCAATTTGAATTCTATGGAATTAAAACACCTATTAGAAGAAAATTATGCAAGGAGTTTTATAAAGCAAACCCCATTAGTAAGCATAAAGAATTAACTGCAATTATTAAAGAATGCTTTGCTGCACCACAAAGAGAAATGCATTATTTTGCTATAGAGCTTTTAGGTTATCATCAAAAACTATGGTCAAAGCAAACCATTCCACTCATTGAGTGGATGATTACCCATAACAGTTGGTGGGACTCGGTGGATAGCACCAACTCACATGTCATTGGGAAATTCTTTACCCAATTTCCAGAATATATAAAGCCCACCACTTCTAAATGGAATAGGTCAAGTAATATTTGGCTTCAAAGAATGAGTATTTTATTTCAATTAATGTACAAGGATAAAACCGATACCGAATTGCTTACAAAGTACATTGAGCATTGCCAACTAGAAGAAGAATTTTTTATCCGCAAAGCCATTGGCTGGGCACTTCGTACTTATGCTTATACTGATACTAAATGGGTGAAAGGATTTATCAAAACCCATCCGCAACTTTCCAACTTATCAAAAAGAGAAGCTTTAAAGCATCAATAGTTTCATTTATAATTCAACCGACATTAACTCTTTGCCAAGATTATGAAAAGCTAATTTTATTTTATTTATTTGCTCTACCCTAGGCTTACGATGCAAATTGGCATAATGGTTTAATTGCTTTTGATTAATTCCTGAATATTTTTCCAAAGCTGAACCAGTGATTACATTCTTATAGTATTTTAATAAACTTTGGGTATCAAATTTGTAAACCAAATAGTATTTACCCCTAAACGATACTGGTAGAGCTTCCCCGTCGTCCCTAATACCTTCTAAATGAAATTGAATGGCTTCTTGAATTTTAGCTTTTATATCATCGGGTGTCCTACCAGTAGAAATACAACCAGGCAGTAATGGTACATGTGCTGAAAAGTTTTTACCAGCAAAGAAAATTTCAACGATATTTTTTTTCATAATGGCAATATTATAGTTTACAATAACCCTGCTTGTTTTAAAATTGACTTCACAATCATGTGCTCTAATACTTCACTTTTACCATGATCGGGAATAGTGACTCTCCTTTCTTTATTGGATGCTTATATTGCTTATGGCTTCCTTTTTGAGCATATAAAACCCAACCATCAAGTTCAATTATCCTAATCATCTCTTTAACCTTTTTTATCATTTGGCTTGATTTTACAAAGATATATAATTATATATCATTAATAAATAAAATTTTCCAAGCTAAATTGAAGAAAGTAAAAAGGAATAAACCGCAAAACAGATAAAACTTATACGTTCGAAGATTTTCTAAGATGTAGATAAATAAAATAAACATATAAAAAAAGCCCCGAGAAATCGAGGCTTTCTTAAAATGATCTAGTAATGTTTACATCTTTTTAGCATCTTCTAAGAACTTCGCTAAACCAATATCTGTTAAAGGATGCTTTAACAATCCTAAAATTGAATCTAAAGGACAAGTACAAACATCTGCTCCCGCTTCTGCAGCCTTAACAATATGTAAAGCATTGCGTATAGACGCAGCCAATATTTGTGTATCAAATCCTTGAATATCATAAATGTGGCGAATTTGAGCAATCAATTCCATACCATCCCAAGAACTATCATCTATTCTTCCAATAAAAGGAGATACATAAGTTGCGCCTGCTTTAGCAGCTAAGATAGCTTGACCAGCAGAAAAAATCAAAGTACAATTGGTACGAATACCATTATCGGTAAACCACTTTATCGCTTTAATACCATCTTTAATCATAGGCACTTTCACCACAATATTTTTATGAATGGCGGCTAATTTTTTACCTTCTTCTACCATAGTAGCAAAGTCGGTAGAAAGCACTTCTGCACTAATGTCCCCATCAACCAATTCGCAAATGGCTTTATAGTGCGCTGCAATAGCGGCTTCTCCTTTAACACCCACTTGTGCCATTAAACTTGGATTGGTAGTAACCCCATCCAAAATGCCTAAATCATTGGCTTCTTTAATTTGAGCTAAATTGCCCGTGTCTACAAAAAATTTCATAATATATAGTTTTAAAAAGTGGCAGGCTACTTACATCGCACCGCTCAACCGTCTATCCTTGCTGCATTCCTGCCCTGGGGAGTTTCAACAGGAGCTGGTCGTGCAAGACCTGCCGGTGCAAATGTAGCACAAAAAAAGCTACTAAAAAAAGCTACTAAAACCTATTTGCTACCAACTTTGCTTGGTATTAATAGTGGTAAACCCCATTAAAGAATCATGCTGCGCACCAGGAAGTCGATAGTACACAAAAATGGAATAATTATTTTCAGTTTCCCAGTGATTGCCTTCGGTTTCTGTATAATCATCCAGCGTATTAGGGTCATGGCTATCTCTTAGAATGTAATTGTAACTATAATAGCCTTGCTTTAACACCAATGTTTTCTGGTACACGCCCAATTTAGCATCAAACAGCATTTCTGAATTTTTATTTAATTCATTATTGACCATTGCCCCTTCCAGGTATAATTTTTGACCTAAGAATGGAATGTGTTCCTTAGGCCAATAAGTAAATACCACATGGGCATAATCATTTTGATTATCACTTTGTAGTGCGTCGGTATTGGTAATGAGATAATTCCCATTTAAATCTTTAAAACTATAATAAGCCATATCTGCTCGAGATCCATCTGGCTTTAAATAAACATAATTCTGATCCCCTACTTTTTGAAACTTACTTATTCTGTCAGAAACCAATTGCATACTTTGCAAATCAAGCCATCTGGATTCTTTCCCAGCAGGAAAAATGAATTGATCTTCTTTGTTGTATTCTAAAATATTCCCTCTAATAAAGTTGGGTGTTACTAGTTTAATCGCATCATTGTATCTGTAGTTTTGAACGACGGCCACTTGTAATTGATCAGATTGCAAGGAAGGAATTTCTTTCACATCTACTTGTACACTAATTTTTTGGTGCGTCTTAGAAATAGCCCCATCAAAAGGCTCCGATACAGCTGCTGCAATGCCTATTTGATCTTCCACTACATAAAATCGTTTTGTAAAAACAAGCTCATTGATATTTCCATTTTTAAATACTTTAAAAATATAATTACCCGATTTTGTAGGTTTGCAATTGGCATTAGGAAACGTAAATTGATAATGGAAATAATGTTGATAAGCCATAGAGGAAACCGAGTAATCATTAATTTTAATTTGATTAAAACCTTGCACATAATCGAAACTATTGATAGGCGTGGGCGTCCAATCGGCATTCATTAATTCTACCGAATAATAATAATCTTGATAGTCGGCTTTAAAATCATCAAAACTTATTTGAAGCGGGGTACCTTCTTTAAGCAGAATAGCAGGGATGGCTAATGGCTTATTGACTGGATAAATTAAAATACTATGAATAGTGGTATCCATTATTTTATCAGGATTGTTTTGGGCAATACCACTCAATGAACAATTCAACAATACGCTTACACAGAGAAATATCTTATAAAACATAGTTCCAGCATTGATACCCTACGAAACTACCCATTTAATCCTAATTTTTAAAGAGAAAAAACTAGATTTGATAAAAATTAGCCACCTCTTGAACGCCTTTGAAATAGCCAAACGAATAAGTTTTCAAAAACAAAAAAGCTATACCCGTTTTATAGTTCGCTTATCTATTGCAGCAACTGCCATTAGCGTGGCTGCCATATTAATTACTTTGTCTATCGTCAATGGATTTCAACAAACTGTAAGCAATAAAGTATATGCCTTTTGGGGACAAATTAGAATCTCCTCCGTTAATGGAGCTCCATTAGAAGCCAATGCGTCAACAGTAAATAATTTAAGTGCAATAAAATTCGTTGAAAAGGTTACCCCATTTTTAAATCAATCTACCGTATTATCTTATGATCAAGATATTGAAGGAGTGGTTGCTCGAGGCTTGCCTACCAATGCGCCTACTCCATTTCTTGTCAAAGGAAGAGGCATTCAAAATGAAAAAGATAGTCTTTCTAATGAAGTGGTTTTGTCTGACCAATTAGCCACTACCTTAAATATAACAATTGGTGCAACAGTAAGATTGTATTTTTTAAACTTAGGCGATGTTCAACAAAGAAAATTAAAAGTAGTAGGGATTTATCATTCTGGAATTGAAGACTATGATAAACAATTCATCTTAGTGGATATTAAATTATTGCAACAACTTAATAACCACTTTAATCAAATAGAAGGTTATTCTATCGCCCTTAAAAAAGGCGCAAGTATAGATAAAGTTAATGATGAAGTTCAACGCCAAATGCCCGCCAATTGGGTATCTACAACCATTAAAGATTATTATCCTCAAATTTTTGATTGGATTGGCGTTCAAACCATAAACCGCAATGTAACCATTACCATAATGCTGCTTATAGCAATTGTTAATTTACTTACCTGCTTATTTATCTTAATGCTAGAGCGAATTCCAATGATTGGTACACTGAGTGCTTTAGGCGCCACACAAAATTTTATTAGACAAGTGTTTTTATACCAAGCTAGTATAATATGTTGGATGGGTATTGGACTAGGCACTACTTTAGGCATTGGACTTTCTTATCTACAACAAAAATTTGGATGGATCCAATTGGACGAGTCGGCTTATTTTATAAAAACCTTGCCTATTGAATTTGATGGGATTCAAATAGTGTCAGTTATTTTGGGCACAGCCATCATTAGTTACTGCTCTTTTTTAATTCCAACTTTATGGATTAAGAAAATTGCTCCTGCCAAAGCCATTAAATTTGATTAGACTTTCCAATGAGATAAAATAATGCCCGTCGCTACCGCGGCATTCAATGACTCTGCATTTCCATATTTAGGAATTTTTATAGGATGCGTCACATATTTTGTTAATTGATTCCCTATGCCTTTAGATTCATTGCCAATCATCAAAAAACCAGTGGGCGCGATAACTGTTTCATACATGGAACTGCCATTTAATAAAGCACCATAAACAGGCAAAGCATTGGCTTTTACAATGGCTTCTAAATTTACCGACTCCACCCTAACTCTAAAACAACTTCCCATAGTGCTTTGAAGCACTTTTGGATTGTAAAATCCAGCGGTATCCTCAGAAACTAAAATTTGCTTAATTCCAAACCAGTCGGCTGTTCTAATAATAGTTCCCAAATTGCCTGGATCCTGTATTCCATCTAATAAAATTGTGAAGGTTTCGTCAAATGGTAATTGCTTTAAAAAGGACTCTTTTTCTGCTAAAGCAATCACTTGATAAGGTGTTTGCATATGACTCATTCGCTCCAGCATGATTTGATCTACTTCTACCACTGGAACTGGCAATACCCCTTGGCCTTGTATCCAATCGGCAGTGGCATATATCTTTTTAATGGTCCAATTACTTCTTAAAAGCTCTTGTACCATTTTAGGTCCTTCCACTATAAATGCAGATTCTTCCGCCCAATGTTTTTTATGGGCAAAAGATTGAATATATTTGAGTTCACTATTATTGATCATGGACATGCATTTACGGAGAGTTAAAAATATTAGTTTCTTCGCAAGATTTTACCTACTAGGCCTTTTATTTTTATTAAATGCGTGCGCAGATATCAAAAAAGCGGCAATTCATGATTATCCTAAACAAATTGCCTTCGTATTTGACAACAAAGTGGTCATTAAAGATCCTGAAAGTAAAAAAGAGTTACAGGAAATCGAGTCTGATATTGACAACTATTGGGATGACAGCCTCAAAGTAAAACGAATTAGACAGTTTGGCGTTTTTAATACCGTTCTTCAACCTAGTTACTACCAAGCAGATAAATTACAACGAACCGTTCAATTTATGCAAGCTTATTTGTCTACTAAAGGCTATAGCCATCCCCTATTAACCCCACTCGTTAAAATAGACACAGTTAAAGATGAGTGGAGAGTGCATTTGACGATGAACATTCAATTAAACAAAAAAACTGTTATTGATACAGTAGTGTATCAATTAACAGACAGAAAGCTTCAAGAAATAGCCATCAACCATAAGACAGAGGCCTATATCAAAAAAGGAATGGCTTTTTCAAATGAATCCATTAACAATGAGTTGGATAGATTAGTGGAATTATTTAGAAGCAAAGGCTATTATTTTTTCACTAAAGAAAAAATATTTGCAGAAGTAGATACTTTGAATCAACAATTGATGCAATTAAACCTTGACCCGCTGGCTCAAATGATCCAAGTTCAAACTGCAAAACAAAAAGAAAAAGAAAACCCCAATTGGAAAATTACTTTTCAATTACGCAATAGCTCAAATATAGTAACCAAGGCCTATCCCATTGGACAACAAATATTTTACAGTGATTTGAAATTGGCCGACAACCCCGATAGTATTTTAATTAAAACTTTGCCCAACCAGGAAGTGATAGGGGACATCGTACAACAATATAATACACCAAAATTTAAGTCCCTATTATTTGAGCAACAATCCATTATTAAAAAAGGCGATCTTTTTGATGAAAAAATGTACTACCAAACCCTGAATAACTTTAGTAGTCTTGGTGCCTGGCAACAAATTGATGGCAGAACTACTTTAAAAAATGACAGTGTGTATTTACACTATTTTTTAGTGCCCGCACTAAGGCATAGTTTTAGTTTTGATGTAGAAGGCAGTAAAAATAATTCTCAATTAATCTCGGGCGACTTGCTTGGCTTGTCCACTAGCTTTACTTATCGCGATAAAAATGTTCAAAGAAAATCAATACCTTCTATCACCAATTTAAGAAGTGGTATTGAATTGAATGTCAACAATGGAAACGAAAATTTAACACAAACATTATTGTTGAATGTTGGGCATACTTATAGCTTTCCCAATTTACTCATCCCCTTTGTGCACAGGCAAACTAATTATCCCAATTCCACCAGAACCAACTTTTCTTTAAATGGGGCTTATATAGATAGGCTCAATTATTATCAACTAAAATCAATTACCGCTAGTTGGGGGTATGAAACAAAGAAAAATAAAAACAGATCGGACAATACTTGGATCTACAAGCCACTTAATATTGAATTGTACCACATTGATAAATTTAGTAAACTAGATAGTCTTTTATTACTCAACCCTTTTTTAAGATCTTCCTTTAATGAAGGCAATGTAATTAGTCAGACATTCAATTTTATTCATTCAGGCCCTTCTTTGAATCATTCCAATCAAAATAATTATTTAAGATTGGGCATTGAGGAAGCGGGTGGCTTGCTCGGCATTTCCACTGTCGTACAAAAACATATTTATAGGTACATTAAGGCCGAGCTTGAATTAAGAAAATTATACAAATTCACTTACTCCGAATTGGCTTGGCGTTTTATGGGTGGCTGGGGAAACAACTACAGTAATGACCCCACCTTAAAAGGACAACTACCTTTTTTCAAACAATTTACCGCAGGCGGCCCTTATAGTATGCGTGCTTGGGGATTAAGACAATTGGGATTAGGTAGTTCTCAATTTTACGATACCAGTTCAAAAAATCAAAACTTTGATCGCTTTGGAGATGTTCAATTAGAAACCAATTTAGAATACCGTTTTCCATTAGTACAATTGGGTTCCTACAAAATTAGCTCTGCCCTATTTACAGATATTGGAAATATATGGAATACACATGAATCCAATATCGATCCATCAGCAGGATTTAAATTAGACAAGCTCTACCAAGATTTAGCCATTGGTGTTGGAACTGGAATAAGATTGGACTTTAATTATTTTATTATCCGTATAGATTACGCTATGAAAATGAAAGACCCCACTCGTTTGTACAATAATGGATGGTTGGACCTCGGCCATTTAAAGTGGTCCGATGTTAAGCCCAATGGCTCAAAGGTTAATAATTATGCTTGGCAGTTTGGCATTGGATTGCCTTTCTAAACAGCTCCCTCTTCTTTATTCATTGTCCCATCAGAGCCAGCTACTAAGGATTCTATTTCAACTTGCAAATCCTGCCATTGAATGGCATTGGCTACCTCAAAGTCCCCAATTTTAGTGCGTCTTAAACTACTCATATAAGCACCTACCTGCAATGCGTCTCCATAATCTTTTACCAAACTTCTAATATAAGTACCCGTAGAGCAAACTACTTTAAAACCAATCGAAGGCAAATCGATATGGGTTATTTCAAAACTAATAATATTTACTTTTCGAGGATCTACTTTTACTTCAATCCCTTTCCTTGCCGACTCATATAATCTTTTCCCATCTTTTTTAATGGCGGAATGTTGTGGTGGCATTTGAAATATTTCCCCAACAAATGGTAGCGTTGCTTTTTGTATTTCCTCCTTGGTTAAATGCTGTATCGATTTAAAATTTTCTGGCTCAGATTCTAAATCATAAGTGGGTGTCGTTGCGCCTAAGACCATCGTTCCAACATATTCTTTAGACAAACCCATATAATTATTGATTTGTTTTGTAAAACTACCTGTACAAACAATAAGCAACCCCGTAGCCAATGGATCCAAGGTTCCTGCATGACCAATTTTAATGACTCGGGTAAGTATGCGTACTTTTTTTACAATATCAAAGGAAGTCCAACGCAAAGGTTTATCAATAAGTAATACTTTACCTTCTAAGTAAGGAACAAGTACTTTAAGTATTGGTTTTTGTCGCATGAATTTTGAAACTTAAATCTTAGTAAGCTCTTGCGAACAGTACTCTTTGGGTAGAAGCATTCCCCGTTAAAATACATTTTCCATTTTCCAATGGATTGTCTAAAGGAATGCAACGAATGGTGGCTTTGGCTAATTCTTTAATTTTATCTTCTGTATCAGCAGTCCCATCCCAATGGGCTAAAACAAAACCACCATCGGTATCTAATATTTTTATAAAATCATCCCAGGTATCCGCTTTAGTAATATGTTCGTCGCGGTATTTTTTGGCACGCTCAAATAAATTTGTTTGAATTTCAACCAATAAGGCTTCCACTGTTGGTGTTAAACCTTCCATCGCCACAGCTGATTTTTCTTTGGTATCCCGACGGGCCAATTCAACTTGTTTGTTTTCTAAATCTCTTGCACCTATAGCAATTCTAATCGGCACTCCTTTTAATTCGTACTCTGCAAATTTCCATCCTGGTCTAGCATGATCCGAATTATCATACTTCACTCTTATTCCTGCAGCTTTAAATGATTTTACTATCTCTGCCACTTTTTCATCCAATATTGCTTTTTGTTCTTCTCCTTTATAGATAGGAACAATCACAACTTGAATGGGTGCAATGCGAGGAGGCAATACCAAACCCTCGTCATCACTATGGGTCATTACTAAGCCGCCAATTAAACGAGTACTAACACCCCAGCTGGTGGCCCAAACATATTCTTGTTTATTATTTTGATCACTAAACTTTACATCAAAAGCTTTGGCAAAATTTTGGCCTAAGAAATGTGAAGTACCTGCTTGCAATGCTTTTCCATCCTGCATTAATGCTTCAATACAATAAGTATCTTCTGCGCCAGCAAATCTTTCATTAACCGATTTTACTCCTTTAATCACAGGCACTGCCATCCAGTTTTCTACAAAGTCGGCATACACATTCAACATTTGTTTTGTTTCAGCAATAGCTTCTTGTGCAGTGGCATGAGCGGTATGACCTTCCTGCCATAAAAATTCTGCGGTACGTAAAAATAAACGAGTACGCATTTCCCATCTTACCACATTGGCCCATTGATTTACTAAAATTGGCAAATCACGATAAGATTGAATCCAAGTTTTATAGGTATTCCAAATAATGGCTTCGCTCGTAGGACGAACAATTAATTCCTCTTCTAATTTTGCTTCGGGATCAACCATTAATTTCCCTTTGTTATTGGGATCAGCAATTAAGCGGTAATGGGTGACTACGGCGCACTCCTTGGCAAAGCCTTCTGCATTTTTTTCTTCTGCCTCAAAAAGTGACTTAGGAACAAATAATGGGAAATAGGCATTCTGATGCCCAGTATCTTTAAACATCCTGTCTAAAACATCACGCATATTTTCCCATAAGGCATACCCATAAGGCTTAATTACCATACATCCTCTCACCGCGCTATAATCGGCCAGCTCCCCTTTAATGACTAGGTCATTGTACCATTGAGAGTAATCCTGTGCCCTTGATGTTAATTCC
>Ga0194047_10002379_pt1 | contig 10806 bp, 9 predicted proteins | sample JunL225m_MetaG_2_FD_160070 | JGI IMG/M metagenome (GOLD analysis project Ga0194047, IMG submission 160070) | Anoxic zone freshwater microbial communities from boreal shield lake in IISD Experimental Lakes Area, Ontario, Canada - Jun2016-L221-5m | ecosystem: Environmental > Aquatic > Freshwater >...
CTTTGACTTTGATAATACATTAGGTAAAGAAAATATTAAGAGTAAGATTAGTATTTCTAGAGCTGCTTTAATATTAGATGATCAGAACGGAATGAAATTTGTTTCCAGAATATTGGAAATGGTGACAGTTATGCCGGATTCTTTAACCGCAACAAATTTAACAAATGATGAAAAGCAATCATTTTATGACTCAACAGATTATGTAATTCTGTCGCCTGAATATAAAGATATTGGATTAAATGAAGGACAGGAAATAATTTTACAAGATATCTATTCTAATCAATGGGTAAAAAAGAAAATATTCAAGATTATGTCGGATAATATTAACGGAGATTTAAGTAATCGAATTATATTTCCTTCACTCACGACTGATTTCGATGCAAAAAAATCAACAGTAAATACAATTTATCTCATAAAATATAAAGATAATAAGAATGAAAATATTAAAAATTTGAAAAAGATTTTAGATAAAAATAATATTTTCATAGTGCAAGATGTTGAAGAAAAGTTGAATGTCTCTCGAAATAATTCTATTAACATTTTTAGATCTTTGAAATATATTGTTGTCATCTTATTAATATTCGTTATATTCCTGTGTGTTACTCGAGATATTATCAAGGGGCTAATTGCTAATGTTATTATATTTGTAGGCTCTTTGATTATTGCATTCTCGTATGAAATCACTATAACAGGAAATGCTAATTTAGAAACAGATATTGTGAATTTATTGATGATTATATTTATTTCATTTATTGCTGCATATGGCTCAAATTTTGCGATCCGAAAAATTAAAAATAGTAAATAAAATTGGAGGAACTGACATCCTAATTGCTGACAGCATTAGTTTTGAAATTAGTGAAAAAGAATGGGTTAATTTATCAATTCCACATGGTGGTGGAAAAAGTATAATTTATAAGGTTCTTTTGGGACAATCTAAGCCCACTTCTGGATCAATAGTATATAATAACAAAGCCAAAATTGATGACTATGATAAAGACAAATTTTTGAAAAAAAATATAACTGCTGTGCCAGAATATCCGACTATTATAAGTTTCTTTACCGTTAAAGATTGGGTTAGACTTCAAATAGAATTAATAAGACCAGAAAAGTATAAATCAAGATTAAAAGACTTTTACAAAAAACTTAGTGATCAAGGGATTGAACCAGAAAAACATGTAAATCAGTTAACACTATTGGAAATTAGAAAGCTTGAAATACTATTCTCATATTTAGCAGATACAATCTTAATAATCTGTGATGATATCGATATCGGATTGAATAAAACCGAATTAGAAAATATGGCTGACTTTCTAAAAACGATAAATAAAGAAAGAGCAATTTTGACACTATCGGGTAATCCAATATGGAATAAATACGCAAAAAAAGTTGTAAGGATTGGTTAGGTTTTTTACGCCATGTTACTGTATAATAAGCAATATTTGAAAATTTAATGAGATATTTCGTAGTACCACAAAGAGTTCAACAGAAGGTTATACATTTTACGCAAGATCAAATGCACCATATGCGTAAGGTTATACGCTTCAAACCTGGAGATAATGTGGAATGTTTTGACAACAGAGGCTATCTTTATCGTGTTGAATTAAAAAAAATTAGTAAGGACTCTACATATGGCAAAATCATCGAAACAATAGAAACTAACGATGCCAACGAAAGGAAAATAACGATACTCCAAGCATATCCTTCCGCACTACCAAAATTAGATATTGTAGTCGAAAAATGTACAGAAATTGGTGCTCATGCATTTATATTATTTAAATCCAAAAGATCTGAATTAATGGTACAGCCATCAGAAGAAAAAATTTCAAGATGGAAAAAAATTGCTATAAAAGCATCTGAACAGTCTTTGAGAACAAGTGTTCCAGAAATATATACAATTGATAAATTTTCAGATCTTGATTTTTCTGAATACGATGCGAAGATTTTACTTTATGAAAAAAGTGAAAATATAAATTGGCCAGATGAAACTCAAACTGCAAAAAATATAATTGTAGTGATAGGTCCTGAAGGCGGATGGGAACCAAATGAAGTTGAAGAAATTACAAAGGAAGGTTTCGTAGACTGCAAACCATTTAAAAACATTTTAAGAACGGAAACTGCACCCATTGCTGCTTGTGCGATATTGGCATAAGAATTGCCCACGTCGATTAAAGAATTTTTCCCCTCTGGGGATTAAGGGGTGGTGCGGAATGAACACACCCCGCCTTCGGCACCCCTCTTGATAGAGGGGACTGAAATACACAAGCCCCTTCTGTCATTCCTGCGAAAGCAGGAATCCATGCACTCTTGTTGTCACCCTGAGCTTGTCGAAGGGCGACTGTAGGAAAACTTGAATGCAAAGGGAATAAATGAATATATAACCTCTCTGTCACGCTGAGCGTGACATCTCCCCTTTTTTAAAAGGGGAGAACATGGAAATGAAGACAGGGTACGGCACCCCTCTTCCCAGATGAAACTTTTATAACCACTATGTCCCGCTTTGTCGATGTACTCAACAACCATTCAACTATCAAACTAATTATATTTTTTCATGCTAAAATGGGTAAATTAATAAAATATTATGCCTGAACCAACTGATACAAATATTCAAAATAAGCCTATCATCATTCAAAAAACACCACAAAGTAAATTCTCTAGAACTCTTGTCGGAGTCTTGGGATGTCTTGGTAGCTGTTTCGGTGTTTTAGTAATTTTTATATTTATATTATCTGCATTTGTTGGAATTGTTGCTTCATCCGCAGGTGTCGCTCTTACAGAAAATGTAGTTCAAGCAGGTACCGTTGCAGATAAAATTGCAATTATTCCATTGAATGGAGTAATTGTTGATGATTTTGGCAGCACAAATGATATCTTTAACTTAAATTCAGTTATCACGCCGGAACAAATAAATGGTTTGTTAAATATTGCTGTAAACGATGATAACGTCAAAGCAATTATTTTAAGAGAAAATACGCCAGGTGGAAGTACTCTTGCAATGCAGAAAATATGTAATAAGGTTAAATTAGTAAATAGTACTAAACCTGTTTATACATATATCGAATCGATTGGAGCATCAGCAGGTTATTTTATTGCAAATTGTTCTAAATATATTATTTCTTATGATTACGCAATAACAGGTAGTATAGGTGCTTTAATGGAATTTACTGACATGTCGGGACTCTTCGACAAGCTTGGTATAAAAAACAAAGTAGTTACAAATACCAAAGGTACTCAGAAGGAATCTGATGTATTTTCAAACAATTCCGTCGATGAAAAAAAATATAAACAAATTCTTGATGACATTTTTGAGAATTTTATAAAACAAATTATGGAAGGAAGAAATAGTGTTAGTAAAGATAAAATTACTGAAGAAAAATTGAGAACCTTTGCTACTGGTGAAGTATTTTCTGGTAAACAAGCAAAAGAATTAGGGTTGGTTGATGACATTGGCATGATAGAAGATGCAATAAAAATAGTTAAAGCTAAAGAAGTATTGGCGTCTGGTATTGGTGTTATTGAATATCGATATCAAGGTGGCTGGATGTTTAATTCTATGTCAGGATTGAAGGGAATGTTAGGTTTAAATGCTCTCGTCAATTTACCAGTAGGTGGAATATACTCAATAGAACAAGGATTTTGATTTTAATATAACTATATGTCAAAAGTACTATCAATTATTGCAGGTATAATGATGATTAATTCCTTTTATACTCCATGGTACAAATTTACTGGTGTATCTAATATTAGCCCTCTAGATGTGCTAAATAATTACCTTTCTCAGCCACTAACGTCTGATACTCTTTGGAAAATAGCCTCTATGATAGGAATATTAATATTAGGCGGTTTGATGGTTCTTACAGCTATTTTTCCAAAATTATTTTTATCAGTGATTAAAATAATTATAGCGATAACACTAGTTAGTGTTCATGTTGGATATTTTTACTCAGTAATTATTGAAAAAGGAGCTCCTGCTGATTGGATTCAGCTCATTAATACATCACCGGGATTTTTGCTTTTTCTCGCTGCAATGGCCATTTATTTCTTTACTGTTTTAATGGCAATTATTTTTTCACCTATTAAGGGAATTGGAAAATTAATGGGATTGTAAAGTTTTTTAAATAGATAATTCCAGTATTAGAATAGTAATTTATGTTATAATCTGTCTGAAATTTTTGTTTATATGAAGGATAGTATTGAAGAGTTAAAAGATAAACTTAAACTGCTTGCAGATAAAAAGGATCTTGAAAAAATTAAAAATGAAATTGCAGAACTTGAACCGCAAACACTGCAGTCCAACTTTTGGCAAGATAATGAAGCAGCATCAAAGGTAATGCAGAAAATTAGCGGTCTGAAAGAGGAAATTGCTCAAATGGATGGTATGGAGGACAGGATAAAATTTGTAGAAGAAATGTTAGGGCTTTTCGAAGAAGGTAGTAATGAATATGAAGATTTGAACAAAGAAATTGTACAAATGCAGAAAGACATGGATAAGCTGGAACTCACGGCATATATGTCAGGAAAATATGATGATCACAATGCTCTATTTTCAATATTTGCAGGTCAAGGTGGTACAGAAGCTAATGACTGGGCTAGTATTTTGATGAGAATGTATCAGATGTATTTTGAAAAAGCAGGCTGGAAATATGAAATTGTAGATATACTACAAGGCAAAGAAGTTGGAATTGACAGCGTTACATTTGAAGTAACGGGCAGATATGCTTATGGATATTTGAAAAATGAAACTGGCACTCATCGTTTAGTTCGTATTTCTCCATTTAATGCACAAGGTTTGAGACAAACGTCATTTGCTGGTGTAGAAGTTATGCCTGTAATAGACAACAATATTGAATTGGATATCAAAGAAGGAGATATCGTTATGTCTACTTCTAGATCTGGCGGTGCTGGAGGACAAAATGTAAATAAAGTAAATACTAAAGTTACACTTGTACACGTTCAGACAGGTATTCAAATTATGTGTTCAACAGAACGTTCTCAATTAAAGAATCGTGAGAATGCAATGAAATTGATGAGAGCCAAGCTTTATCAGTTAGAATTAGAAAAACAGATGAAGGAAAAGGCGTCGATTAAAGGTGAATATAAAATTGCTGGTTGGGGAAATCAAATCAGGAACTATGTTTTAGCACCTTATAAATTGATAAAAGATTTGAGAACAAATGTCGAATCGTACAATCCAGACGATGTCTTGAATGGAAATCTTCAGGAATTTATTGATGCAGAAGTTAAAATATAATTTACGTATCCAATACTACGTTACTTTTTCTATAACTCACAAAAATGTTAACACAAAGGTATTATTTACTGCATGTAAATTAACTCCAATTATTTTTAATAAGCAATTTATTATATAATTAGCACTCCGGGTATAAACCTGCTAAGATTACCTTGAATAGCTTAGTAATTTCACATATGATAATAACTAAGTTTTATGATTTAGTTATAAAGAATTCAATATGTTTAATTCTTTGGATATGCTCTCTGAGAGAGCGAAACAATCACTTCAAAATGCTGTAAATATTGCATCAGATTTGAAGAGGCGAAATGTTGATACAGAACATATTCTATTTGGATTGCTGGACGATGATGTTGTTTTTAAAGTATTGAGTGAACTAGGAGTTAGTGCTGATCTTTTGAAAGAAAATCTAACTACGGTTATGACAGAAGGCATGAATGTTTCCGAGCAAATGGAGATAACACCTCGTGCCAAACAAGTTTTGGAACTCGCCTTCCAAGAATCTAGATCTTTGCGACATTCTTATGTTGGACCAGAACACATTCTTCTTGGTTTAATTGAAGAAGGTGAAGGCATGGCGGCTCAAATATTGAAATCAATAGGCATTAATCTAGATAGTGCAAAAAAAGCTGTCGAAAAAACAGTTGGTGAAGGCGAAGCAAATGAAAAAATAAAATCAACAACCCCTACTCTAGATAAATTTTCTAAAGATCTAACAGCCTTTGCCAGAGAAGGAAAAATAGATCCTGTCATTGGTAGAGCTCAAGAAGTAACTAGAGTAATTCAGATTTTATCTAGAAGAAAGAAAAATAATCCTGTCTTAATTGGAGATCCAGGAGTAGGAAAAACAGCAATTGCCGAAGGTTTGGCCCAAAGAATAGTTACGGGGGATATTCCAGACATTTTAGTGAATAAGCGAATAATGGCATTGGATCTAGGATTGATGATGTCAGGTGCAAAATTCCGTGGCGAATTTGAAGAAAGAGCAACTAAAATAATATCAGAAGTTTCAAAAGCTGCTGGTAATATTATTTTATTTATTGATGAACTTCATACAATTGTCGGTACAGGAAATCAGGAAGGAGGCTTAGATTTATCAAATATTCTGAAACCACCTCTAGCTCGAGGAGAATTACAAGTGATAGGAGCTACAACATTATCAGAGTATAAAAAATATATCGAAAAAGATGCTGCATTGGAAAGGCGTTTTCAACCCGTGCTAGTTAATGAACCTACAGTAGAACAAACAATAGAGATTTTACGAGGTATTCGCGATAAATATGAAACTCATCACAAGATAACAATTTCTGATGAAGCTTTGATAGCAGCAGCTGAATTAAGTGAAAAATATATAAATGATAGGTTTTTACCTGACAAAGCAATTGATGCTGTAGACGAAGCAGCAAGTAGAAAAAGAATTCAATACATCAGTGAACCTGAAAATATTAAACATCTAAAAGTAGAGATTAAAAAATTAGAACAAGAAAGAGAGGCTCTGACTCGAGCTCAAAAATTCGAAGAAGCTGCCGTAGCTAAACAAAATATCGAGCTAAAAAAAACAGAATTAGAACCATTAAATAAAGAGTGGATGCAAAGCCGAGGAACTGGAACTCCTACACTTTCTGTGGAAGATATTGCTGAAATTATTTCTCAAATGACAGGCATTCCTGTGAAACAATTAAAAGTTGAAGAGAAAGAAAAACTCATTAAGCTTGAAGATGAACTCCATAAAAGAGTCATAGGACAAGAAGAAGCTGTTCATGCCGTTTCTGAGGCTGTTAGAAGGGCTAGAGCTGGTTTGAAGAACCCAAATAGACCAATAGCATCATTTATCTTTCTTGGACCTACGGGAGTAGGTAAAACTGAATTGGCAAAGACTTTGGCCTCAACACTTTTTGGTTCTGAAAATTCATTGGTTAGAATCGATATGAGTGAGTATTCAGAAAAATTCAATGTTTCTCGACTTATCGGTTCTCCTCCGGGATATGTCGGTTATGATGAAGGCGGACAATTAACAGAGGCTATAAGAAGAAATCCTTACTCAATTATATTGCTTGATGAAATAGAAAAAGCACATCCTGAAATATTCAATGTACTATTGCAAATATTGGAAGATGGAAGATTGACTGATGGTAAAGGCAGAGTTGTTGATTTCAAAAATACAATAATAATTGCAACCTCAAATATTGGTGCTCAAATAATACAAGAACATAAGCATGATTTTCATAATGGAGAAGAATCGGTAGAAAGTATTATTGTAACAAGAAAAAAAACACCTACTTGGGATGAGGTTAAAATGCAAGTTTATAATGAAATGAGAAAAATTTTCAAACCAGAATTTATCAATAGAATTGATGAAATTATTGTGTTTGATTCTTTAACAAAATCACAAATGAAAGATATAGTAGCTCTTGAATTAGATAAGTTAAAACGTTTAGTTCATTCGCAAAATATATTTATAAATTTTGATGAATCTGTTATTAACTTCATATTTAATATAGGATATAGTGACGCTTATGGTGCTAGAGAAATAAGGAGAATTATACAAAAAAATTTGGAAAACGAGCTTTCATCAGGCATTCTAGAGGGAAGAATAATACCTGGTAAAAGGTACATCGTACGAATAGAATATAATAATGTCATTATAGATGAAGTTATAAAAACAGAATCTTAAATTTTTAAAGTTAAAATATTTTCTCAAAATAAGGTATTATATTGGATCAAATATAAATAATTTATAGTATGGAATTCAAAGCTAAAAAACGTAATAAAACATTTTATGTAAAAAGAGGATTACTTATTATTTCAATAATAATATTATCGTTTATATTATTTATTCAAATATACTCACCTATTTACATAAAAAATTTTGAGGATTTAGATGTAAATGCTGAAACTTCTAGAGTTGGAGGTGAATATTACAAAAAAGATGGTGATGAAATGTATGTTGCTGATTACTTCAATAATAAGGAAAAAACTATACTTTTTATACATGGATTCGCGGCAAGCTCTTTTTCATGGAGAAAAAATATTGATGCTTTGGGAACAGATTATCATGTAATTAGTGTAGATTTACTTGGCTTTGGCATGTCAAAAAACACTAAGAGTGAAAATATTGGATTGGATCGTGATGTCGAAATTATTTCATCATATTTAACAGAGAAAAAGTTGAAAAATGTTTTAGTTGTTGGCCATTCAATGGGGGGAGTGGTAGCTCAAAAATTAGCGGAAAAGAATAAATCTCAAGTCATAGGATTAGTCTTGATAAATAGTATTGATACAGAATATATGCAGAAAAGAACGGATGCTTTTGGTAAAAATTTATTGGACTTGTTCTTTATAAAAAATCCTATAATTTTTGTTACATATAATTTCATGATAGAACAAGGCACGAAAAAAGCCTATTATAATAAAGATTTAGTGGATAAACTTACCGTCGAAGGTTATCAAAAAGGTTATAGATTCAAAGGTTCTTCGGATCAGCTTGTCAAATTTACCAAAAGTTCACCTCCTACAAATCAGGATTTATCAAAAATAAGTCAACTAACACTTATTTATTCGTCTGAAAATGATGAAATAATTGAACCAGAAAACTCAGTAAATATTTCAAAAAAAATACCAAACTCAACATTAATAAAAATTCCAAAAGCTGGTCATTTATTGATGGAAGAACAGCCGACCTTAATAAATGATGGAATTCGCCAATGGATTGAAGAATGTTTTAATAAGTTAAACGTTGCATAATATGTTTAAAAAAGATCTTATTACAAATATTCGTAAATGGATTATTATATTCATATTTATTCCTATAATATTTTCATCAGCTTTTTCAGAAAACAATTATGTTTTCAAATCGCTTGGTGTTAAAAATATCATTACACCGCAAAAAATTATACTTGTAAAAATTAGTCCAAAAATAAGTGATACTAATAAATTTTTGGAATCGATTGATAATTTATTTGTAGATCAACTTAAATTAAATCAAAGTATTTTCACATATGTTGTGATTGGCGAAAATGTATTTAAAATGCGAGATTTAGACGTTTCGTATAGCAGTAATGTAAATGATGAAAAAATATCTTATATTGCATACACAGATCAAATACCTAATCAATTAATATCAAAATTAGAATCTGTTTTTTCTATAAAAGATATTAGCATTGCAAAAATAGAATTTAAAAAAAATATATTTAATATAACGGAAACAGATACTAAAATAGATAATATTTCTCCTATCAAACCGTCATATGTTGTTACAGATCCAAAGCCAGAATATAATTCCACTCCACAGCCGGCTTCATTAGAAAAAGTAAATATAAAATTCAAAAATGTTTCAGATTATCCATTATTTAAATCAGATCCAAGCAATGTTATTGCATTATGCATTAAAGATGGGAAAGAAGTCCAATCATCAATGTTTTTGAATGAAAAGTGGTATTCGAAATCTAGGGCAGGTAGTGTAATTGAAGATAGAATTGGTTCAAATGAAATAGGTAATATTTCACTTCCAGTACAAGTTAGTCCTGTTGCTGGTGAACAATTAGAAAAATTTGTTTTAGCTAGACCAGACGGTTATATTTACCCTAATACAGAATTTGAAATAAAATTTATCGTTCCTGATATAGGACAAAAAATAATTGAGGTCAAAGATACTGGTTTAGGTTTTGTAAATATTAGAGATGAAGCAAAATCTAATTCAAAAATTATTGGATTCGCATATTCTGGTACAAAAATATTAGTAGTGGAAGATGCAGGTACTTGGATGAAAATAAAATTTGATGGCGAAAAAACAGGTTGGATTTTATCTAGTTATGCGAAAAAACTTTATTAAAAATATAAAGAACAGTCATAATTATTTTTCATAATATATTGAAATTATATACATTTAACTTATGAAAAATAGTTTATTATATAAAACAATATAGGATAGAAGATCAACTTACTAATAGAATAAATATTGTTTGAATAATGAGTTCGAAAAAGGCCTTGTCCACTGAACAAATAAGGTGTAATAAATTGTATGGTTACAATGAACATTATAGGATTTAACTAATCATATAATGATTAACCTATTATAGGATACTAATAACACGCATGGTTGCAATGTTTTTGAAAATGTTTTATATTATCAAATATCGTTATAACAAACGATAAATATTTAAAAAGGAGGAAATAATTATGTTAAAAGCAGATATTGTAAACAAGATTGCAAGTAAACTTGGTTTAACCAAGAAATTATCCGATCAAGCAGTTACACTTGTATTTGACGAAATCACCTCAGCACTTAAGAAAGGCGATTCAGCACTTATTACAGGTTTCGGTAAATTCGAAGTTAGAGCAAGAAAAGCAAGAACTGGAGTTAACCCACAAGATCCTACACAAAAGATCAAAATTCCAGCAACAAAGGTTCCAGCATTTAAAGCTGGTAAAAGTCTTAAAGCAGTTATCAGTAAATAAGATTTTCATGCATGAAAGTCTGAAAAAACTGTTTTAAAATGGTAATCTCAACAATCCCGCTATAGAAATATGGCGGGTTTTTTTTCCTAATTAAACATCTA
>Ga0194047_10002381_pt1 | contig 10798 bp, 13 predicted proteins | sample JunL225m_MetaG_2_FD_160070 | JGI IMG/M metagenome (GOLD analysis project Ga0194047, IMG submission 160070) | Anoxic zone freshwater microbial communities from boreal shield lake in IISD Experimental Lakes Area, Ontario, Canada - Jun2016-L221-5m | ecosystem: Environmental > Aquatic > Freshwater...
TACCAACATCTAAGGCCTCGGGCTTTATTGTTTGCATCACTTACTCCTGGGTGAGATTGGCCATACTTTAAATTAGTTTAAAAGATACTAACCCAAATGAAATCTTGATAGGCTTAGGTCATATCTAAGTTGCTGTTGTAGATTAATTTTACGTCTTTTAATCTCTTGGTCGCGAGTTCGAAAACGAAGTTTTGGTGTAGCTAATATCGCCCGACCCACCAGTATTGCTATACCCTCAATCTTAGCTTTAGATGTAAGGCAAGCTGACACCAAGTTAAGGAGATTCATCACTCCATAACTTACCTGCCGTAGCCCAATCAGACTTCTTTACGTCTTGATAAATGACGTCAACAGATCCTGCAGAGCATCCCATAATGTTGACAGCTGCCTCTGTAATGGCTTTAGCATATTCACGCTTAATATCATCGCTACGACCTTCAAATAACTGAATTTGAATTAATGGCATATGTAATCTCCTCAATCTCTATTTAATAAACCCAGATACGCAGGCCATTCAAGCTGACCTTCCTTATCCCCATCACTACATAACTGCTCATAGCTTAACTGACAGATTTCAGGGTCGGGAATAACAAAGCCCTCTTTTGCACCAGCCAATAACTGTATCCTGCAAGCTTTATCTAATACATCCATTAAATAAAACGCCTGCTGAACGCTTGACCCGCAAATAATGCCGCCATGATTTTGTAATAGCAAACTTTTTTTACCACCTAAGATGGCAATCATTTGCTCTTTCTCATCGGCAGACAGTTCCAAGCCTTGATAGGGGTGACTTGCAATATCGCCATAGAAACGCAAAGCGTGTTGCGATATCGGTAGTAAGCCACTTTTTTGCGCAGATACAGCAATGACAGAATCAATATGTAAATGCATTACACAAGATGCGTCGGGTCTTGCCATATGTATTGCCCCATGAATCGCAAAACCAGATTTATTTACTGGTCCTGCCCCCGAAAGAATTTCACCTTGCAGATTTACTTTTACAAGATTTTCAGGAGCCACCTGATCAAAGCGCAATCCAAATTGATTAATCAAATAGGCACCAGCTTCATCTGGTACAGAAGCTGAAATATGGGTATAGATACCATCATCCCAGCCTTTCAGTGCGGCCAGTTGATAAGCTGATGCCAAATCGATACGGACCTGCTTTTCAGCAGTAGATATTGTCAAAATTTTCCCGATGAGCTTTGATAGTCTGTCGCCAAGTTTCCATTAGGATGTTTTAGGAAATTTGAAAGCTGCAAATACGACTGATATAGAACTTAGCTTCCGTGGCCTTTAATATAGGTTTCAAGAAACTTAATCTGATCGTCTTGGTGTTCCATGATGTTTTTTACAGTATCCCCAACAGAGACAATTCCAACAACTTTTTTATCTGCAAGTACAGGTAAATGTCGAATATGTTTGTGAATCATGATTGCCATACACTCCTCCAATGAATTTGAAGGTGAAACAGTAAGTGGGTTTGCCGTCATTATCTTTGAAACAGGGACTTGTTTAGGATTATTAAATGGTAACAAGACCTTGATCGCGCAATCGCCCTGTGAAACGATCCCTACTAAATTACCATCGTCAATGACTGGGATAGCCCTTACTCGATGATCGCGCATCATTATCAATACATTTTCTACAGGATCTGATGATCTTACAGAAAAAATAGTGTTATTTTTTTTCTCAATACATTGCTTTACGGTTGTCATAAATAATCAATCTCTAAAAGTTAAAATAAGCTTTTATATCTAAAATAACTATACATTATCCTCCAACCATATAAGGCTACGTTGCTCCAAAGTGGTTTTTGCATCTGGTTGGTGAGCGCTACTTTAAGTAAGGCCTAACAGATAACAAGCTCAACTAGATACATTACAAAATTCTTTTGGCAGTTTATTCGAATTGACCGCTTGCCGTCTCAGCTGATACTTAATTGCACGTTTACTCAAGCCCCATACAGTTAGCATAGTAAGTCACAGTTGCAGGCCAATCTGAAAATACCCCCTTGACACCAACCTGCTTAGCTAACACATCTAAAACCTCATAAATTTGGCCATCGGAATTAATGGCTGACTTTATTGATTGGTGATACCAAGCGCCACCTTTATTCATTGGGCCATCACGCTCTAGGGACCATGTAATGATATTTAATCCTGCATCTCTTGCTGCTTTAGCATATGCCGAGGGAATAATTTCTCCTTTACTACTAGTTGTCAACAAAACCCATATCGGGGGTGCGATGTAACGTACCCCTTTTGCATAGAGCTCTTGCATATTTGGCTTTAATAATTCAGGTTTAGCAGCATTGAACTCTTTCTGCTCATATCTGCCATCTAAATAAATCGCCTGCTTTCCAAACTCTGGTTCGTTCTGGATCCAGTAAATCACATCATTCAAATTAAATGACTGTGGAAAAACATCTTTAGGAGAAATGCCAGCCTTCTTATAATCATCAATGAGAGCTTGCGCATATTGCTCTTGGGTAAAACCTAAATAAGGCATGGGCACCACTGCCTCTTTAAGTTCAGGAGTGAATTTACCGCCAAATTGTTTAAAAAGAGCAATAGATTCCTCATGCGTTAATAAAGTGCCGCCAGCCTCAGAATACAAATCAGTCCTCCAAGAGGGAGTACCCGCCATATATGACTGTATATCCTTGGCGTTTTTATTAAACCCATCCATCTTGCCATGCAGGGTTTTAAATTCCTTCAGAGTAATATCTGTTGTACGACACTCTGCTACTGCCGGATCTCGGCCATTAGCCGGAACAAATGGTTTTGTACACTTTTCCTGCAAGCTTGTTAACAAAATATTAGTTGTTCCCTGTAAATCATTTTGTGCATGACGACAAACTAATTGCTTATCTTTGGTAAAAGTAACATCACATTCGAAAATACCAGCCCCCATCCAAGCAGCAGCTTTATTTGACTGCACTGTATGCTCGGGAAACTCTAAAGGGGCGCCACGGTGGGCTATTGAAAACAAAGATTGACGAGGAGTCATACCAGAACAACTTTTTAGCTTACTTTTTAAGGGCCCATCTTTCATGGCATCGACAAGATAATATGGTCTTACGCCATACTGAATTTCCTGTGCAAAACACGACATGCTGGTAATAAGCAAAATCGTTACAAGTAAAGGGGTTAAATTTTTAGGAAATCGCATTTAGACTGCTATCTTTAGACCCAAAATGATGATACATAATCAATAGCATAGCGATAAAGACCGCCATACCAAAGCCTATGATGATGACTGGCAAACCAAGGTTTAACCATAAGAGAATAGAGTAGACCAGAAGCATGAATAAAACTGCTAGGTTTTCACTAAAACCTTGAACAGCAATAGATTGGCCGGTTGACATCAATGCATATCCCCGGTGTTGTAACAATGCATTCATTGGAACCACAAAATAGCCTGATAGCCAGCCCAATAATATTAATAAACAATAGGCAGGCAAATCATTTAAAGTTAATTGAATTGAATCTATTTGAAAAAGAACGATGGGTGAAAAAAGTTCATCGTTATAAATACCCATAAAACAGACTACCAAGCCCATCAGCGCTCCATAGGGTAATACACTGGTGGAGTCCTTCAGAGAAACTTTACAGGCTGCATAAACAGCGCCTGCAGCAACGCCTATAGCCGAAACGGCTTGCAAAGCCGCACTTTCTGCAAGATCCATATGAAGGGCATATTCTGCCCATTTCAGCATAATGAATTGCAAGGTTGCCCCAGCACCCCAAAATAGCGTAGTTACGGCCAATGAAAGTCTGCCTAGCGGATCTCGCCATAAATTCACAAAGCAAGTTGAAAAATCTCTTACTAAATTGCCGCAATGAAAGTGTAATTTTTGGTAGCGAAACCCTACCTTAATGAGGGGCATATTCAGTGCGGCAGCCAGCAGATAAATAATCGAAATCAACAATATAGCCAGCACTATTGGGGCTGATATGCCGCCACTCAATAAGTCTGTAGTGAAGTTTTGAAAGAAATGGTGTAGAAAATCACTAATTAAAAAGCCACCCAATAAAGTACCGAAAATAATTGAACCAATAATGAGGCCCTCCATCCACCCATTTGCCGCCACCAATTTATCCGAAGGCAACAGTTCGGTCAAAATGCCATACTTTGCGGGTGCATACAGGGCTGCACCAATGCCAACGATGCCATAACCCAATAATGGATGCATACCAAAAAGCATCAGGCCACAACCACTTGCTTTGAGTAGATTAGAAATCAGCATTACTTGGCCTTTAGGCCTAGAGTCTGCAAAAGCACCCACGAATGGGGCGAACAGTACATAAGGAATTACAAAAGAAATCTTGAGTAAGGGAGAAACCCAATCAGGCTCTTGCATTGCAAGCAATAGTGCAATGGATACTATTAATAACGCGTTGTCGGCTAGCGATGATAAAAATTGGGAAAATGCAATCGTATAGAAAATACGATTCATTGCTTAATAAAAATTTCTCTTAAAACAGGCGATGAAGCTAGTTTATCTTTTGAATGGGAGTTAAGTATTAACTCATGATAATTATTTTCTAATTTTTTAGTCACTTGATCCCATGAAATTTCTAGGGTTGTTTGCCTTGCCTGGGCTCTCAAATTTTCCAAATCAACATCATCTTTTATAAGCGCAAGGCCTTCTGTAATAAAGGAGTTTGCCTCATTTGGACTGGCTAAAAATCCATTGGTACCATGCTTTATAAATTGCCGAGCTGCTGCGTAGTCATATGCCAAAACAGCCAATCCACTAGCCATCGCTTCGATCGTTACATTGCCAAATGTTTCACTCAGACTCGAAAATAAAAAGATATCGCCGCTAGCATAATGGCTTGCAAGTGCTTCGCCCCTCTGCACCCCAGCAAAGATGCTACTGGGGCAGCTTAACTTTAAGGACTCTTTTTCAGGTCCATCGCCAACCCATACCATTTTCAGGTTAGGATTTACTTGTAGCATTGCTTTAAATGTTTCTACAGTGACTTGTAGATTTTTTTCCGAAGCAAGTCTACCGACGCATAAGACTACTTTTTCATGATCCTGAATTCCCCAACGATTTCGCAATTCTTGACAACGCTTAGATGGATTAAATAATTCAGTGTCCACGCCTCTAGCCAATACTTTGAGCCTCTCAAATCCATTACTCAGTAGCTGATTTTTGAGTTCCTGAGTCGGCACCATTGTGAAGTTGCAATTGTTATGAAAATAACGAAGGTATCTTTGAATGGGATTTTTTAGAAAGCTCATTCCATAATGCGTTGAATAGGCATCAAAATTTGTTCGGAAATCCGAACAAATAGGAATATTTAATTTTTTAGCCGCCTCCAGTGCCGACCAACCGAGAGGACCTTCGGTAACAATATGGACAAGACCAGGCCTATCAGATGCCCATTGCTTTAACAGCATATTTTTTTGAGGGAGGCCCATCCTTAGTGAGCTGTAACCCGGTATAGGCATTCCCAATGTCAGTATTTCTTTAAATCCGGATTCATTTCTCGGTTTATCTTTTCGGCCCTGACGTGGCCGGATGAGAGTGATGTCGTGCCCTAGGTCCCCAAGACCCTTAATGAAACGAGCGATCGTACTGGCCACCCCATTAACCTCTGGTGGATATGTTTCCGTAACAATAGCAAGCTTCACTGAAGGATTCAGGTTAAGGTTGCTATGTATCCCCATGGCGTTTGAAGTCATTGGTACTGAGTATTCTCGAAGAAAATAACAGTTTTATGACAGAGTGAATTTTTTTAAGTGTCTTAAAATTGTCACAAATAAATTGTAATTTAAGTGACATTCATATTTTTGTAATGAAAACTTCAATATTCAGAGGATCTTAGATTGATACAATTTTTCGATACCCTAAAAAAACAGCGTTGGGATGATCATCGCTATTATCACCATAGTCGCATCAATCAATCACTACACCTAGTTAGTGCTCTGAGTTTCTTGACTGCCTACTGTTTACTTTTTACTGATCCCATTGCAGCCTCTTTGCTCGCTTGGTTAGTTGCTATGACAACTCGTCAAAGTGGGCATTTCTTTTTTGAGCCAAAAGGATATGACGAGGTTAATAAAGCTACTCATGAATACAAAGAAGAAATCAAGGTTGGATATAACCTTAATAGAAAAATTGTTCTCTTAGCAATTTGGGCTGCGATTCCAGTACTGGTTTATGCCAACCCAGTATTCTTGCAAAAATTTGTTGCTCTGAATACCTTTACAAATACCGAAGGTTTTATTCGACAAACTGGTCTCTTGTGGCTCTGGCTTGGAGTTGGAGGTGTGCTATTCCGTACTTTTCATCTCTTTTTCATTCACGATGTAGAGGCTGCTTTAGCTTGGATGACCAAAATTCTCACAGACCCGTTTCACGATGCAAAAATTTATGCTACTGCACCCTTATATTTATTACGCGGACAGCTGATCGACCCTATGGAGCACATTGAGTTAAACGAAGAAAATCTGAGCTCAATGAACTCATAGTACAGATGAGGGTTGAAAGCTTTTATTTCTGCCAAACAGCATTTCTTTGAGGATTTGACGTTTGATCGCTTTGTTGCTTAGTCCGTTACCATTCCACCACCAAGCATCCTGTTTCATGGACTGGGCTGCAGCAATGAAGCGATCTAAAACAGCTAGCATGTCTGCATCGCTGTAATTCAGACTGAAGATAAATCTTCCCGTACCAATCCAGCTCAGGGCTAGACCTTGCTCCTTTAGGTAGTACTGAAACATCCAGTTGTAGCGACTTGGCTCAGTGAAGTAGATAGTCCAAATACTGGACATATTCGCAACCCTAACTGGCAAGTCTAATGAAATTAATTTTTCATTAAAGCGATTGGCACGCTGATTCCAAACTTCATCTAAGTCCACATATATTTTTTTGATAGCTGGAGTTTCAAGTTGTTCTAAAAATACTTGCATCGCCCCCATGACGTAGGGATGCGAGTTAAATGTTCCTCTTGCAAAGCAGATATCAGCCGGTTTTTCATCTCTAAAACGCTTCATTAAATGACTTTTTCCGCACACTACGCCAATAGGTAAGCCACCCCCTAAGGTTTTGCCGTAAGTCACCATATCAGCGCGTACGCCAAAGTATTCTTGAGCACCGCCCTGAGCCAAACGAAAGCCTACAAATACCTCATCGAAAATGAGAACAATTCCATTCTCAGTACAGACATCCCTTAGCTCTTTCAGCCATTTGGTGTAAGCATCACGGTCATAACAGGCTTTTCGTGAACTATCCAATAGAGAGGAGTCACCGGGCGCTCCTTTATTCGGATGCATAGCTTGCAGTGGGTTGACCAATACGCAGGCAATATTTTTTCGATTACGAAGTACTCGTAAGGTATCTTGATCCATCTCCTTCAGTGTGTAAGTTTCCCTAGGAGGAAGTGGATTACCAATGCCAGGCTGAACATCTTCCCACCAACCGTGATACGCGCCATTAAACCTCACCACATGGCTACGCTTTGTATGATAACGAGCCAAGCGTACTGCCTGCATAACAGCCTCTGTACCTGACATATGAAAGGATATTTCATCTAAGCCCGAAATGGCTGTCAAACGCTTTACATTATCCGCAACAATTGGGTTATAAAATCCTAAAACAGGCCCCAGCTCAGAAACCCGTTTAGCTCCATCTTCAATGGACTTTTTATAAAAGTCATATCCGAGAACATTGACGCCATATGACCCAGTTAAATCATAAAAAGTATTACCATCCAAATCAGTCAAGGTAACTCCAGATGACGACTGCATGAAGCTGCCAGATTTCAAATGCTCGCTAACAAACGGGCTAAATTGAAAGGGTACCCGATACCTACCTGTAAATTGCAGATCTGATATATTTTTTGCTGCTTGATTTGTCAGGGCAACCGATTTTGCAAAACGCTCTCGATAGATGTGCGATAAGCGCATAAAACCAGCCTCTCTTAAGGTCGCAATACCGTCTGGCGCACCATCGACTTTAAAAAAGGATTCTCGATTAAAGGAGTAAAAAGGAATTAAACGAGCTACCCTTTTTGCCATACGTGAGTGGCCAGCTAAAGAGGGATGCTTGGCCTTTGATAGTTCTAGTCTCGTATAGGTCTTTTTAAAAATCCATACTCCAAATATTGCACCGAATATACTCAATACGATCGAACTATCCATATATGCTCCAATTATTCATTCTTGACACTTTTACTTCATTTATTTGACACAATTATGTCAATGAAAAAAACTATTCAAAACATACTGTCCCAGGAAGATCTCAATTTTCTTCTGACCAATCGCATTCCCCGCAATACGCTTACTCGCTTTATTGGCTGGTTTAGTCAAATTGAAAACCCAGTGGTTGCCTTTATCTCTATCAAAATTTGGAAATTTTTTTCAGCACTTGACTTAACGGAAGCAAAAAATCAAAGCTTTAAAAGTATGCATGCCTGCTTTACCCGCGAACTAAAGCCAAACGCCAGGCCAATTAATCCAGACTTAAACTATCTCGTAAGCCCGTGTGATGGTCTTATTGGCGCATTCGGACAAGTAGTTAATGGTGAAATTTTTCAAGCCAAAGGCTTTCCTTATCTCATAGAAGACTTGATACCCAACAAGAGCTTAGCCAAGAGTTATGAGGGGTGCGAATATGTAACTTTGCGGCTCACTTCAAGCATGTACCATCGGTTTCATGCTCCAAGCGCCATGCGAATCAGAAAGGTTACTTATATCTCTGGCGATACTTGGAATGTAAATCCCATTGCCTTAAAGCGAATTGAACGTCTCTTTTGCAAAAATGAAAGGGCCGTCATTGAATGTGAGATAGATCACTCAAGCAAAGGAATAGGAAACAGTACCCTAACCCTAGTTCCAGTAGCTGCCATTCTGGTGGCTAGCATTCGCTTGCACTGCATCAGCCCATTACTCCACCTACAGTACCAAGGCCCTAATGAAATTGACTGTGATGCTAAAGTCAAACGCGGCGAAGAGTTGGGCTGGTTTCAGCATGGCTCCACCATCATTGTTTTTGCTCCAAAAAATTATCGATTACTTTCAAGCTTAAATTTGGGCGATAATATTCGTATGGGTGAAGCGTTATTTGAATACGCTATACAAACATAAGACTTATCTGCAGGCCAAACTAAGATAATCTCGATTACGCTCCATACCCTCGGCCATCATCTCGAAACTTCGCCGAATATTATTTTTCATAAAATATTCTATAACTCCACTTGGAATAATAGAATCTGGTTCGATAATGCTTGCATATCGCACCATTACACCCTTTTCATTGGGTTGTAGTCGCCATGTTCCAGAATAAGCTTTGCTATCTCCTTTAGTCTGAATAAAATTTACCCCTTGGTTTGGTAGCTCCGTAAACTCAACTTCAGACCGCATTTGAACGGGAAATAACAAAATTCGCTCCTCAATCAATCTTTCTACAGTTACCCTATTGCCAGTCCTTCTGCGCACCTTAGATTCAACTATTCCTGGAATAGTTTTTACATCTTCATAATCTGTCAAAAAGGCATATGCCTCACATTGGGTAACTGGAGCTATGTAACTCGCTTGCACCTTAAAACCTGTCGGTAATTTTTCTACAATTACCTGTAAATCATAGGGAGTTAGCTCAGCGATTGCAAAACAAGATTGGCCGCTGATTAATAAGCATAAAAGAAGCACTCGCTTCACTGTAGAGCTACTCGGCCTGAAAAATGAATTAGCAATGCTCAATATTCTTCCTCAATATTGAGATCTAGGAATATAAGTGACTCTGCATCAGCCAGCTCCGCAAACTCTACAGCATTCATCTGATCCTCAAATGAGAGTTGTGCAAAACGTTCTGCCGCTTCAAAGTTTTTTTCTCTGTAGTGATCTAAGGCTAATAATTGATTCCATGCCGCTTTTTGATAATACTCGGCCGACTTTCTTCTTAAACTAATCACTGTGTCATTTACATTTTGATCCAGCATTTTTATCTCCTTCGACTCGTCATTGAGCTTGATCGTCATGCTCTACTTTTCTTATGACATTTCTATGAATATTTTTGATCATTCTTGTCATAATTGAGCTTCATATATCAAGCTTAAATATGACAATTTCGTAATTTACAAATTAATAAAAAATATTTTAATTAATGGTGGATATGTCATATTCATTCATGAAAAATAAAACCTACTTATGGGAGATGAAGAACAACTCCACTCCTTTCCGGTTGCTAACAGATTGTTCTAACAGCCCATAGGTAACCAGACATTGAATCAATTTTGGGAGAGTATTGATGACTACATTTACAACTGAAGATCGTGAGCTAGTTGAAAAAGAGCCTATTCCTTTCTATGGATATTGCTATTTAACTGACCCAAGCACCAAAGACAAGACTGCGCTTTTGGATCCGGTACTTAAGAAAATCAAAGTGGAATACAGAGTTGATGACAGCAGCGAGGATTTAGGGGAGTAACTCTCAAAAGACAAAATCCTCACAATTTCTGATGAAGGTTTGCTTTTCTGGCGGGCCATCCAGGCCTTAAACCTTGGACCAAAGGATTATGCGAGCAGACATCCAAAGAAAACCACTAGGATTTCAAGAGCTTTGAGCGTCTCATTATCGGTGTGTGAGTATTTTTGTGACTAGATTACTAAGATCACAAGAAGCGATACCTCACTCTTTGGTTTTCAAAATCACTGGATTTCTATAACAACCTTCCCTTACCTTGTTGCTCCATAGTTCTTATTCGCCCAATCTATCCAGATATCGACGTCGCTGGAAAATATTCTAGGGCTCCTCATATATTTATCTTCTAGCTAAGCTTGT
>Ga0194047_10002382_pt1 | contig 10794 bp, 11 predicted proteins | sample JunL225m_MetaG_2_FD_160070 | JGI IMG/M metagenome (GOLD analysis project Ga0194047, IMG submission 160070) | Anoxic zone freshwater microbial communities from boreal shield lake in IISD Experimental Lakes Area, Ontario, Canada - Jun2016-L221-5m | ecosystem: Environmental > Aquatic > Freshwater...
TGCAAATACTTACAATCAGGCTAACGATTTGTGTTATTCCAATAAAATTGTCGGGTATGTAAATTTGTAGAAACAAGATTGGGAATAAGCAAACCCCTAAAAATGAAATGATATTAAAATAGGCATCTTTCGCCATTTTTAAGCTTGCAGAGTGTAAAAAAACATATCCAATCAAATCGAATATTAGTGATTTTACTGCAAAAAACAGACTCGTTGCCACCAAAAATAAACTGAACTCTTTTATTGAAAACGAAACTGCACTATTATGGAGCAAGAAATAAGCATAAAGACTTATAGTTCCAATAGAAAAAATAATTAAGAAAAATCTGAATCTGGAGTCGTTGACTGTGGCTTTACTAAATATACTTGATCGTTCTTTAACCTGAAAAAATGACCTTATTGTATCCGAAATAAGACCTACAGATTGACTTAATGAATACACAAATACCGAGAAAAGTAAAACAAGAATAATAAACACCCAACTTTCGGTTTGAGGGATTGATGGATGGGAAATTCCAATAAATCCATGCGGAATTTGTACAATTGATTTCAACGAATCAGCTGAATGTATGGAGTCAGCCGCAGTTATCGAATCTATCTTTGCCAACGAATCCGACAAAACTTTCGAGCTGTCATTTAGAAATTGTAGTGTATCCGGCTGAACCATTTTTGTTTATATTGCTGCAAAACTACGTGCATTCGAATCCCAACTGGCTGAATTTTCTATAGCACTCAGCACTTCTTCGGGTGTTTCAACAACTTCCCACATTTTTTTATGAATAGCGCGCATAAACTTTTCTTCCACCGCCCTTTGAAGCATTTCAATCATTGCATCATAATAGCCATTCATATTTACGATAACAATAGGTTTTGAAATAATACCCAGTTGTTTCCAAGTGATTGCTTCCAACAATTCTTCTAAAGTTCCACAACCGCCCGGCAACGCCACAATTGCATCTGCCATTTGTGCCATTAATGCTTTTCGTTCGTGCATGGTTTCGACCACAATCAACTCAGTAAGTTCACTGTGATGCCAGTCTTCGTCACACATAAAACGGGGTATGATTCCGGTAATTTTTCCATTTGCAGATAACATACTATCGGCTAACTGTCCCATTAGACCTGACGAGCCACCTCCGAAAACTACGGAAATATTTGCATCGACAAAAATTTTACCCAGTCGGGCAGTTGCTTCAAAGTATTCCGGTTTTATCTGGGTGCTTGCAGCACAATAAACACAAATGGTTTGCATTGAAATTCTAAACAGATTTATCTTTTTTGACCAAAATTTGTGCAAAAATACAGTTTTCTTTCCGTATTTTTGAGCATAAATTCAAAAAATGAGAAAATGATATTGGTGACAGGAGCCACCGGATTGGTTGGAGGTCATTTGTTGTGGCATTTGTTGCAGGAAAATGAACGTGTTTCGGCCATTCGTCGTCCAACGAGTAATCTTATTCCGCTTCGAACGATATTCAGTTTCTACTGCTCTAATCCGGATGATTTTTTACAACGAATTGACTGGAAAACTGCCGATGTGCTTGATTTCTATTCACTTGTTGAAGCAATGAATGCTATCGATATCGTTTATCATTGCGCAGCTGTGGTTTCGCTCGGAAATTCAGAGAGTATTTTGCTTGATACCAATGTAACCGGAACGCGTAATGTAGTTCAGGCAGCAGTAGAAAAAAATATTAAGAAGTTCTGTTTTGTAAGTTCCATTGCTGCTTGTGGAAAAACTAAATATTCTGAAATAATTGATGAAAATGCTGTTTGGACTGACTCTAAAGTTTATTCGTTGTATTCTAAAAGCAAATATTATTCAGAACAGGAAGTCTGGAAAGGAATTAAAAATGGCCTGAATGCTGTGATAGTCAATCCGGGTGTAATTTTAGGAGTTTCAGGGCAAAATACAGGCAGTTCCCAATTATTTTATCAGGTACAAAAGGGCTTGATATTTTATACCAACGGAGGAAGTGGTTATGTTGATGTTCAGGATGTTGTGAAGGCAATGATACAATTAGTCAAATCAAAAATATCAGGTGAACGTTTTGTGTTGGTTGGCGAAAATTCGTCAAATAAAGATGTTTTGAGCTGGATGGCCGATAGTTTTGGCAAGCGTAGACCATTTATTTGTATTGGTAAAAGAATGATGTTGAGTATTGGATATTTATCGGAAATTATCGGAAAATTATTCAATTTTAGTCCAATGATTGATCTTGGTACAGCAAAATCAGCAATAAACAGGGAGTTTTATTCAAGTCATAAAATTGAAAAAGCATTGGGATTTGAATTCAATCCGATTGAAAAATGCATTAAAGAAGTGTGTGATTTTCAGAAATGAAGCCCGAATTTTAGCCCGAAATTTGTCATGGAAGTAGATCCATTGTAACTAAAAGTTCCTAAATCATTTGTTTCAGTTATTCTTGCTGAAATGGATGTCAGGCTGCCAAATACTCCTGCGTAGATATCAGATTTATAACCTGTTTTATGATTCAGGCCTACTGAAACTTTGACGGCAGGACCACCACCATAACCAGCATTTAATCCAAAACTATAACCGGCATCAATACCGATAAATGGCGCTGTTCTGGCTTTATTCAACATACTTTGTAACCGAATAAAAACAGGCAAATAGCTAATCGGGTCAGTCGAATTTGCTAAAAATATCATACTATAACCTGCACCAAATCCGACATAAAAATCTTTTCGGGCGACATTTTTATTTCCAAAAATCAACGATATTTCTGTGCTTGGGGCTGATTTAAACGAATTCGAAGTGTTTGCTATAGCTCCTGAAAGTTCAATGTCACCACAAAAAAAGGCTGCATGATCTGTTTTCTCACTCTGATCTGTTTCAGATTGAATTAAAGAACCAGATGACATAACTTGTTCTATCATTTTTACTTCAGAAAGTTGAAATTGATATCGCTTGCCATTGGCAGTCTTTATCATAACCATTTCATTTGTCTTTACTAAAATTTCGCCAACGTAGACTTCGCCGGAATTGAGCGTGATTTTATTTTGAATCACAGATTCCTGTCCCCATAGTTGTGAGGAAATAACCAAATAAAGAACAAGTAGACAGAGCTGTTTCATGTTTTAGTAATTGAAATCAGTCTGCTAGAGTTGATTGAATGATTTCTTTAAAGCTTGTCAGGAATAAATTGGCATCTTGTTTCGACAAACACAAGGGCGGAAGTAAGCGAATTGTATTTGTTCCGCTTGCTCCTGTAAATATTTTTTTCTCAAATAGTAATTTGTTCCGAATTTCTTTTACAGGCTTTTCAAATTCTATCCCAATCATGAGACCCATTCCTCTGACTTCTTTTATTTGTGGAATTTTATTCAGCTCATTAATCAGGTATAGTCCAATCTTTTCGGCATTATTGATTAATTGTTCAGCTTTGATAATGTCAAGAACTGAAATGGCAGCAGTACAAGCCAAATGACTTCCACCGAATGTTGTTCCCAATAACCCGTGTGATGCTTCAAATATAGGGCTAATCAGTACAGCACCAACCGGAAACCCATTCCCCATACCTTTGGCCACTGTGATTAAATCTGGACGAATACCGGCATGCTGATGTGCAAAAAACTTTCCACTACGGCCGTAACCTGATTGTACTTCATCGAGAATTAAGATCGTTCCGTTAGCTTTACATTCGGCACTCAGCTCTTTCAGAAATTCTAGCTCAGGAACACGAATTCCACCAACTCCCTGAATCCCCTCGATTATAACTGCACAAACATCCTGGTTTTTAAGAATTTTGCGAACAGATTCTATGTCGTTTAATTCGGTAAATTCAACATCAAAACCTTCATTAATAGGAGCAACGATTTTTGGATTATCTGTTACGCGCACGGCTGCTGAAGTCCTACCGTGAAAACTCTTATTAAAAGCAAGCACTTTACAGCGGCCGGTATGAAATGAGGCTAATTTAAGAGCATTTTCGTTTGCTTCAGCTCCCGAGTTAACCAAAAATAGCGAATAATCTTCGTATCCTGCTAGTTGACCCAATTTTTTTGCTAGTTCGACTTGTAGTTTGTTTTGAACGGAATTAGAATAAAAAACCAGATTCTCAAGCTGTTGAGTTAATCTTTGAACGTAATAAGGGTGTGAATGCCCGATAGAGATTACAGCATGACCACCGTATAGATCAAGATATTCAATTCCTTGAATGTCAGTAATTCTGCAACCAATTCCTTTGGTTATTTCTATATCGAAAAGAGGATAAACATTAAATAAGTTCATGTTAAATTTTAATTATTGCATTGTTGCAAAAAAGAAATGCAAATGTAATTCAAAATTTAGACACACTGAAATAAAAACATTTAAAAAAAATAATGTAATTTTACGCCAAAATAATACGAAAACCCATTAATAGTTCCACCTGCATGGAGAAACAAGTCACGATTTATTGTAAAAACACGAAATCATATCATATATATCCATTGGGTATTTCTTTGATTGAAATTTATGAAGATCTGAGAATTGAGCTGAAATTTCCTGTAATGGCAGCACGCGTAAATTATAAAGTGGAAGATTTGAACTTTATGGTTTACAAACCCAAGGATATTGAATTTATCGACATGATGACTCCATCAGGCATGCGGGTTTATGTTCGTACATTGAGTATGGTACTTGCAAAAGCAATTTCTGAACTTTATCCACACGCTACACTTCGAATTGAACATCCGATTTCAAAAGGTTATTATTGTCAATTAGATAATCTTGGACAAGATATAAGTGCTGAGATAATAAGCCAAATTAAAGATAGAGTCAAATTGATAATTTCGCAAGGGAAACGCATTGTTTGTGAGGAAAAGCAAACCAAAGAAGTAAAGGATCTGTTTGTAAATCAGGCAAATCAAAAAGATAAAATCAGTTTGTTTGAGACACTTGGAAATCCCTATTTTCGTTTTTTTCGCATTGATGATTTTATTGATTATTATAACGGAGTATTATTACCTTCAACCGATTATTTAGGACTATTTGACTTAATTGAATATTATGATGGACTATTGCTTCGGATTCCAAACAGAGAAAACCCGACAGAGTTGGAAGAAGTGGTATTGTCACCGAAAATGTTCGATATTTTCAAGGAATATGTGGGATCAAATAAGATTATGAATCTCACGAATGTGGGGGACTTCAATATAGCTTGTCAAAATAATCAATCGTTTAATCTGATAAAAGTGTCTGAAGCGTTACACGAAAAGAAAGTGGCTTCGATTGCCGATATGATTTCTCAAAGTGCTGAAAAGGTAAGATTTGTTATGGTTTCAGGACCTTCTTCTTCCGGTAAAACTACCTTTAGTAAACGCCTTTCAATACAATTGATAGTAAGTGGATTAAAGCCGGTTGTATTGTCGCTTGATAATTATTTTGTAAACAGAGATGAAACTCCTTTAGATGAGCATGGAGAATGGGATTTTGAGCATTTGCATGCACTCGACTTAAGTCTGTTTAATCAAAATCTGAAACAATTGCTCGACGGTGAGGAAATTGAAATTCCATTTTTTAATTTTGAAGATGGCAAACGGTATTTTAAGGGACAAAAATTAAAGCTGGAGGAAGATAGTATTCTGATAATGGAAGGAATACATGCCTTAAACCCTGATTTGATACCTGATATTCCGGCCGATACTACTTTTAAAATTTATGTTTCTGCACTAACAACTATTTCTATCGATAATCATAACTGGATTCCAACTACTGATACCAGATTATTACGACGAATTATTCGGGATTATCGTTTCCGGAATTATTCAGCAAGAGAGACAATTGCCCGATGGCCAAGTGTACGTCGTGGGGAGGAAAAATGGATATTCCCGTTTCAGGAGAAAGCAGATGTTATGTTTAATTCAGCACTTTTATTTGAATTAGCTGTTTTAAAAAAACATGCAGAACCCATTCTAGCTGAAGTACCCAAATATTGTGATGAATATACTGAAGCTCATCGACTTATGAAATTCTTAAATTATTTTGTGCCAATTCATGACCGGGAAATTCCACCAACTTCTTTGTTAAGAGAGTTTTTGGGTGGTAGTAGTTTCAGATATTGAAATTAAAATTGACTTGTTGTAGTATTTTTTCCAGTTTATACTTAAAATTTAAACTATTGTTTGTATTTTTGCGTTCGAATAGTACATATTATATTAAGTGAGTTCCTAAAAGTAGATGAAAAAATCTATAGCAATACTAATACTCTTGGCATTATACCTTTCAAGTTTAAATGCTCAAAGAAGGGGTTTAATAAGTAGTCAACGTTATGATACTGGTGGATATTTTATATTCTCAGCTGGTCCTGCCTATTGTTCAGCTGATACTTATGGTCCTTTAATTGAAAAATCCCTTTTAAATGGAAATAATTGGAGTACTTCTTTGGCTTACAGGAATGTTCTTCCTGGAAATTTTGGCTATAGAGTAAATATAATCTATGGAAATTATGTTGGCGATGACAATTTAGTTATAAAGCCTCATAATCCTTTTTACTCGTATTCGTCTGAAATTATAGAGCTTACTTTCAGAGTAGAATATACTATAAGATTTGGCGAAAAGTTCAGAGTTCGGACTCCGAACTCTATATATGGTTTTGTTGGAATTGGGGGGATTAGTACCAACGTTACAAATCCTCCTATAGCCAGTTTTTCTATTTTAAAAACTGATACTCCTCATACTATATCTGCAATTCTTCCTATGGGTATTGGTTATCAATATGATTTTACTAATAGATTAACTCTTGGAGCTGAAGCTGCAATTCAATATGCTTTTTCTGACGATCTGGATGGGTATAATCCTCCTTCATCTTCGAAATTTAACGATGTTCTTGCAAATTTTTCAATAACAATTGGTTACAAGATTTTCTAAATTTATTTTCAGTAAAGTCGAATTTACTTTTGTTTCTTTTAAATACAAAAAGAGCTGCAAATTTTGCAGCTCTTTTAGTACAATATAAAGTTTGTTATCAGGCTTTTCCTGCACTTCCCAATACATTCACGGTTTTGTGAGCATAGAGTTTTTTCAGTTCATCGCGTGCAGGACCGATATATTTACGAGGATCAAATTCCCCCGGATTTTTAGCCATCACTTCACGGATAGAAGCAGTCATAGCCAAACGACCGTCAGAATCGATATTTATTTTACAAACGGCTGAAGCAGCAGCTTTACGCAATTGTTCTTCAGGAATACCAATAGAATCTTTCAAAGCACCGCCGTATTTGTTGATAGTTTCAACATATTCCTGTGGAACAGAAGAAGCACCGTGTAATACAATTGGGAAACCGGGAATTTGTTTTTCAATTTCTTCCAAAATGTCGAAACGTAATGGTGGTGGGATTAAAACACCATTTTCGTCGCGAGTACATTGTTTTGGAGTAAATTTGTTAGCTCCGTGTGAAGTACCGATTGAGATAGCCAATGAATCGACACCAGTGCGAGTTACAAAGTCAACCACTTCTTCCGGTTGAGTATAAGTATGATGTTCGGCAACAACGTCGTCTTCAACACCGGCCAAAACGCCTAATTCGCCTTCAACGCTTACGCCGTGAGCGTGTGCATATTCAACAACTTGTTTAGTCAAAGCAATATTTTCTTCGTATGAATGGTGTGAGCCATCGATCATTACTGAAGAAAAACCTGAATCGATACAACTTTTGCATAATTCGAACGTATCTCCGTGGTCGAGGTGAAGAACCACCGGAATGTTCAGACCTAATTCTTTGGCATATTCAACAGCTCCCTGAGCCATATAACGGAGCAAGGTTTGGTTAGCATATTTACGTGCACCGCTCGAAACCTGCAAAATAACTGGAGATTTTGTTTCAACACAAGCAGCAATAATTGCCTGCATTTGTTCCATATTGTTGAAATTAAAAGCAGGAATCGCATATCTTCCCTCAATTGCTTTCTTAAATAAATCATTGGTATTCACCAATCCAAGTTCTTTGTAACTGACCATTTTGTGAGTATTTTAAGTGTTTGATAATTTGACCGCAAAAGTAGTAATTTTTTATCAGATATTAAAGAAAAATTTCCTTATATAATTAGTTTGTTTTCTCAGTTAATAATTGTTTGACTTTTTGTTTAATATAGAGTTTTAATTGTTCCGTTGAAAGATTGTTAGTTACAGTTAAATTTCTAACTTTGCATCAGCTATTTAACCTGTTTATTCATGACCTTCGTCGGGGAAAAATAGCTTTTTCATCGATTTTTGGTTGGAATATAGGTTCTTATGCCTGTATCTTTGCAGCATAAATTTTTAAAACAAAAAAGTTATGGAAAATGAAGTAAAAAACTCGTTTCGTTCGGGCTACAGCAAAGGTCTTGGCTTCGGACTATTTTTAATGCTGATTGGCGTTGTTTTTCTGGGATTAAATTTTGGATTTATTCCTCATGAATTGCGACACGTGCTAATTTCGTGGCCTATGTTGCTGATTGTGATTGGTATCGGTAATTTCTTAAAACGACATCCGTTTTCAGGAACTATTCTTATTATGATTGGAAGTTTTTTCATTATGCCACGTATTATTGATGCTTATCCATTGTATTTTCCCGGAATTAATGGAGAATTTACACACATTTACTGGCCATTATTGCTTATTTTGGCTGGAATTCTGATAATTATGGGTAAAATATTTGGACCAAAATGGGGTTGGAATGACTGGAACACCGAATGGCAGAACAAACAACATCGTCACGAGCATCGTCGCTACAGACATCAGTCCAGATCAAACTGGAATGAAAACACCGAAGGTTTCTCAAAAAACAGTATTTTTGGGAGCGGTGATCATATTGTGCTTGATCCGGAATTTAAAGGGGGTGACTTGAATGCTGTTTTTGGCGGAATTACACTCGATTTGCGCAGAACGAATTTAGCAGTTGGTGATACGGTAGTGGAAATAAATGCCGTATTTGGTGGAATTACCATTTACGTTCCGGCCGATTGGTATGTTGAAACACATTTGGATGCTGTATTTGGAGGATTTCAGGACAACCGTATGCCTAAAGAGCCAACCGATAAAACACGAAAACTGATTATCAGCGGTTCATGCGTGTTCGGAGGAGGAGAACTTAGAAATTAATGATAAATGGTTAATGATTTGCTCTTTTTTGCGGCTAGGAAAACTGAGTAAATTTCTTAACTGATAACTGTCAACTGATAACTGAAGACATGCATCCAATCTTAGAAAATACGGCTAAAACTACGCAATACTTCCTGCTTTGGATCGTATATGCTGTGCTGCAAGCGGTTGTTTTGGTTTCAGTGCTAACAATACCTATCTGGATATTGTTGGTTGATGGACTGATTTATGCGGCCATTTTTGCCGGTATTGGGCTGATATTATGGAATGTGCTGAAATTTGGAAATTTCTCAGCACTCACACTTTATCAACGATTAGTGAATCAGATAGCTTTGGCTCTACTGAGTCTGACAATTTGGTTGGGTGTGGGTTATGGACTTTTTTATCTGCTTTTTGGAAATGAGCTGGCAATGCTATTTATTCCGGTATTGCCTCTCAAGGCATTGATTGGATTATTGATTTATGTGATTATCAGTAAGCATTTTAAAAACAATTTATCCGACTTAAAACCGCTTGATGAAATTCAGGAAGTTTCAGCAGTGACAGAATCCTTAAAACCTAAAGGAATTCAGGAATCCGAATTGTTGGAACGTATTGCAGTAAAATCAGGTACTAAAATTCATGTTGTATTGATTCCCGAGATTTTGTTTCTTCAGGCAGATGGAGATTATGTTCAAATATATACCATTAATGGAAAATTCCTGAAGGAACAAACGATGAAGTATTTCGAAGAGCATTTGCCTGAAAATCAATTTGTACGTGTGCATCGTTCGGTAATAGTAAATGTGGAAATGATTTCGCGTATCGAATTGTATGAGAAACAAAACCAGTTACTTACACTGAAAAACGGACAACAAATTAAAACAAGTCCTTCGGGCTATAAGGCGTTGAGAATGACGTTGAATCTATAGAAATTTTATTTTTACAATTATTGACGGGGTGACTTTAAGTCGCTCCGTTTTTTTGTTTTAGAAACTGATGCAACGTTTACCGGATTTTATTCATCTATAATACAAAACATATTATAATGAAACTAACAGCACTAATTATTTTGACATTGCTTTTCTGTTTGATATTCCACAGTTGCAGTCTCGAAAATAAGGTTGAAGTCAAGGTATCATCCAATGACACCATGTTTATTTATGTCAAACAAAAGGTGTTGAACGATAAATACAAGTTTGTTCTTCAACTCGATTCAATTATCGAAGACTCCAGATGTCCTGAAGGAGCTGAGTGTATATGGGCTGGCAATGCAAAAGCAAAATTCAATCTTACAGATGCTGGTAATAATCATCAATTCATTCTGAATACTAATACTGCATTCGGGAGTGATACGATTTTCGGAGAAATCAGATACAAATTAATTAATCTTTTGCCCTATCCTTCTGTAAATAAACCATTACAATACAGCGGTTATTCTGCGGTTATTACTGTCACCAAGCAGTAATTAAAAAAGCAGCTACCCGTTTCCGTGTAACTGCTTTTATTGATTTTGAAAAGCAAAAAATCGTGTGTTTTATTCTTCTTCTTTTTTAGTTGCTTCGTATTCTTTAAGCAATTTATCCTGAATATCCATAGGAACAAGTTCATAGCTTGCAAATTTCATACTGAATGAAGCACGTCCACCTGTAAGTGAGCTCAGCGTGGTGGAATAACTGCCTAATTCTTTCAACGGAATTTTTGCTGAAAGTTTTTCGTAACCTTTTT
>Ga0194047_10002385_pt1 | contig 10791 bp, 8 predicted proteins | sample JunL225m_MetaG_2_FD_160070 | JGI IMG/M metagenome (GOLD analysis project Ga0194047, IMG submission 160070) | Anoxic zone freshwater microbial communities from boreal shield lake in IISD Experimental Lakes Area, Ontario, Canada - Jun2016-L221-5m | ecosystem: Environmental > Aquatic > Freshwater >...
GATCCAAGCTATACCCAACAATTAATTACCTTGACTTATCCTCATATCGGAAATGTGGGAATTAATGACCAAGATAATGAATCGAGCAAAATATTTGCATCTGGAATCATTATTAAAGAGTTATCTCCACTTGCATCTAATTTCAGAAGTCAAAAGAAACTAGAAGACTTTTTAGTTGAACAAGGTGTTGTTGGTATTAGTAGCATTGATACAAGGCATTTGACCACTCACCTGCGAGAGTATGGAGCGCAAAGTGGTGCAATAGCATCTGGAGAGATGGGGCAATCGATTGAGTCTCTTATCGCACTCGCTTCTGAAAAAGTAAAAGTATTTCCCGGTATGACTGGATTAGATTTAGCTAAAGTCGTATCGACGACAAGTTCTTATGAGTGGCAAGAGGGCGAATGGCATTTATCTGGACCTACCGGTCAGACTGGTTTTAATCAGGTTACAGCAACAAAACACGTAGTTGCCTATGATTTTGGCGTCAAAAGAAATATCTTAAGAATGTTAGCCCAAAGAGGGTGTAGGGTTACTGTTGTTCCAGCCCAGACATCAGCGCAAGATGTATTGGCCATGAATCCAGACGGTATATTTTTATCCAATGGTCCCGGTGATCCACAGCCTTGTACCTATGCAATTGAGGCTGCAAAGGTATTTTTAGAAAAGAAAATACCTTTATTTGGTATTTGTTTAGGGCATCAGATTATGGGGATTGCTGCGGGCGCTAGTACATTAAAAATGAAATTTGGGCATCACGGTGCCAATCATCCTGTAAAAGATTTAAAAACAAATAAGGTCGTGATTACCTCTCAAAACCATGGTTTTGCAGTGGATGCTAAAACCTTGCCGGCCAATGTTGAGCCTACGCATGTTTCTTTGTTTGATGGGTCTTTACAAGGACTGGCGTGGCTTGATCGACCTGCCTTTTGTTTTCAGGGGCATCCTGAAGCTTCCCCGGGGCCCCAAGATGTGGGATATTTATTTGATCGCTTTATCCAGTTGATGTGAGAGTTTAGATGCCAAAGCGTAACGATATAGAAAGTATTTTGATTATTGGTGCTGGCCCGATTGTGATTGGTCAGGCATGTGAATTTGACTATTCAGGTGCTCAAGCATGTAAAGCGCTGAGGGATGAAGGTTACAAAGTCATTTTAGTCAATAGTAATCCAGCTACCATCATGACAGACCCAGAGATGGCGGATGTTACATATATAGAGCCCATCACTTGGGAAGTTCTTGAAAGAATTATTGAAAAAGAGCAGCCGGATGCCATTTTGCCAACAATGGGTGGACAAACCGCGTTAAATTGCGCCCTCGATTTATTCCGTAATGGCATATTAGAAAAGTACAACTGCGAACTCATCGGCGCATCTCCCCAAGCGATTGATAAAGCCGAAGATCGTCAAAAGTTTAAACAAGCTATGACGAAGATTGGGTTGGGATCTGCTAAATCAGATATTGCGCACTCTTGGGAGGAGGCGCAGCAAGTTCAGTCGAGTATGGCTAAACAAACTGGTGGGAATGGATATCCTGTAATTATTCGACCGTCTTTCACCATGGGTGGATCTGGTGGTGGAATAGCTTATAACCGTCAAGAGTTTGAGGAGATATGTAAGCGTGGCTTAGATTTATCACCAACGCATGAATTATTGATTGAAGAATCCTTGCTTGGTTGGAAAGAATATGAAATGGAAGTTGTTCGAGATAAAAACGACAACTGCATCATTGTCTGTTCGATAGAGAACTTTGACCCAATGGGCGTCCATACGGGCGACTCAATTACAGTTGCGCCGGCACAAACATTGACTGATCGTGAATATCAGATCATGAGAAATGCTTCGATTGCGGTACTGCGTGAAATTGGTGTTGATACAGGTGGATCGAATGTTCAATTTTCGATAAATCCTGTTGATGGACGCATGATTGTTATCGAAATGAATCCGCGCGTTTCGCGCTCCTCGGCATTAGCCTCTAAGGCAACTGGATTTCCGATTGCGAAAATTGCAGCAAAACTTGCGGTTGGTTTTACGCTAGATGAATTACAAAATGAAATTACTGGTGGAGCTACTCCGGCTTCATTTGAGCCTTCAATTGATTACGTAGTTACTAAAGTGCCCCGCTTTGCGTTCGAGAAATTCCCGGAAGCTGATAAGCGTTTAACGACCCAAATGAAATCTGTTGGTGAAGTAATGGCAATAGGTCGGACCTTTCAAGAATCTTTGCAAAAAGCATTGCGAGGATTAGAGGTTGGAGTTGATGGTTTGGATGAAAAGACATCTGACATTGAAGAGATCATTTTAGAGATTAAATCCCCTGGACCAGATCGCATTTGGTACCTTGGAGATGCGTTTCGGGTAGGTATGAGCATAGAGGAAGTTTATGAACATACCGCGATTGATCGGTGGTTTCTTATTCAGATTCAAGAGATTATCGAACTCGAGCAAGTAATTTCAACTCGCCAATTAGAAAGTCTAACGGCAGAAGAAATTCGATTTGTAAAACAAAAAGGTTTTTCAGATCGGCGTTTAGCTAAATTGATGCAATCCGATCCGAGTCTTGTACGCATCCGCCGTCATGAATTTGGAATTAGGCCGATTTATAAAAGAGTAGATACCTGTGCTGCTGAGTTTTCAACGAACACTGCTTATATGTACTCTACCTATGAAAATGCTCAGGGCGTTTGCGAAGCAAAGCCAACGGATCGGCAAAAAATTATGGTGTTGGGTGGTGGTCCTAATCGCATTGGTCAGGGTATTGAATTTGATTATTGCTGTGTTCATGCCGCACTTGCAATGCGTGAAGATGGCTATGAAACTATTATGGTCAACTGTAATCCGGAAACAGTTTCGACAGACTATGACACTTCCGATCGACTCTATTTTGAATCGCTTACCTTGGAAGATGTTTTAGAAATTGTGGCTTTAGAAAAACCTTTGGGTGTAATTGTGCAGTATGGTGGTCAGACTCCGCTCAAGTTAGCTCTTGACTTAGAGGCCAATGGCGTCCCAATCATAGGTACCTCACCAGACATGATTGACGCTGCAGAAGATCGCGAGCGGTTCCAAAAGTTATTAAATGATTTAAAGTTAAGACAACCGCCAAATCGAACGGCAAGAACTGAAGAAGAAGCACTTACACTTGCACTAGAAATAGGTTATCCATTAGTTGTTCGGCCATCTTATGTATTAGGTGGGCGCGCGATGGAAATCGTCAATGATGGATTTGATTTACAAAGGTATATGCGTGAGGCAGTAAAAGTTTCGCATGATTCGCCCGTCTTGCTTGATCGATTCCTCAATGAAGCGATTGAATGTGATGTGGATTGCATTAGTGATGGCAAGCGCGTCTTTATTGGTGGTGTTATGGAGCACGTGGAACAAGCGGGAGTTCATTCGGGCGACTCTGCATGTTCATTGCCTCCTTACACATTATCTGAAGAAACCATTGAAGAATTACGCAGGCAGACTCAGGAGATGGCGATGGGTTTGCACGTTGTTGGGTTAATGAATGTGCAGTTTGCGATTCAACAAATTGATGGCAAAGACATTGTGTATGTGCTTGAGGTTAATCCAAGAGCATCAAGAACAGTACCATTTGTATCTAAAGCAACCGGACTGCAGTTAGCTAAGATTGCTGCACGTTGTATGGCAGGAAAAACTTTAGATGAACAAGGTATTGGAGAAGAAGTCAAACCAAGCTATTACTCAGTTAAAGAAGCTGTATTCCCATTTAATAAATTCCCTGGTGTAGATCCAATTCTAGGTCCTGAAATGAGGTCAACAGGAGAGGTGATGGGAGTTGGCCGCACCTTTGGCGAAGCATTATTTAAATCACAATTAGCCGCAAGTACGCTACTACCAAGAAGTGGGACTGTTTTATTGTCTGTTAAAAATGGCGATAAACAAAGGGCTGTTGAAGTTGCAAAGATGTTACATGGCATGGGGTATCCCATTGTTGCAACGCGCGGGACTGCTAAAGCAATTGAAGCGGCCGGTATTCCTGTGAGGACTGTAAATAAAGTAAAAGAAGGACGTCCTGATATCGTTGATTTAATCAAGAATGGTGAGATTACCTTAGTGTTTACAACCGTAGACGAAAACCGGGGTGAGATTGCTGATTCGAGATCCATTCGTATAACTTCCCAAATTAATCGGGTTACCTATTACACTACGATTAGTGCAGCCTTAGCAGCAGTCCAAGGACTACGAGCGATTAATGAGCTCGAAGTCTATGACTTGCAAAGTTTGCATCAATCCTTACAATAATTCTATTTTTTTAAAGTTGATTCTATGAGTACTATTCCAATTACAAGAACCGGTGCAGAGCGCCTGAGGGATGAGCTCCACCGGTTGAAGTCTGTTGAGAGACCATCAGTGATTAATGCCATTTCAGAAGCAAGAGCGCAGGGCGACTTATCAGAAAATGCTGAGTATGACGCGGCTAAAGAAAAACAAGCATTTATTGAAGGCAGAATTAAGGAAGTGGAAGGAAAATTAGCCGCTGCACAAATTATTGATCCTGCACTTATTGATGCCGACGGTAAAGTAGTATTTGGTGCAACAGTTGAGCTGGAAAATTTAGAAGATGGATCAAAAATGACGTACCAAATTGTTGGGGATGACGAAGCCGATCTAGAGGCGAATAAAATCTCGATTAGTTCACCGATAGCCCGGGCATTGATTCGAAAAGAAGCTGGAGATACCGTAAAAGTTATCACACCTGGTGGGGAACGTGAAGTAGAAATTATTTCAGTACAGTACCTATAAATTAATGGTGCAAGACACTAACTTTGTTATCACCCAGCGTGTTTTTTCTATGCTATCGGGAATATTGTTTGGTGCGTTGTTGGGCGTAGGGTTTCTAGTAACCCCCACCTTATTTAATGTCCTGGATGACAAACAAGTTGCTGGTATGATCGCTGGCGAAATCTTCAAAAATACAAGTTTTTTTAGTTTAGTTGTGAGTGTTTTTTTATTGATTTACGCCAACCTTTTAGTTAAGCGAGAGCTTAAGCATTACAGGCGTATTCGGTGGCTTTTGCTTAGCTGTATTTGCATAACACTCTTAGGAACATTTGTAGTGCAGCCCATGATGACAGAATTACGAGAGTTCGCACTCAGTCAGGGTGTGCCGGTGATGCAATCGCCACAAGCTAAGTCATTCGGAAGATTACATCAACTTTCAAGCGCTTTATTTACTATTGAAGTATTGATTTATGCTTTGATTTTTTGGACTTCGACAAAATTTCCCCAAAGAAACGGATAAATTAACCTAATTGTCTTTTTTTGACACTTTTTGGACGTGCTTTAGCGCGTTTGATTTGACCGCCAGCAGCAACGCGCTCATTTCCTAAGACTTTAGTGGCGATTGCTTTGGGGCGTTTTTGTGGGTTGCGGGTGAATTTTTTGACCATTACAGTTCTTGGACTGCCAAAACCTTCGTCGTTACGAGTAGATTTACGCGGCAATGCCTGAGAGATTTTGGTTAAATTAGGGCGATAGATGACAAGTAACTTGCCAATATGTTGAACTTTAGCGGCATGAAGCTTATTACAGATGGTTTCATAGATTTCTAAGCGAACCTCTCGATCATCCCCTAGAACCCTGATTTTGATGAGTTCATGAGAACTTAAGGCGATTTCAGCCTCCTTGAGAACGCCGGGAGTTAAGCCATCGGTCCCAATCATGACCGTAGGTGAAATAGTATGTGCTTTTGAGCGTAAATCTGAGCGGGTTGTTGAATCAAGTTCTAAAATAGTCATAGATTGCATTATCGCCGACTTAACTCTATACAGAAAGTGTTTTTTTAAAACTACAGTGGCTAAAAATAAATTTAACAAAGATTGGCTACAAGACCACCTCAATGATCCGTACGTAAAAATGGCTCAAAGAGAAGGTTATCGAGCAAGGGCGGCATACAAACTCAAAGAGATTGATGATCAAGATCATTTGATACAAGCAGGCATAACCATTGTTGATTTAGGAAGCGCTCCAGGAAGTTGGAGTCAGTATGCACGTAATCGTTTGGTTGAACTAGGTAAAAAAAATACGCGTATTGAGCCAGGCAAGCCTGATGGAAAAATTGTGGCCATTGATTTATTACCAATGGAGGCCATTGCCGATGTCACCTTTTTGCAGGGCGACTTTAGAGATGATGACGTAGTCAGACAATTGGAAAGCGTTTTATTTCAAGAGGGTATCCAAACGCAGCAAAAGGTTGATTTAGTTTTATCAGATATGGCGCCTAATTTATCAGGGGTAGCAGCAGCAGATGCAGCGCGGATGGAGCACCTTGCGGAACTGGCATTGGAGTTTTCCCAACTACATTTAAAGCAAGATGGCGCTTTATTGATTAAGTGTTTTCACGGAAGCGGTTATAGCCAAATTGTGGAATCATTTAAGAAAGTTTTTAAAGTTGTGGCGCCAAGAAAGCCCCAAGCGTCACGTAATCGATCTGCAGAGACCTTTCTGTTAGGGAGGTTTTTAAAATCTTCAAGTTAAGCCTAATAATCTAAGCTATTGTATTTGTTGACAATTGATAGAATTGGGTTAAGAATGGTAAATATTTATTTATACCTAAGCACTTGAAAATGTTGGGTAGTAGAATTATTTATTCTACATGTACCTTATTAATGGGATTTTGGAGATATTTTGAATAATCAAACGATGCAAAAAGTCGGAATTTGGCTGATTGTGGCACTAGTAGTGTTTACTTTTTTTAAGCAATTTGACAAGCCAAGTGCACAGAATCAAGTCACTTACTCCCAGTTTATGGACGATGCGAAGGCCGGGAAAGTGCGTCGGGTTGATGTTCAAGGACGCACATTACAAGTCACTGCCGTCGATGGCAATCGATACAACATTATTTCTCCCGGAGATATATGGATGGTCGGAGACTTAATGAAATTTGGAGTCCAGGTTACTGGTAAGGCGGAAGATGAGCCTAGCGTTTTTGTTTCTGCGCTTTACTACCTTGGACCAACACTTTTAATTATTGGTTTTTGGTTCTTTATGATGCGTCAGATGCAGGGTGGCGGTAAAGGTGGAGCATTCTCCTTTGGTAAATCAAAGGCTAGATTAATTGATGAAAACAGTAATTCTGTTAATTTTGGCGATGTGGCGGGTTGCGATGAAGCTAAATCAGAAGTGTCAGAGTTAGTTGATTTCTTAAAGGATCCTTCTAAGTTTCAAAAACTTGGTGGCCGGATTCCACGCGGTGTATTGCTTGTGGGTCCTCCTGGGACGGGTAAAACACTATTAGCTCGTGCCATTGCAGGCGAGGCTAAAGTTCCTTTCTTTTCTATTTCCGGATCTGATTTTGTCGAGATGTTTGTTGGTGTTGGTGCTGCTCGCGTTCGCGACATGTTCGAAAACGCTAAAAAGCAAGCCCCATGTATTATCTTTATTGACGAGATTGACGCTGTTGGGCGTCATCGTGGCGCGGGAACTGGCGGTGGAAACGATGAAAGAGAACAGACACTGAATCAGATGTTGGTTGAGATGGATGGATTTGAAGCTAACAGTGGCGTGATTGTTATTGCAGCGACTAATCGCTCCGATGTTTTAGATAAAGCGCTATTACGCCCTGGTCGATTCGATCGTCAAGTATTTGTGGGTTTACCGGATATTCGCGGCCGAGAGCAAATCCTCAAAGTCCACATGCGTAAAGTTCCGATTAATGCAGATGTAGATGCGGCAGTGCTTGCGCGCGGTACACCGGGATTTTCAGGAGCTGATTTAGCTAATTTAGTAAACGAAGCCGCATTATTTGCTGCGCGTAGAAATAAACGTGCGGTTGAGATGAGTGACTTTGAAGATGCTAAAGATAAGATTTACATGGGGCCTGAAAGAAAATCTGCAGTCATGCGAGAAGATGAAAGAAGAAATACTGCTTACCATGAATCTGGCCATGCTGTAGTTGCTAAATTATTACCAAAGGCAGACCCTGTTCACAAAGTGACCATTATGCCGCGCGGTATGGCATTGGGAGTTACATGGCAATTGCCTGAGTTTGATCGTGTGAACTTATATAAAGATCGCATGTTAGAAGATTTAGCTATTTTATTTGGTGGAAGAGCAGCTGAAGAAGTTTTTCTGAACTCGATGAGTACAGGTGCTTCGAATGACTTTGAGCGTGCCACAAAGATGGCTCGAGACATGGTTACAAGATATGGTATGAGCGAGTCATTAGGAACGATGGTTTATGTCGATACTGAATCCGAAAGTATTTTTGGACGCATGAACTCAAAAACCGTATCGGAAGTCACACAACAAAAAGTGGATGCTGAGATTCGCTCGCTGTTGGACACCCAATATACGCTTGCAAGACATCTTTTAGAAACCAATCGTGACAAGGTGGAAGCGATGGTAGTTGCACTGCTCGAATGGGAAACGATTGATGCGGATCAAGTGAATGACATCATGGCAGGAAACCCACCGCGTCCGCCAAAAGTATCTGATCCTGTAAACACAACTGGCGGCGGCGATGGTAGTGCGCCAACTCCCGCGCAAGGTAGTTCACCAGCAACGGTTTAGGCATGGCTGTAATAGTTACAAAGCCCACAGCTTGGCGCTGTGGGCGTTTTTATTTTGACTGGAAGCAGAATCCCACGCCAGTAGTGATGGGAATATTGAATATTACGCCAGACTCATTCTCGGATGGAGGTAAGTACCTCTCACATCAGCAAGCCATCGATCACGCTTATCAAATGATTGAAGATGGTGCTCAGATCATTGATATCGGTGGCGAGTCCACAAGACCTGGGGCAACGCCCATTAGTGCGCAAGAAGAGCAAGATCGAATTTTGCCAGTGATAGAGAAACTCCAATCAGCAGGAGTTGCCTTATCGATTGACACCTACAAAGGTGAAACCATGCGATTAGCTTTAGATCTGGGGATTGATATTTTGAACGATATCAGTGGTTTTCAAGACCCTCATAATATCTCAGTAGCCGCATCCTCAGCAGACGTAGGTCTTTGCATTATGCATATGCAAAATAAACCACAAACGATGCAAGTAGAGCCAAACTATCAACATGTTGTAGAGGATGTGGGTCAATTCTTGGCGCAAAAAATAGATCAATTATCTAGATGTGGAATTGAGCGAGAGCGTATTGCAATTGATCCAGGATTTGGGTTTGGAAAAACAGCTCAGCACAACTTAACTTTATTACATCGTTTAGCAGAATTACAACTTGATAGCAGTACATTGCTCGTTGGATTATCCCGAAAAAAAACCTTAACTAAAATTGTTGGAGATGGCGCACAGAGCCTCACAACAGCCAATGTTGTTGCTGGCATATTGGCAATTGAGCGAGGCGCAAAGGTCATTCGAGTACATGATGTCAAACCAAGCGTTCAGGCTGTTAAGGTTTGGTCAGCTATGTACTTTGAGGACTTACCTTAATTCAGACTAAAATCATTGCATGAAAAGAAAATACTTTGGTACAGATGGTATACGAGGAGAAGTTGGCCAACATCCAATCACCCCAGATTTTGTCATGCGCCTGGGATATGCGGCAGGAAAGGTCTTTGCCCAGCAGGGTGGTGGTCATGGAAGAACGACTATCCTGATTGGCAAAGATACTCGAATATCTGGATATATGTTGGAGTCTGCTCTTGAGGCAGGATTTACCGCGGCAGGCGTTGATGTTGTTCTTTGTGGACCGATACCGACACCCGGAGTAGCCTACCTAACTCGAGCCTTAAGACTATCTGCTGGAGTGGTGATATCCGCCTCCCATAATCCATACCAAGACAACGGCATCAAATTTTTCTCAGCAGATGGCGATAAATTGCCTGACGACATTGAAAACAAAATAGAATCGATGCTAGAAGAACCTTTCACCTGTTCATCCTCTATGGATATGGGCAAAGTCCGTCGCTTAGACGATGCGGCTGGACGTTATATCGAATTTTGTAAAAGCAGCTTCCCTAACCAATTCGATTTACACGGCCTCAAGCTCGTCGTAGATTGTGCCAATGGTGCTGCATATCACATAGCGCCGAATGTTTTTCATGAGTTAGGGGCAGAGGTGATCTCGATTGGTAACCAACCCAATGGTATGAATATTAATGATGCGGTGGGTGCAACTGCACCACAGGCCTGTATTGATCAAGTAAAAGCCAGTGGGGCTGACTACGGCATTGCGCTTGACGGCGATGCTGACAGGTTACAAATGATTGATGCACACGGTCATTTATTCAATGGTGACGAACTCCTTTACCTGGTTGCAAAGGATCGTGTTGAATCTGGTAAAGAGGTGCGAGGTGCGGTAGGAACTCTCATGACGAATATCGCAATTGAAAAGGCATTTCTTGACTTAGGAATCCCCTTTGAGAGGGCGGCTGTCGGTGATCGATACGTACTTGAAAAATTAAAACAAAATGAATGGATGATGGGTGGAGAAAGTTCTGGGCACTTAATTTTCCTGGACAAACATACGACAGGTGATGGCATTGTTGCCGCACTTCAAGTTTTGGCTACAGTCAGGCGCAGTGGCATAGACATTAGAGAAAGACTATTGAATGTAAAGATGTACCCACAAGTACTGATTAATATTCGTTATAAAAAGCAGTATGATTGGAAAAGTGACGCCGCATTACAGAAAGTACAGGCTCAAGTTATTGAGGAATTAGGGGCTAATGGCAGGATTTTGATCCGAGCATCAGGTACTGAGCCTCTTTTGAGGGTGATGGTTGAGGCCAAAACGATGGAATTAGCCCAGTCTTATGCAGAAAAAATTGCATCTCATATACCTCAATAATTATAAAAAGCATTGATTTTAT
>Ga0194047_10002387_pt1 | contig 10782 bp, 7 predicted proteins | sample JunL225m_MetaG_2_FD_160070 | JGI IMG/M metagenome (GOLD analysis project Ga0194047, IMG submission 160070) | Anoxic zone freshwater microbial communities from boreal shield lake in IISD Experimental Lakes Area, Ontario, Canada - Jun2016-L221-5m | ecosystem: Environmental > Aquatic > Freshwater >...
TCTGGATAACAATTCCAAGTTTGTCCCACCCACGGCAAGCGACATCCCCACAGGCGGCCTGTGGCCGACCAGCGACCCGTGAGGGCTGGAGTTTTCATGAGAGTTTTCCACACCGATCCCGCCGGTATGAATGACCGTGAGACATTACTGCGGGCGGTATTCACCGGCCTCGAGCGGGAGCAGCTTTTGTATTGCGTGTCGCGCAATACGGCGGCCGTTTTCGAGGAAGGCTCGTCGGATGTGGATCTTCTGATACAGCCACGAGACTTGGAGCAGGCGTTCGTAGCCAGTCGGGACGGGGCGGTTGCGGCAGGGTTCTTGCTGATCAGTCGGACGCGGTTTGCGAATCTATCGCTTGTATTTTGGAAGCCGGGTGGCTTTTTCATGAGGATTGATTTTGAGACCGAGATCCGCTGGCGGATCTGGCCGCTGCTCGGCGCAAGCACAATGCTAAAGGATTGCGCCCGTGTCGGGGATGTGCTCTGTGCCTCTGAGGCTGTGGAGGTTGCCATTCTGGTTGCAAAAGCATTGTGGTCAGGGAAAATGACGGACCGTTACCGGAAGAGGTTGGAGTGTCTAACGGCGAATGGCACGACGCTCAATGGTCCGCTCCCGTTGCCCCTGGTGGGGAAAGCGATTGGGGGGCGCATTGGAGCGCTTCGCCGGACAGTGATCGGAATGGCTCTCGCGAGTCCGCAGGCGTGGCCTGCCTTGCTGCGCAACCTGTTCCACGATCTGGGCCGCGCAATCGGACGTGTTCTGCATCCGCCCGGTGTGTATCTGGCGGCTCACGTGTCAGAGGCCCTTCCACGGCAAGAGCTTGAGGAGCGAATGGAGATGGCGTTTCCTCCCGCCAAGGCGGTATGGGGAAATGACGATTCCGGGTTGAAAGACACGGCGAAGGCTCTGTTTCGAGGCGGGTTAGTCGTGCAGGAAATGATCCACGACCAGCCGCTTGCTTTTCACAAGGCAAGATCTCGGAATCCTGGCATCTGGATGGCGAAAAATTCACACCGCTTTCAGTTGATGGCCGCCCCGGGTTGCGGGTGTTTTCTCGGGCATCCGGCGACGGGACGCATGTGGCCGATTGATGCCAAAGGTAAGGCGCTGGATCTAGCAGACGGGATCGCGCAAGCCATGGCGAGGGCATGGGATGGTTCCAAGCCACGCGCGCGAACGGGGGTGTTCGCCGTCCTTGTGGGCTTGGACGGCTCCGGCAAGACCACCTTTGCCAGGAATCTTTGTTGTGCGCAGGGCAATAAGACCGGGTTTGGAGTGATTCGCTACTTTCATTGGCTGCCCAAGTGGAGAGGCGCTGAGTTTCCGTGGCCGGCAGCGATGGAAACGCCGCGCAAATCGCCAAAGTCAGGCAACGTGGCATCGGTCGTCTCGGTCATGCGGCTTGGCTACCACCTGCTGTTGGCGTGGTGGCGCAATAGGCTTGTAACGGCACCTGCGGTGCGGCGGGGGGAATTGGTTTTGGTGGATCGCTTTCTCTACAACTACTGGCTTGATCCGGTGTCATTAAAATACAGCGGACCGGCGTGGTGCCTGCAAATTGCTTCCATGTGCATGCCCAAGCCCGATCTGATCCTCTCGCTTGAAGCGGATGTGGACACGATTCTGAGCCGTAAGAACGAACTCACTCGCGAAGAAATCGCCATTCAATCGGAGCGTTTGCAGCGGTTGCCGTTGCACGGCACGCGCCGGGTGGTGATCAACGCGGCTCAAGACCCGGAGCGGGTGTTGGATGATGCGATCCGCGCGCTAGGCCGGTCCTGACATTGAGCCGCGGCGACTCTTGGAATATGCGTATGGAATTCATGTTGCATTCCTGATGGGGTGGCAGCACTCTTCTAACGATTCAACGCCATGTCCGACCCACTCATTAACACTTTGATCATTGGTGCAGGGTTGACGGGACTGGGTTGTTCCATTCACCTGAAGCGCAACCATATATTGCTTGAGGCCGAGAACGAGCCCGGTGGCATCGTTCGAACCCGGATCAAGCATGGCGGATTTTTCTGTGATGGGACCGGGCATTGGCTGCACCTGAGGAATCCGGCGATGAAGGCTTTGGTGCAAGAAGCCCTCGGCGACAACATTGTGGAATACAGCCGCAAGGCCCGCATTTTCACCAACGGCGGCCACACGCTGTTCCCGTTTCAGGCCAATCTCGCCGGGCTTCCAAATGCGGTGATTTTGGAGTGTCTAACTGGATTGTGGAAAGCCAGGCACCCGGAGGATTTCGGGATGGAGGCCAGTGCGGGTGCCTCCGGCAGCTTCGCCGAATCGATTCAGCGACTTTTTGGTGAGGGCATCGCCAAGCACTTCATGACTCCCTACAATGAAAAATTGCTAGGCGTGCCGCTTTCTGAGATTTCGCCCCGCTACGCGGAGCGCTTCGTTCCCAAGCCATCGATTGAAGATATTTTGAGCGGTGCGTTGGGATTTTCGCGCGAATCCCTTGGATACAATGCCACCTTCATTTATCCACGACACGGAGGAATAGGAGCCCTGCCCAAGGCGCTTGTCGATCATTACGGGCTCAAACCGGAATATGGCATCCGCGTAACCGGCATCGATCTTGAGGCACATGTTGCAGAGCTAAGTGACGGCCGCAGCATTCACTATGAGAATCTGGTCAACACCATGCCTCTGGTCAGCCTGCTGCAATTGCTGCGCACGTCGCTGCCGTCTGTTAGCGAAGTATCTCAGCGACTCCGGGCAACCACAGTCCATTACTTTGATATTGGAGTGAAGGGGCCCGGTGCCAAAGGCTCGGATTTTCACTGGGTTTATTTCCCGGAGAGCGAGTTCATATTCTATCGGGTGGGATCCTATTCCGCGGTGCATCGCGATCTCGCTCCGGATGGCTGCAGGAGTTATTACGTCGAGATATCCGGTGGTTATGAGGAATTCAGGAATGACGCTGAGGGGTTGAGACGGCGGGTGATCCAGGATCTCATCACAGGAGAAACCCTGTCGCCTGATGATGAAATCCTGTTCATGGATTTGTGTGAGATTCCCCATGCCTATGTGGTGTTCGATAGTCACTACGAAGCGGCGCGGTTGACGATTCTCGGGGCTCTGGCACACCACGATGTGTTGTCCTGTGGCCGGTGGGGTGGCTGGAACTACGGCGGCATGGAGGATGCGCTGCTGGAGGGATATGGCGCGGCACTCCTCATCAATGACAAGCCTGTCACCGTTTAGCAGACGTCCCCTCCCAATGAAACGCCTCAGGATATTGATGATCGCCTTTGCCTGCGACCCTAACGGTGGCGGAGAGCACTGGCTGGGCTGGGGCAGGGCGTTGGGAGCCAGTCGCAACCATGAGGTGGTGCTAATTACCACTTCCAAGGCCATGCCCGCATTGCAACGTGCGGCGGGCGAATGCGGGATCGAGCTGCACTGCTTGGACATACCCAAGTGGGTGAGGTGGCTGAGTGAGTTATCGTCCGGCACCGGGGTATGGCTGCGCAAATACTGGTGGCAACGGATGTGCCTGAAGTTGGCACAAAGGCTGCACGCGTTGCAGCCGTTTGATATTGTGCACCAGACCACATTCCATACCTTCCGAATTCCATTTTATTGTTCGACGCTGGGGATTCCCTCGGTATGGGGGCCGATCGCCGGCGGGGAGTCAGTGCCACCGGGGTTCGACCGGTGGCTGGGTGATGCCGCCGCAGGCGAGCGGAAACGTATTTCCCTCAACCGCCTCAACCGCAGCATGCCGTGGGTTCGATCATCCTTGATGCGGGCCACGAAGATTCTGGTATCCAACCGCAGCACCTTGGAATTTCTTCCCGCCGCGGTGCGCGGGAAATGTGTGATCGTGCCGCCCAACGCGCTGCGCGAGGAAGACCTCACGCAAGCGCCAGTCGCGCGGGCCAATGGGCGCGTTTTTGAGATTTTGTTTGCCGGCAACTGTGTTCACACGCGGGCGATGCCGCTGGTGTTTGAAGCGCTGGCCATGGGCATGCCGCTTGACTGGCACCTGCGGGTGGTGGGTGCGGGACCAGCCATTGACTTCTGGAAATCCGAGGCAGAGCGCAACGGAGTCGGGGAGCAAGTGGAGTTCACGGGGATGGTATCGCGGGAAACACTGCGCGAGTATTACAATGAGGCCGCGGTGTTTGTTTTCCCTGGTTTGCGTGACAGCGGCGGCTCGGCCTTGTTGGAGGCAATGACTCTGGCGCTGCCAATTCTCACCTTTGACTGGGCTGGTCCTGGTGAGATGGTGGATCGGGCGAGTGCGGTAATGGTCGATGTCCATACTCCAGAGCAAGCCGTGGCGGACGTTCATGCCGGACTTTGCCGCCTCGCGAACCAGCCAGACGAGGCTCGGCGCCTGGGCCAAGCGGCACGTGAGCGGGCGCTGGCCGATTTCCGATGGGCCTCTAAATGGAGGGTGATCGATCAAATTTATGAGGAGATTGCTCGTTAATTCCATGCATGCGGATTCTCGAGCGGGTGGTCATTGGCATGTCATTTATATATCATGAACTGGTTATTGAAAGCCCAAGCATTCAAGCTGCTATCAATTGTACCCGGAGGTCGCATGTGCTATCGCTTGTTGCAGGACCATTTGACTGGGTCATTGGTCGCCACCCGGGAGCGAGTGATGCAAAAGATGGACGTTGGGCTCGCCAGCTGGAAGTGGCTCTGGGAACACGGTGAGTCACCAGGCAACCTACGCACCCACCTTGACCTTGGTTCCGGCTGGCACCCTACCATTCCCTTGCTGTTTGAGGGGTTCGGGGTAAAGCGGCAATTGTTATGTGATGTGGCTCCGGTCATGACGCCGGCATCATTCGCGTCTGCCTTGGCAATGTTGCAGTCCGTAATCGACCAAGGGCTGCGCCCTGAATGCCAATATGCCAAAGCTGCATCAGATGCCGCCGCTGGCGTGGACGAGGACGTGGCGTCAATGATGCTGCGGCACGGTTTCACGTATCACGCGCCGTATTCTGGCATGGGACGTCGCTATCCGGGGGAGGTGGACTTTATCACCTCGACTCAGGTTCTGCCCTATATTGAGATGACGCGATTGGTGGAATGCTTTAAGGATCTAATCGAGGCCCTGCGTCCCGGTGGGTGGTTTCTTGCCACCAACCATCTTTATGACATGTATGCGGATGCGGATCCGTCGATCTCGATCTACAACCATTTGCGTTACTCCCGGCGCTTCTGGAAGTGCATGGTGAATTCCGACATGATGACATTCAATAGACTCAAGGCCCGTGACTATCGAGAGGCACTTGAACTTGCGGGTTTTGAGATTGTTGAATTCACGATTGACCGGGGTGGGGCCGATGACTTGAGCATACTGCGTTCACTGAATGTTCATCCGGAGTTCAGCGCCCGATACTCCGAGGAGGAATTGTCTGAAAAGCATCTGTTCTTTGCCGCCCGCAAGCCATGATTGCGCTGAATTATCATAAGGTGGATGGAGCGGGAGGGACTGATATCTATACGGTGGATCCCGCGGCTTTCGCCTTGCATCTGAAGGAGATTCGTGAGCAGGGCAAACATATTGTGGCTACGGACGAGGTTCTGGGTGCCAGTGTGGACGAGGGCATGGTAATGTTGCACTTTGACGATGGGACGGAGGACCACGCACAGCATGTGTTTCCCTTGCTGGAAGCCAATGGTGCGAAGGGGGTGTTCTTTGTTAGCACGGCGAAAATCGGCCAACCCGGATATCTTACGATCACACAGGTCAGGGAACTGGCGGTTGCCGGGCACGCCATCGAGTGCCACGGTCATTCGCATCGCCGAATGGACCGGATGAAGCCTGAGCAATTGGACGACGAACTTGCCACCAGCATTGCATTGATCCGTGAATGGACCGGTCGATCTCCGCGCGTGCTCGCTCCGCCCGGTGGATTCATCAACCGGCAGGTCATCGAGGCCGGTCGCAGCCATGGCTTGGGAACCGTACGCACCATGCGCTGGCGTTCCAATTCCATGCCCCTTGGCGGATTGCTGGATTGCTTCGTGCTGACGCGAAATACGACAAGCACACAAGTCCGTCGGTGGCTTCAAGGCCGTGGCCACCTGCTGCTGAAGGCCGCCTACTTCGCGAAACAAGCCTTGCGTTTTGTGATGCCTGAGGGTCTTTTTCTGAGAATTCGAGGTGAAATATGCCGGTGTAAATGAATTTCCAAAGGCATGGATGCCATGACACAATACGAAGCACTGCTTCTGGCCGACGGTCAGGTGAACTGCCATGCTTACCGCAAGGGAAGGGTGCTTTTGTCACTGCCTTTTTCGCAGGAGGGAGCGTCGCATGCCATAAATCTCTATCGGCCGCAGAGAGCAAGTGCGCGGTGCCTGATGTGGGCTTTGAATCTCGCGATCAATCAGGGTTTGCATGGCAGGATACTGAAGCATGGGAATCACGTCGTCCGTGACGCTGACCTCACGTTGGATTTTGAATACGCAGCTGACACCGTCGGGATCCTGGTTGGGAGCTTGGAACACGTCATTCCACGCGCAATTGCAAGCTACCTCGGGAAGGATGGTTGGGAGGTGGCGAAATTGGGTATTGGGCCGCAAGCACGCCAGATGCTTCGCCAAGAAGCAGGGGTACTGGGTGCCATCAAGAGGTTCGGGGGGAGTTCGCCATCCTGTCTTGGTCTCCACGAGTGGGGAGATACAACCGTCATGCGGATGCCTTATCTGACCGGGCCATCTGTATCGATTGGGGAAACTGATGAGGCATTGAACCTGTTATGGGAGTGGATTGGGACCACTTCACCAAAGGTGATTAGCGAGTTCCATGAATGGCGATCAATTCGCACGGCTTTGGAGACTTGCGTGGGCGGATTGGGAGTTATAGATAAGTTGTCTGACCAAGTGCTCCATCCGGTGGTCTCGCACGGAGACTTTGCCAGATGGAATCTGATTCATCAGACGGATGGCAGATTGACTGCACTCGATTGGGAATGGGGTATCCTGGATGGAATACCGGGGCTGGATTTGGTTCACTATTTTGCGCAGGATTTCCGGTTGGTAAAGCGCATGAATTCCCAGCAGGTTATTCATGAAATTGAGAAAGAACTGGCGAAGCCGAGGGCACGTGATTATCTGCGAAGGACCGGTTGGGGGGATTGTTCAATAGAGCCCATACTGGCCAGTGTGGCCTATAAACAGGGGGGGGGACATCAGAAGAACCCCGAATTATTAGCTGCATGCGTTGAAGAGTATATCAGACGCATGCGCACAGGAGGTGATCGTACGGGGCGAACGCCACCCGCGCGGCCTCTGGCATCTTCTTCCAGAGGCGGCTTATTCCGGCAGCAAAACCCAACGACTGAATCGGAGGCGAATTGCGGGAGAATCAATTTTTCGATCATCACGCCGAGTTTCAAGCAAGTTGATTTTCTCAGGTGTTCTGCGGCCAGTGTCCAGGACCAGGTTGGGGATTTTCAGGTTGAGCATCTGATTCAAGACGCAGGTAGCGGCGGTGATTTTGACCAATGGGCTGCGGAGCAACAGGGAGCTGTCTGTGTGTCGGAACGGGATAATGGGATGTATGACGCGATCAATCGAGGGTTCCACAGGGCCAAGGGTGATGTCATCGCATGGTTGAATTGCGATGAGCAGTATTTGCCGGGCGCCTTGGAGTGGGTGGCAAGCTATTTTATTGCCCACCCGGAGATCGATGTTTTGTTTGGTGATGTGATTCTTGTGAATGAACTGATGATGCCACTCGCATACCGAAGAGCGGTCGTGCCGACTCATGGACACCTCCGTTCCAGTCATTTGAGCACGTTCTCAGCAGCCACATTTGTACGCCGGCGGGTGCTGGACGAGGGGCATTTTTTGCAGATACGCTGGAAGACTATTGCCGATGCGGTGTGGATCGACGAGTTGCTGACGGCAGGCTACCGGATGGCCGTGCTGCCTGAACCATTGGCGACATTCTGCATGCTGGGTTCCAATCTCGGCCAATCCGAATTGCTCTTGAACGAACGTAAGGAGTGGGAATTGGAATTGGGGATAACATGCGGTTGGCGAAAACAGTGGCATGTGATAAGGCATCGCGTGATCCGCATGTGGAGCGGTGCCTATTGGATGCGCAAGGTTGTGATTTATGCCTACGTTCCGGGAATGCGAAATCGTGAATTGAAGGTGCGATGGATATCAGGCCACTGGGACCGCGCGCGAAGCATAGCGGAGCGTCTCCGAAACGCTAATCCTAAAAGCACGAATGGATTGGACGCAAAGGAAATCCAAGAGCACAAAGGCAGGGACTCGTGAGTATTTTGCAATACCGCCCACCCAAACCCGCCAATATTCTTATATCAGACGGATGAGAATTCTCCAGATATTCAATCGCTATGTCTATATCGGTGGCGAGGAGATGGCTGTCGCGCAGATCAGTGCGGAGCTGGCTGCAAACCATGATTTGCGTACCATCACCTTTAACAGCCAGGCGTGGGTGGATGAGACGGGGGCTCTTAGCCGGGTGCGCCAATTTCTATTGATGGCGTGGAACCCGGAATCAATCCGATCGGTGCGGGAGCAAATTCAGGAGTTTCGCCCCGATCTGGTGCTTTTGCATAACATCATGCCAATCGGTTCCGCGGGACTCTATGTTTATCTAAAGAACAGTGGCGTTCCTGTGGTGCAAGTCATTCACAATTTTCGGCCGTTTTCAGTGAATGGATATTGCTGGGGCAATGGCAAGTTGCTGCCGCAGGGATTGCGTAAGAATTTTCTTCCGGAGATATTTGCGAAGGCATGGCAAAATTCACTTTTCGGAACGGCATGGTATGGGATGCTTTTGTGGTTATTGCATGGGTTGGGAGTTTACAAGCGCATTGACGGATGGATTGCGATTTCGGAGTTCATGAAGAACACCTTTGTTCAATGTGGAATTCAACAGGATCGCGTCAGGGTCATAACGCACAGCTGGCAACTGCAATGCACGGAAGCGGATCTCGATCAGATTGCCAAGGACGATGAGGAACCTATGCTGCTGTTTCTGGGACGACTCACCGAGGAGAAGGGTTTGCTGGTTTTGCTCGCTGCCTGGGAAATCATGGAGCAGTCATTATCGAAGGGCCGCCTGGTAATAGCCGGTGATGGCCCGCTGGCCGAGGAGGTCAAGCAGCGCTGCGCAGGCATGCGCCGCGCATCCTATATCGGCTTTCAAACGGGTGAGGAAAAGAGGCGGATTTTAAGGCAATGCAGGGCACTGGTGGTCCCATCGGTTTGGTGGGAGCCTTTGGGATTGGTTCTTTATGAGGCATACGATTACGGCAAACCGGTTCTTGCCGCACGGTCAGGCGGAATCGTGGATCATGTGGAAGACGGGGTGACAGGCTGGTTGCATAATCCTGGAGACCAAAAGATGTTGGCCGAGCAGATGAGCGAAGCGCTTGCAGATAGTGAAACCTGCCGCATGAGAGGTGCGAGAGGCAGGAGTCTGCTTCTTGAGCGAACATCCGGTGTTTGGATCAATGATTTCAACGATTTCATCGGGGGGATTGTCGCTGGCGCAAGGGACAAGACGCATGGAAAGAAATATGTAGAGGCAGCCCCCATCCAAAATCCAATATCCAGAATCCGAAATCCATTTTCCCCCATCTGTATTCAAGCATATCTCGCGGACCAGAACCCGGGATATGACCGGAGTTTCGGTATTTCGCGCATGTCGCATGTGGTGCTGGAAGCTCTGCAAGCCGCAGGCGAGGTGCAGACTGAGGCGATCACCTCCAGGACTTCACAGCAAGCACCGGAAAGTGTGGGTGGAGGACAAGTCCTGCCCTGGGGCACGCGTGGGAAGTGGGTGCGTTTGTTGACCGATCACCTGCATCCCTTGTTTCGGCGCCATAACCCAGCTGTTGACCTGCACTATTTCCCGAAAGGATACCTGCCTTTGCTGGACGGCTATTGTAGACCATCGGTGGTGACCATTCATGACACGATCATCCAGTATGATGAAGACCATTACCCGCAGTGGAGGAAACGCTGGGAATACGCCTATTGGGCGATGGTGCTGAAACATACCCTGCGCAATGCCAATCGGATTTTGACGGTTTCGGATTTCTCCAAGCAAGAAATCCAGGCATTCATGGATCGTCACAAAATCCCGCGAAAAGAGATTACGGTGACCTATGAGCCATGTTTGTATGAAAGGATTCCCCAACCGGTTGCGGTGGTGAAGGAAAACTATGTGATTCACCTTGCCTCCTGCGAACCGCACAAACGCACGGCACAATTGATCCGCTGGTGGCACGAGGCGGAATCCAAGGGCCGGCATCTTCCGACCCTGCACTTGATCGGGACCGTTCCGCCGGAGGTGCTTTCCTTGCTGTCAAGTTCGTGCAGCATGGTGAAGCAGCCCTTTCTGGAGGATGCCGCACTGCAGTCCGCTTACCTTGCAGCCCGCGCGCTCATCCTGCCGTCGGAGATCGAGGGCTTTGGCCTGCCGGCGCTGGAAGCCTACTATCTGGGCACCCCGGTGTGCTTTGTAAAAGACACATCCGTGGAGGAGATTCTTGGCGTGGCCACGCACAAAGGCGGCTTCTCTCTGGATAGCAGCGACTCACTCTTTGGTGCGCTTGAGGAAGTGATGCAAATGAGTGCTGAGGAAATCCGTGAGTGTGGACTGAAACTGCGCGAGGTCTATGCCGCCGAAAAGGTCGCGGAAAAGATGGTGGCTGAGTTTCGTTGCGTGGTGGCAGGATCAGCCGCGTTGGTGACAGCGCGGGGAGATGGGGTGAATCGCACCAAGAGAGCCACTGAAAAGAGCGGATGACCATT
>Ga0194047_10002388_pt1 | contig 10779 bp, 11 predicted proteins | sample JunL225m_MetaG_2_FD_160070 | JGI IMG/M metagenome (GOLD analysis project Ga0194047, IMG submission 160070) | Anoxic zone freshwater microbial communities from boreal shield lake in IISD Experimental Lakes Area, Ontario, Canada - Jun2016-L221-5m | ecosystem: Environmental > Aquatic > Freshwater...
GATATTAACGATTCCATAATGGATGTTAGTACAAAGACAAGAACTATAAAAGCAGTATGGTCAAGAATGAATAACATTGATTTAGACAATGATATTATCGTTCCTGAAGCATTTACAAAGACTTTAGCAGAGCGAGGACCAAATGCAAAAAATATGATTTGGTCTTTAGTGGACCATAAAGCAGATATGAACCACGTAATAGGTAAACCCAAAGAACTTTATGTGGATGGTGATAAGTTGGTAGCCGTTACTGAAATAGTTAAAACACAAGCAGGAGAAGATTTAATAAAATTATATGAAGCTGGTTTAATTAATCAACATTCAATAGGATTTAGCACTATTAAACAAAGCGAATCTAAAAGTGGTGTTAGAACAATTAGTGAATTAAAACTTTACGAAGGGTCAGCAGTTCTTTGGGGTGCAAATCCTGAAACCCCAACGTTGGCGGTAAAATCAGAAAACAAAGAAACATTATCTTTGCGTTTAGACAATCTATTAAAAGCACTTACTAAAGGAAATTACTCTGATAGTACGTACAATTTAATGGAAGCTGAAATAAAGAGAATTCAACAATCTCTATTGACAATCACTCAACCCGCAGCAGCAGTTGAGCCGAAATCAAATGATGATGTTGAAATTATCAAAGCAATTCAACAATTTAATCAATTATTTAAAAAGTAAAAATGGAAAATTTAGACTTAATCAAAGAAATGGCAGAAAACGTTAAAGGTTTTGCTGGTCAAATCGAAGATGTAAAATCTACTGTATCAGTAGTAAAAGACGAAATGCAAAAACAAATCGATGCTGCATTCGCACAAAAGAAAGTGGCTGCATCAAAAGAAGTAAAATTCTTTGATGAGTTAGTATCTGAAAAAATGGAAGGTCGTTTAGAAGAAATGGAAAGCACTTTAAAGAAAGGTGGTAAATTCCGTTTAGAAATGCCTGAAGCAAAAACAATGACTATTTCAGGTAACGTAACAGGTAATCCTGTGACTACTTATGCTTTACGCCCAGCATTGCAACCTGCTCAATTAGTGAACTTCCGTGATTTAGTTCCAACTGTACGTTCTGAAAGTGGTTTATATACTTTCTACAAAGAGAACACTGGTGAAACTAATAACATCGCTGCACAAACTGAAGGAGCATTAAAAGGTGCTAACGATTATAGCTTAACTGAAACTAAAATTGTTAACTCTTACATCGCTGGTTTCTCTCGTTTCTCTAAGCAAATGATGAAATCTTTACCATTCTTAAGCCAATCTTTGCCAAGAATGTTACAAAGAGATTTCTTTAAAGCAGAAAACGCAAGTTTCTTTACAACTGTAAGTGGAGCTGCAACAGGTACTACTACAATGACTGAAACAGTTGACTTAAAGCAATTAGTTCAATTAATCGCTAACCAAAAAGCTGCGAACTTTAACCCTTCTTACATTTTAGTATCTCCTGCTCAACAAGCTAAAATCTTGATTGATACAATCAATGCAGGTTACTATGTAGGTTCAGGTAGTGTTCAAATCGGAACTGGTGGAGACATCACTATTTGGGGTGTTCCTGTTATTTCTGCTACTTGGGTTACTAACGATAAAGCATTAGTTATTGATGCTGACTACATCGAAAGAGTAGAAGTTGAAGGTATCGCTATCGAATTCTCTTATGAAGATTCTGATAACTTCCAAAAGAACTTAGTTACTGCGAGAATTGAGTGCTACGAAGCAATCAACTTAATGTTGCCAGGTTCTGCTATCTATGCTACATTGAATGCATAATTCTAATGGTTAGATAAATAAATTACCCTCTACTTAAAACGTAGGGGGTTTTTTATTATAATTAATGTAAATTTGTAAAAAAGAGATTATGTCTTTCTATAATTACATCATAGATTATACTTTAGCCGATTACGGCACGATTACCGAACCTGTAACACTTGCAGAAGCTAAAAACTATTGCCGTGTAACTACTTCAGCAGATGATGCTTTAATTACAGATTTAATTACACAAGCAAGAGAAGCAGTTGAAAAAGCAACAGGTTTATGTATTACCCCAAAGACAGTATCAGTATGGTTCAATAACCCAGCAGGTAATTTTAATATGCCTTTCGGACCAATGGACCAATCTACTTTTAAATTATATAATATATCAACAGGTTTAGAGATTGTTGCAGCAAATTACTTTTTAGTTGGTGGCGAATATCCAAACTTAAGTTTTCCTCTTTGGAATCAATTAAAGGCAACTTATCGCAGTAGTATGGTAAGTGTACCAAAAGACCTTAAAGTGGCTATTTTGGACCAAATAGACTTTGATTACGAGAATAGAGGTGCAGATGTAGAAAGATACGACCAAACAGGAGTGTGTCAAAAGGCTTGGAGAGCGTGTCAAAGATATACAAGAGTAAGTCCAATATTATAATATGAGAATAGGCGATAAAAAAGGACCGAATGTAAATTCATCCACAATGACAAGAAGGGCAGACTTATACCGCCCTACAATCACTCCTGATGGGCAAGGTGGTTTCACTACTACTTTTGCTTTACAAGAATCAGTATGGGGTGATTTTAGACCTTCACGAAGCACAAGAACCTTATTGGAAAGTGAGAAAACATTTTATCAAGATGCTAAACTTTACATTCGTTACGGAACTACAATAAGCGAGGAATATCAGGTATTTGTAGAAGGTAAAATGTACACAATTCAGTCAATTAACGATGTAGATAATCAACATAGATTCCTAGAAATTAACTTTTATGGCTAGTGTTTATTTTAAATTAGATGGACTACAACAGGCTATTGACAATTTAAAAAATAGCAGTAAGACTATTAAGGCTGATATAACAAATATTTTAAATGAATCAGCTAAAAATATAGAGACATTAGCCAAACAAAATGCACCTAGAAATTTAGGCACATTAAGTCAATCGGTTAATAGTGGAGTTGAGGAAAAAGGTTTAATAGTAGAAATGTTTGTTGGTACTCCATTTAATTATGGTGCTTATATGGAGTTTGGAACAGGAGGCAAGGTAGATACACGAGGATATGATGATTATGCTACAACGTTTCAGGGCAAAGGCGGTGGCACTATGAAAGAATTTATTGAAGCATTAACTTTGTGGGTTGAAAGAAAGGGATTGGCTGGAACTTATAGTATAAAAACTAGAAAAAGAACAGGGAGTGCATCTACTCAAAATGATGAAAGCAGAAGATTAGCGTGGGCGATTGCTATTTCAATATTAAAAAATGGCATAAATCCTCATCCTTGGTTATTCCCTGCATTTGAAAGCGAAATACCCAATTTGATAAATAATATAAATAAATACGTTAATGCTAAATCCTAATATAGAAATAAAGAAATGGTTTTATACAACTGTAACCGCTTTGGGATATGGTATTTATGATGGTATGGCACCTGTTTCAGGAGGCAATGAATATATCATTATGACAGGCAGAACTTCAAATCAAATTGAAGGTAAGACAGGATATACAAATACTGTTACCATAATTTTAGACATTGTTACAAAAAATGCTAACTTTGGCTTTAAACGTTCAGAAGAAATATCAAATCAGATATTAACGGCAATAAATTCTGACACTACTATAACCTTAACAAGCGGTTGGAATGCAACCCAAGTATATGTTGATAGTGTACGAAATTTAGATGCTTTAAATCCACTTGATAACGTATTTAGAACGTTAATAACTTATAAATTAATAATAACTCAAAATTAAATAAAATGGCAGAATCTAAAGTATCAGCTAGAAGTTACTTGTTATTCGCAGATGCAGCAAACACTGGAACTTATACAGTTGTAGCTTGTTTAACATCAAACGCAATTACATCTTCTAACAACATTATTGACGCATCTTCTAAATGTGGAGATGATTACGAACCAGGTCCAAACTTTAAACAACAAATTAAAGCTGACGGATTTGCAATCGACCAAACAGGAACTCCTAGTAAGGATTCTTATGACTTACTTTACTCTTTACACGTTGCAAAAACTAAATTTGCAATTAAAATGGGACCATCAAGTCCTGCAAGTGGTAATGTAGTTTATGGCGGTCAACCAACTGATTTAGTGTTTATTTCAAATTGGGATTTAAACGCTCCTGATAAAGAAGATGTTAAATTTAGTGCAACTTTTGAAGTTGTAAACCCTCCATTAACACAAACCAAAACTACATAATAACTTATGTTCGAACTTAAACTAAACAACAACACAATCCTTCTCAAGTGGGGTACTTGGGCAATGTGTGAATTTTGCAAAACATACAATATTAGTTTAGAAAACTATTTTGAAAGTTTAGCATCCGCACAAAAAGATTTAGATAAGATTATCAAATTATTTTACATCGGCTATAAATCAGCTTGTGTAAGTAAAAAAGAAGATATTATCTATAACGAAATAGATGTTTGCGATTGGATTGATGAAATAGGCTCAATCTACGTTTCTGAAGGTCAATTAGTAGAATATTTTAAATATATTCTATCAACTGCATCAATAAATGTAAATTCTACATCTAAAGAAACGGAGAAAAAAAAAGCCTCGAAAAACTAACTTGGGATGACATTTTGGTAAAAGCTGCCGAATGTGGAATAAGACCTAGTGAGTTTTGGGAAATGACTTGGAAAGATTATAGTATAATCGTTTTGGGAACAGAACGAAAAGAATTAAATGAATGGGCGAGGACTCGAAACCTCGCCTATATTATATACTTAAGTAATACTTCCGAAAAGTCGCCTAAATCAATTAAATCCTTTTGGCACATACCACAATTAGATGAAGAAGATGAAATAGAGGAAACATATTTATCAAATGACCAACTTTTACGAACTTTGTCTTTATACGGAATAAATTAATAAAATATGGCAGCTTCAAGTGGTAATAATTTTCAGGGTTCGATTTCGTTTGATGTTTCACAAGCTATAACTGAATTACAAAAACTTCAGGATAAATATACACAGTTACAAACCGCAATAGCGAATAAAAGCTATTCTCCAGCGGTATTAAATAGCCTTGAATTAGAATTAGCTAGAGTTAATACTCAAATACAAACATTACAAACTAATGTTAATTCAGCAGGTAAATCTTTAGAAAATAATCTTACTGCACCTAGTTATAATTCATTTAGAGCAATAGGTTCATTAGATAGAGTTACAAGAGAATTTGCATCAGGTGGTTTACAACAAGGAGCAAATGGGTTAGTAATGTTTGGTAATTCATTGTCAAGAATGGCAATGATGGAAGGTAGTTTATCAGGTGCTTTTAAAAGTATGGGTGCTGCTTTAACAGGACCTGCTGGTATTGTATTAGGATTTTCTTTATTAGTTGGAATTTTTGAAAGTTATTCAAAAGTTATTAAAGAAGCTAAAGATGAACAAGATAAATTTGCTAAATCTTTAGATGATGCAAGAAAAAGTGCAATTGAACAAGCTGATAATCTTAATATTTTATTAAAAATTGCATCAAGTGCTACCGCATCAGATAATCAAAGACAAAAAGCATTAGAAGCGGTTAAAAAAGAATTAGGAGGAGTAAATTCACAATATGCTGCACAAATAAAAAATGTTGATGATGCAAAAAAAGCAGTTATAGAATATACAAAAGCATTAATTCAACAAGCAATAGTTCAAAGATATCAAAAAGAAATTGCTGATAAATCTATTGAATTAGCAGATACAGAATTTAATATTCAAAAAGCTAGAGCAAACTTTCTTAAAACACAAAATAGTCTTGAACAACCTACAGGTATTGGTTCTTCAATGGATATTAAATCAGCTCAAAATGTAGATAAATTAACATTTGCTTCAAAAGAATTAAGAGATGAAAATACTAAAAGAGTAATTTTAACAAATGAATTATTTAATGCAACAACTAAATTAAATTCAGCAGTTGAAGTAGGTGTAAATATGCCTTTGTTTACTGATTTAATGATTAAAACAATTCCAAAAGGAAGTACACACGTTGAACATCTTACTGATACATTTAAGGGTTTAGGCAAAGAATTAAATCTTGAATTGGCATATTTAAAACGTATTCGTGATGAATTAGATAAACTTGCTAAACCTGTTTTAACATATGGAGATAAAGAAAATACAAAATTTAGAAAACAAGATTTAAAATTAGAGGAAGCAAGGGTAATGAACCCTGAAGAAAATAGTTTAGGTAAATATCTTAAAGGTATTACTGAAAATTTAGCACCTGCAATTGCAGCAGAAAAATTACTTTTTAAAGAACAATCAGAAGGTTGGAAAAAATCAAAGCAATTAGCTTATGAATTTGCAGACGCTATGTCTGGTGATATTACTAATTCAATTGGTAATGTATGGAGTGCATTACAAAAAGGAGATAATGTTTTTAAAACACTTTCTGATGAAGTATCAAGATTTGCAGAAAATTTAGCATTAGCAATAATTAAAGCTGAAATATTAGCAGCTATTCAAGGTGCAATAACTGTTGGTTCATCAGGAGCGGCAGGAGCAGCAGCTGGAGGAACAGGGTTTTGGGATATGTTAGTAGGTTTATTAGGAGCAGGACAAAAACACGCAGCAGGTGGTATAGTTTCAAGTCCACAAATAGGAATGATTGGAGAAGCTGGTCCTGAAGCCATAATGCCTTTAGATAAATTAAAAGGATTCTTAAATACATCATTTAGTGCAGGAGCGATGAGTGGACAATCAAGTGGTGGAAACGGACAATTTGTTTTAAAAGGACAAGATTTAATATTAGCAATTAATCGTTCAAACGCATCTTTAAACCTTCGTAGAGGATTTTAATTATGGCATATAATTTAAAATACAAAATAACAAGTGCTACAAAAAATGATACTATTTCAGTAGTTGAAATGTATATTGATGAAACTATATCAAGTGTAATTGAATATAATGGAGTTGAGGTAAAATTACAATACATACCAAAGTCGGATAATATATACGAACCAATATATGCTAGTCAATTGACAGTAGTAATGGATATTACGGATGATGTAAATAATCAACCAAATTTTGTAACATTAAACGATAGAAAGTATTTAGTTAAATTAAAAATTAACGGAGTAATACAATGGACAGGTTGGGCGTTAAGCGACAATGTGCAATATTTATTCACAACAGGAAGAAAGCAATTAAAATTTGATGCTATTGATGGATTGGGTATGTTAGATTATTTCCCTTATCCATTTGTTGAAGGTGGTTTATTATATAAATTCAGTCCTGTTAAAGCATTGGATTTTATTACAAATAGTTTAAATCAAATATTATTTCCTGAAGGACTTAATGTTTATACTGCGTGTTCTTATTATTCTAATTATATGAATGATAGAAGCGTACATAGTTACGAAGAACCTTTTAACCAAGCATTTTTAAGACCTAATTATTTTTTAAATAGCGATGGAACTTATCAATCTTGTTTACAAGTATTGAGTAATATTGCTAAAACATTTGGCTGTAGAATATATCAAGCAAATAATAAATGGAATATAGTTGCTATTAATGAAATGGCTTCAACAAGTTATTATTATACGGAGTACACTTATAATGGAACTTTATATGATTCAGGAACGGCATCGGTAACAAGTACAATACAACCATATACAGGAAATACAAGTGGAATGTATTTTATAGACAATTCACAAGTTAAAATATTTAAAAAAGGGTATAACAATTTTGTAGAAAATTATACATTACAATATTCTCCTAATTATATTGCTAATAACAATTTAAAAAATCAAGTTAGCGGAGTTCCTATTTTATGGAATAATTACACTAATGGAGTTGGCGGAAGTATAACAACAATTGTTAAAACCTATGAGGCAAGTGATAGATATAAATTAGTAACAGGTACAACAAGCGGAGGTGCTTCAGGATATACTTATGTATCTGCAACAGTTCCAACTGCTTTGCAAAATGATACAATTACTTATTCACATACATTTTATAATCAAGAGATTGCTAAAAAAAGAGGCTTTTTAAAATTACAAGTTACGGGTGCAGGTATTGGTGCTCCTATTTATTATTACAATGTCGATAAGGTTTGGCAAGATGCTTCAGTTGCTCCTTTTGATAACTATTATTTAATAGATGAAGTAAGCCAAAATGAAATAAATAACTTTTCTATTACAACTCCAGCTTTGCCTATTAGTGGGCAATTGACAGTTGCAATACAAGTATTTGATAATGCAATTTGTTCTACTGAAATAACAATAGGAGACTTTGTTTTAACTTTTCAATCTCCAATTGAAACAATAAAAACAACATCTATTTTAAGTACCGATAATCAATATACATTAGATGTAACTTTGCCTTTTGGTTACCCAATATATACAGGCGATGGAGTTGATAGATATGTAAATAATCAAGCATTAGGAACTGTTTTGGTATTTCACGATACAGTATATGTAGGTGCTTCAGGATGGTATAAATATGGGGTAACAGGTACATTTCAAGGGTTATCGCAATTGATTATGAAAGAATATGTAAATGCTTATAGAAGAAATCTAATAAATGTAGATTCTAATGTATTCGGAATTGAAACATCAAATGGTAGATTTTCGGCAGGTAAGATTTTAAAAATAAGTGATACCGACCCAGCACAAATAAGTGTTGTGGATAAATTTTTTATGACAGGTAATATGACCATAGACATAGTAAATAGCGAAATTCAATCAACATTATTAGATATATCAAATGTTGCAGTAGAAAGCACAATTTTGACTATTTATACTATTAATGGCATAAATTATAATTAAAGGTTAAATTTGTGATATGGCAACTAAAGTAACAGGTAAAAACATAATGCTTTATAAGCAACAAGATAGTACAAACTACTATTTTAATGGTGCTACATCGCAAGGAACAATATTAGGAAGTACATATTATCAGATAAGTCCAAACAATGAAGGCGGTGCTGCTGCTAATTTTACTAGAATAGCTGATGGCGATTTGGCTAGTTTTATTACAAATAGCGGAGACCCTAATTCAACATCTATTGCTGGGGGTGTTTGGGTATTTAAAAATTACCTTTCACTTTCTACCAATACGGCTGGAACACCAATGTTTGCGATAACAATTGCAAAATTTGATGGTACAACATTAACTCCAATAGCTAGTTCTGATTCGGTATATTTTACTTCAACAAGTCCAACATTATATACTACGAATGTTACTGTACCTATAACTACAATGGCTTCAACGGATAGATTGGTTGTAAAAGTTGTTGTTTTAAATTTAACAGGCAGAACGGCTACATTATATACTGAAGGAACATATATTAATTATTTTACTTCTACAATTGCTTACGATATTCCTTTTGCGTGTTCTACGAGTTGCACATTTAATGTTAATGTCAATCAAAAAGAGGTTACAAGTCAAACATCGGCTTGGTATCGTGAATTTAAAAATGACATAGCATCTTGGACTATTAATTGTGATGGTATTATTACATTGGACAATTATGGTTATTTATTTTTACTTCAGCAACAACAAAATAGAACTACAATAGTAGTTAAATTTGTAATTGATAACGGAGCAAATGGTTTAGTTATTATTACAGGAAAATGTAATTTAACATCTTTATCAATTAATGGACCTTGGAAAGATATTGCAACTTATTCGGTTTCTTTACAAGGTACAGGAGCATATGGTACTTCAGGAACGACAATAAACCCAAGTGGAGTGGTAGTAACGGGAGGCGGAACTACAATGAAACAATATACGGCAGCAGGTGGCGAAACTACAATTACTTGGACTGATTTAATTGGTAAAACTTGTCTTTATGTTTCTCGTGGTGGTGTTGATGTAAGAGATATTATTACATCAGGAACACCAAGTGCAGAGCAAGTAAAATGGAATAGTGCGACAGGTGTTTTAACATTTGGCAGAGCATTAGAATCAGATGAATTTATTAGAGGACTTTTTAACTAATTATAATGAGCAATCAATTACAAATAACAGGTGGAGCGAAAGTAAGGGCATTAGAAGGTGTAATAACAGGAACATCAGGTGTTTTGGGTTCAGTTCCTTTAGGTGCTGCCAATGGTGTAGCAACCCTTGATAGTGGTGGTAAAGTGCCTGTATCTCAATTACCTTCATCGGTAGTAACTTATTTAGGTACTTGGAATGCTGCTACAAATACTCCGACTTTAACGAATGGTGTGGGCGATGCTGGGGATATGTACATTTGTAATGTTGCTGGAACTGTGAACTTTGGTGCTGGTCCTGTTACTTTTGCCGTAGGGGATTGGGTGTTATACGGAAGTGGAACTTGGCAGAAATCAAGCGGACAAAATGGAACAGTAACATCGGTGGGTGCTACTATTACAGGAGGTGCAATCGGAATCACAGGTTCTCCAATTACAACTGCTGGAACTTTAGCTTTTGCCTTTGCAGGTACTTCAGGTCAATATGTAAATGGTGCAGGAAATTTGACCACATTTCCGACTTTAATTACGAGTATAGGTTTATCTATGCCGAGTGCATTTAGTGTCGCTAATTCGCCTCTAACGGCTAATGGGAGCATAAATGTAACAGGTGCAGGTACAACAGGACAATATATTCGTGGAGATGGTACTTTAGCTGCTTACAATCCAGGTTCAGGTGGTGGTGGTTCAAGCCAAACTTTTTACTTTAATGGGGGTGTTGCTTCAAGTGTTACAGGATATCAGCAAATGAGTACAACTGCCAATACAGGTACAAGTACTGATTTTAGTATAAATGCAGATGGATATATAGCTTCTTTTTTAACTGATTCAGGGTCTCCTAATCAATTAAACATACCAGCAGGTAATTGG
>Ga0194047_10002390_pt1 | contig 10777 bp, 1 predicted proteins | sample JunL225m_MetaG_2_FD_160070 | JGI IMG/M metagenome (GOLD analysis project Ga0194047, IMG submission 160070) | Anoxic zone freshwater microbial communities from boreal shield lake in IISD Experimental Lakes Area, Ontario, Canada - Jun2016-L221-5m | ecosystem: Environmental > Aquatic > Freshwater >...
GTTCGGGGTGGCCCGCCCGCCGACCCAAAGGCCGAGGCGGATCGGCTCATCGCCCCAGCGCTCGGGTGCCTCCCGGCGGATGACCTCGCAGGCGCAGATCAGGGCGGCGGCGCGCTGGAATTGCTGGAGGGTGAGTAGGCGCAGGGTGTAGCGCATCAGCACGGCCACGCCAAACTGGCCGTGGTCGAAGGCACCAATCGCGCCCTGGAGCCGGCGGATCGCGATGGTGTAGGCGGTGAGGCCCAGATAGGCTTCGGTCTTGCCGCCGCCGGTGGGGAACCAGAGCAGGTCGGCCAGGTTCTCGGCGGGATTACCGCCGGCGGGCACCGCGCGCTCGGGGTGGGTCACCTCGGTGAGCGATGGGAGGTTCAGCAGGATGAAGCCGAGTTGGAACGGTCGCCAGCTGTGGTAGGTCGGCTGCTCGTAGTGCTCCAGCGGCTGCGCCGCCCCGCGCCGCACCCCGGCGGCGAAGAGCGAGTGGACGCGCTGGAGGTACATCGCCCGGTTGGCGAAGCGGAACGCCTCGGCAGCCTGCGAGTTGGCGTCCAGGAGTGCCAGCCCAGCGCGCATGCGGCCAAGGGCGACGCGGCAGCGCCGGAGCGCCTCGGGCGCCACATCAGCGTAGGGCGTCAGGTCATCCGCTTGCGACTCGATGCGCTGCTCCTGGCGAGCAATCCAGGTGGCGTAATCATCCAGCAGCGGGCCAATCGCCGCCGTAAATCCGCTGTCTGGCAGCTCGCCGAGGCGGCGCATGTCGAAGACGACCTGTGCCAGCGAGGGGTGGTCGGTGCGCAGCTCCGGCGGGTCCTCCATGCTGACAGCGGTAGTCTGCGGCACCTCGTGGCGTGGGATGACGGCGGTGCGCAGCTCGCGGGCGCGGTCGAAGCGCTCTGGGTCGCGCGTCGCCTCCACGGCCACGCCGTGGCCAACCGCGAACTCGACACGACGCCGGTAGAGCATCGCCATCAGGCGATCCTCGGGGTCGCGGACGAGCGGGGCCACCTGACGACGCTGGAAGATCGCCGCGCCGTCGGGCGAGTCGATGATCAGCTCGGGCTGATAGATCGAGGCCGAGTCTTTCGGCTTGGTCTTTGGGTCTTCCTCGTTGACCAGGAAGAGCGAGACGACGCGCGTGTCACCGAAGGTGCGCACCGTGCCCTGGACATACACCCGCTGATCGGGCACCGGATGCCAGCTCAGTTCCGTGCCGTCGAGCGATAGGGAGTGTGCGGGAGGGTCGAACTGCTGGCGCTGCCAGACCCGCCGGTAGCCGCCGTCCTTCTTCTGAAAGCGCGGCTCACGCACGGTGATGAGCTTGTAGCGGCCCCAGCGGGCGCGCACCTGGAGCGCAGTAGCCTCGGGGGCGACGGTGAAGCTGAGCCCAATCGAGGAGGGCTGCATGGTCATCGCGGCCTTGGCGGGCTTGCCCTCGGCCACCCCATCTTCGCTCTGGAGACCGACGCCCGCGTCGGCCTCGGTCTCCTCAGCGCCCTTACGGGCGTCGCGCGGGGCGAGCATGCCCACCAGGTAGCGCCCACGCACGTTCTGCTCATCGACGATCTCGTCCTCGCCATCCGCCGGGCCGAGCAGGTCGCCGACCATCGCGGCGATCAGGGCCTCGCGGATAGCGAAGGATGTTGGGGATGATGTCATCGGCACCTCAATGCTGACGAGGATAATGTACGCTGTGTATTGCGCTCATTACGTTGACGAGGCATAGGTTTACTTCATTTACTTTGAGACGGTGAAGGGCGTTTTCGACCGGTCACACGCCAAGCGACAAAGAAAACAGCCGCTGTCAGCATGCCGAGCAATACCAGAGGGAGGGCAAACAGAAATGTATTCGTATCACTATGCGCTTGTCCCTGCCTGACTCCTGGCAGCAACACCGAAGAGCGGCGCACGAACGTGTTAGCTTCTATTGGTTTCAAAGCAATTGCTCCTGACATCTCCTCCAGCCGATTGATGTAGTCTGCTGGATCTTGAAATCTCGTATCGACATACACGACCTCGAAATTGTTTTTAGATATATCTATTGTATCATTTACATCAATTAAAACATGAGATATTACTACGGTTTTTAAATATGTATTATTCGGTAGTGGATTGGTATAGATAAGATCGCTACGTTCGATGGATTGACCCGCAAGTATGTTCCGTAGGGTAACTGCCGATTGTAGCTCTGCAAAGGTTGAAATATTTTCTGTCTCATCAAACTCATTCATAGGAATCTGGACGACTTCGAGCAACTCCTCGCCATTCAGTGGGGTGCCTGATCGAATATCGACCCGTGCTCTGATGATATCTGTCGGTGGCACTTCGGTCGGTAACATCCTAGCTTGAGTGTCAAATGTGCTTGCCGCTGGTCGCTCTGGAAGAAGTGTGCGACCCAACCCCATCACCAAGATGCCCATAATGAGTCCTATCGAGACAAAGGCAAGCAACATCCCCGCTTGATACACGTGCTGGAGCCAGCGAATTGTGGGTGCGCGCGTCACTCTTCTGGCTTCTCGACCAAGCAATCTGCCACAAAGACCGATCAGGCCGAGGCAGATTAGACTTATAGCGCTCAATACAGCTATCTCGATGGCTATGTTGTTCTTTTCAGAGGCATTCTCGACTGTGGTGTTTCCAGCTATGGTCTTTACGATATTCGTGTACGATCTGGAGCCAGTGGGAAGTACTGGCATTGTCGCGGTGTCGAGATCGTTGAGCGTTAGGGGTTGCCCGGCTGTGAGATCACGTGTAGTGCGTGCGCCGTAGACAGCGATCAGATTGGTAAAAGTTTGCGCACGATGAGCCGGATCGTCGGCGGAAAGTGTACGTACTTCAAGCAAGTGCTCGGTGTCAGTCAAGATGGCTCCGGCAGGAATATCAACACGTGCAACCAGCGTGTCGTAGCCAAGGCCAACGTTGGCCCGTGTAATTACATCCCCGGCAGCAATCGGGCGTTGTGTCTGCCGTCCAATAAGCGACGAGAGGTCAGTGATATGACGGGTCGGATCATACTCGGTAGCTGAAATCACACGTAGCTCAATCAGCGTTGTCTGGTCAGGAATGTCCATATGCGCTGACATGTTTACCCGTGCAGTGGCGACAGCAACACAATCTTGTTGGTCGGTCAAGGTCAGAATAGGGTTTGAGGCACAACCAAACCCATCGGGTTCCATCAGACTATCCTGGGTAATAACTTCACCTGCGACGATAGGTCGGACAGCTATTCGCCCTTGAACCTGTCTAATCCGTGAAAGATACCCCTTAGGTAGATTATCAGAATCTGGGTAGCGCGCGATTTCAAGCATCGCACTGTCGCTTATGACCGTGCTGGCAGAAATATCAACTCGCGCCCGAACGATATCAATCTCTGGTGCCTTCTCTTCAATTGACGGTGCCTCTGACGGTGCCTCAAATCTACTTAGCGATGGAAAGAAACTTGCAGGGACAATGTCGGTAAGTATAAGGGTTGTTGCTAATACAACACCGATGATCAGCCCCACCCAGCTGCGGCCTAGACGCAGCGCTGATTCGACACGCAAGATAAATTGGATTGCCGTCCAGAGACTACCACCCAGCAGAAAGCCAATCAGGCTGGCGTACATAATTACTGTCGCCAAGGGAAGGGTTTTTATTAATCCGAACACTACCACCGCACCAATAATGATCGTAGCGATCACCAGATTGAGCGGAAAACTGATAACCCAGCGAAAGCCAAGCCTGATCGCGCTGGCAAGAGGTTGCTGCCGCTGTTGCATGCCTCTCCGCTCGGCGCGGGCGAAGATGAAGCTGATATATGCGAGGGTGATCAGAACTAGCCCTCCCGTTAACCCGCTGGTCGTTATGCCAAAACCGCCAACTAATGTCATCCCCGCAGAGCTAACCGCAATGGCTCCAAGTATGCCGGTGCCAATAAATAGGAGCCACACCCGCCACCATGCAAGAGGTTGTGCAACTGCTGCTGGTGCTGTTGGAATATCGATGAGGCTCGCTTCCTCAATTGTGATCGGCTCATCTACCTCCTCAGTAAGCATCCCTGCGTACTCTGGGCCGGCAAAATACTCCAGCACCGTACGATGGACAAAGATATAGCTACCACCGACCTTGCGCAGCAGCAGGCGATCAGCGGCAACATCGAGAAAGCCTGCGATATTCCAGGGGAGGTGGCCACGACTCCAGAGCACGATACGCAAGGCCAGATGCGAGAGGACGGCATATCCGCCATAGGCCAGGCCACTGATTAGGCCGCCGATTAGGCCCATGAAGAGGATTGATGACCAACCTCTGTCAGGCACGTCAGTCTGGCCCATCGTGAGGAGCGTGATGCCTAAACGACTAATAATTGGCCCAATCATCCCAAGACTGACTAAGCCAATGAGGGCACTGAGCAATGCGCTGCGGAATGATCGGCGGATACCCTGGTTTGGCTGAGTATGGGCCGAGAGGTCGGCCCCTGAGAGACCACCGATGATCCCCAGGCACACACCAAGGCCAGTCGTTGTGAGGACACTGGTGATTAATATAAGCCACGGAATAATAAACCAAGGAGTACTACTTTCAGGTTGATCTACACTGGTTATTTTTAAAACAATAATCCCTATGCTTGTTGCTATACCTGCGGCAATGCCATACGTCAATCCGCTGACGCTCCCACGAACTGCGGCCAGGCGTGCATGATCACTCGACCAGCGCAAGCTTTCGACAACGGTTACTCTGCGTGGCCTCAGGCTCGGGATGCCAAGCAACGCCCCGGCAAGTGCGCCGAGCAGACCGTATATTGGCCCCAAGAACAATCCGACACCAGGAATCATCTCTAGCAAGCTCTGGTCTCGGTATAGGATGGCACCAATGGTGATGATTAGGCTTGGCAGCATATATCCCAGTAGGATTCCACCAATCGTCGCATAGGCCGCACTTCGCAGCAGACTAGGGCCGCGCACGGCAGGGTTGCTCTGTTGCTGAAAGGTGCCACCGAAGAGGCCAACGATGATCGCCGCAATCAGGCCCATAAGTAGTTCGTCATACCAACCGGTCGCAGCGCCGATGACCCAAAGGCTACATCCGATGAGCGTGGCCCACCCGACTCGGTCGAGCAGCGTGTAAGCTCTGCGCTCGAATGCCGTGGGCAGCCACTCGGGTTGAATCTGCTCGATTACGAAGCTGCTCTGCCCCTGCTGGGCCATACTATGAGCCAGCCACGACAGCCATGCACGCATACGGGGAGTCGGGTAGCGTTGGTGTTCACCTTTCCGTGCCAGCATACGCTCGACGTAGGTCTCGAAGAGCCGCCGCTGCTGGGCGGCCAGCCCATCCGACTGATTGTGCTGAACCTGTGATCCTTCATTGTAGGTCAGCAGCATAATACTGAGCATCAGCGGCGAGGCTGCTAGTTTCCGGCTGGTCGGGTCATCGAGCAGGCGCTGCCGCAACTCCGGTAAACGGCCAGAACTCGCGATATGCTGGTCGATCTGGGCTTCGGTCAGGGGGAGCAGCGCAATCGCGCCCGCGAGCCGCAGGCGCTCGCCGATTGCCTCGTAGTCTGCGGTGCGGCTACAAACCACTAGTGGCGTCGTGCCATGATCGCCCCGATACTGATTGATCGCTTGTGCGCAGGCCAGCCGGTGTTCACGCTGAACTTCATCGAGTCCGTCGAGCAGTGGGAGAATCTGATCCTGCTCGACCCAGGAGCGCCCGAGCTGTGAGGGAATATCGTAGCGCTGATTCAGCTCGTCGATCAGCCACTCGGTGATCGGCGTGCGGTGCTGCGCCCACGAGGAGAGGTTGAATACTACCGGAATAGGTGCTGCTGGCGTTTGCTCGGCTGATAGGAGGAGTTGCCGTGCGAGGTTGAGCAGGATGGTTGTTTTGCCCGAGCCGGGGTCGCCTAAGATCAGCAACTCACCGCCGCACTCCGCGAACACATCGATCATCTGGGTTCCGGCTGGGAGCTGGTGCCGCTCCTGATCCGGGCGCTCAATCATCATTTGCCAGGGGTAGGCTGTTGCGTCGGGGCGCTGCTCCATGCCCAGATGGATCAGGGCAGATCGATAGAGTGACTGCTCAAATACCCCCTTGATCCAGAAGTCACGCACTTTCTGAATCATACGGGTGCGCTGACGGATCTCGATGCTCGGTGCGGCAAGTGCGGCTGAGTCGACTGGCGCTGTTTCGCTCCATATGCGCCCGTCGCGAACGCGCATATAGAGTGCCGGTACCCACCAGTCGGGTCGCGTGCGAACGGCTCCGCGCGCCGCAGCACAGGCCCGATCAATCTGCCCGTCGCGCCGCAGCTCGCTAAAAAACACCGGAAGGAAAATCGCGGCGGTCTCCATGGAGATGTAGCCCTGCATGGCGAGTACCGCCGGGATACCAGCGCGCACCAGGCGCGGGCCAATCGCGTTGAGCGGATCTTCCTGCGGGGCACCGGCGCTGGCGCAGCTAAGCAGCACAACCAACAACGGGCGCTCGGCAAGCTGGCTGATCTGCTGGGTGAGATCGCTCGCGCTGACTCGCTCAATACCCCCATCGGCGCTCTCAAGCCAGACAAACGGTTCGCCGCTGCGTAGGGTGCCGTGGGCCACTAGGTAGAGCAGATCGCAGCCTTGCCGCAGCTGCGCCATAATAGTTGGCAGGCTCGCCATAGCTGCGCCAACTGCCGCAGATAGCACCGTTATCTGCGTGCCCGCAAGTGCTTGTCGGGCGCGCTCAAGCTCTGCGCTGGCATTGATCGGGGCCAGATGATAATGCTCTAGTCCAGATGGGCTCGCGATGGCGATCAGGCTGCGCAGCTCGTGATAGGGTTTGAGCTGCACGATGCTCATATCCTGGCTGTCCAGGTAGCGTGAGAGCAGCACGCGCTCTGAGTGAGCGAGCGGTCCAGAGGAGTCAGGGCTATCGAGGCATTCCCAGGCGATCCCTTGCAGCGTGGCATCATCCGGGGGCATGCGCAGGCTTATGCGCAGCGGGGCGCCCACCGCTTCCGCCTGGGCACGAGCTACGTCAAAAGCGTTTCGTAGGCGAGGATCGTGAAATAGCGTCGCGCTGAGCAGGTTGCCATAGGCCTGGACGTGAAGCTGCTGGGCGCGCAGCGACTCGGGGTCCAGCCGTACGCTTACTGGCTCTCCGTCGATCAGCTGAGACTCAGCCGCGCTTGCCGACAAGCGAAAGCGCACCTCGATCCGATACTCGTCGCCAGCCCAGCGGTGCAGACTCAGCTCAAGTGTTGCGTAGTCGCTCATACGCCATTGCCCTGTTACTATGCTCCTGACACGAATCTACTCGTACGCAGGTCAAAAGAGTTCCTCTTGGGTGGCTTGTCCTTGGGCTTCAGCATCGACTTCTGTAGCCTTCGCCTTCCGCCCGCCCTTCGCCTTCCGCGTCTTTCGCTCGCCCTCCGCATCGTTCGCGATCTCCTCCGCATACCTTGCGTGGTTCAGCGCCAGCAGCCGGTCGAGTACCGCCCGCCGCGCCGCCTCGCTGATCGTGTAGCGCAGGCCCTGCTTTGTCTCGTGGAAGCCGTGGCCCAGGTCGAGGTCCTGCCAGCCGTAGGCCGCCGCCACCGCCTGGTCCATCGCCACGTGCAGCCGCCGCAGCTCGGCGATGTCGGCGCTTTGCTCGGCGGGGGCGTGGAGCCGGTTGTAGGTCTTCGTCAGGCCCTCCTGGCGGGCGAGCATGATCGCCTGGCGGTGAGAGTGGTATGCCTCGCCGATGGAGTCGAGTTGCTCACGCAAAGCCGCAAAGTCGCTAAGATTCGCTTCGCTTTGCGGCTCTGCGGCTTTGCGTGAGTCTTCGAGCAAGCAGGTGGGGAAAGGGAAGGTCTCGAAGCAGTCGGAAGGCCCATACTGTGGGCGTGTCTCAAGTTTATTCCCGTACTGTAAGGCCCATTGCCAGTGAATTTCGCTCTGGAGAAGAGAGTAATCTGTCCAACTCTGGAGGGCGAATACCACTGTCATGTGGCTAAAGACCAAGTTTGGCTCAAAGGATGCTAGGCTGTGATGCTTACTTGTGAACGGATGTACAAACACCCGCTGCATTCCTGCAATTGTCTGGTAAAGCTCTAAACCTTTTCGGGCATATTGCCACCACAAGCGAGCATATCCTTTTGCAGATGAGTCAGATTTCAATCCAAGCTTGTCACGCTCTGGCTTGACCTTCTCCCGCAGAATTGTCATCAGATTAGGATAGTCTTCAGCGCGTTCCAGAGGCCAATCATGGAAGTTGATTGCCCAACGGCTAGGTGATTGATCAGGACTTGAATTGAGATCTTCGCCGTTCAAATAGGGAAAGAGCGTCTCGCGGTTGCGTGGGTCTTTTTCGATCAGCGCGTAAGCTTCTTCAGTCGTCATTAGAAAGCCCACACCTAGCACATACGATCCAATGAATGCCTTGCTCTCATTCATCTTCAGCCGGTAGGGCTTGCCTTGAGCATTACCACGAGTGCTTAGTAAAGATGTAATCTCAGTACTATTCTGGCCATTAAGAATATATCCGCCCTGCCATCTACCACGTCGTAGCCAGACATGTGCTACTTCGATACCAGCTGTGCCAGGCCAGGGTCTGCTGGGCACTGCACGTGGTATTGTGAATCCACGTGTAACGAGTTGATCTAATCCAACCTCGCGGGTGTCGCCTTGGGTAATAGTATTGATTGCCAAAAGTCCAACCATACCACTCTGTCCCACTGAATCGCCGATACGTAGGAAGAAGTAGGCACAAAGGTCAGCGTTCCCACGCACTCCGTTTGCTAAGATCTCTACCAGATAGTCTCGGTATGGTACGCCCAGGGCGCCTGTGATCAGTTTGCCACCCTGAAACGGTGGGTTGCCCACAATCGCGCTGAAGCCGGGGCTATCGCTGGCGGCGACGCCGCCCTCGTGGCCGACGAAGAGCGGGGCCAGCTCGCTGGCGAAGGCATTGAGCATGAGCTGGGTGCCGGGGGCCTCGCGGCGCTCCTCCAGAAAGACCTCGGGCAGCTCCAGGGGCCAGTGGAAGGGACGCCGCCCGTCGAACAGCGTGTCGGCCTCGCAGCGCAGGGTCGCGTAGGCTTCCCGGTTGGCCTCGGCGGTCGCCCCAGCGCTGGTGAACAGCCCGTCCCGCGTGTCAGCCGCAGCCGTCAGCAGCAGTGAATAGTCCGTCCACCACTGGGTCAGCTTGCTCTGGCGCATGCCCTTGTCGGGGTGGAGCGCGGCGGCCACCAGCAAATCGGCCCCCAGCTTCACCTGGGCCATGGTCTCCTCGGCCTCGCGCAGCCAGGCCGCCTTACGCTCGGGGCGCACCTGCTCGCTGCGAATGCGCCGGCGCAGGGCCAGGGCGCGCTCTAGCGCCTTCTCGACCTGCGGGCGGATTAGGTTGTATTGCACGGGCCGGTTTAACGCAAAGACGCCAGGGCGCAAAGACGCAGAGTCTTTTTGTTCGCTTTGCGCCTCTGCACCTTTGCGGCTTTGCGTTGAATGGCCGGCTGCCAGCGACCAGTTCAGCAGCTGCTCAAGGTCGCTGATGCCCAGCAGCGAGTCGCCGGTGCGCAGGGCGTGGTCGAGGAAGCTGAAGGGCCGCCGCCGGTCGAGCAGCAGCAGCCAGAGCGAGAGCTTGGCCATCTCCACCGCCAGCGGGTTCTTGTCCACCCCGTAGAGGCAGCGCTCGGCCACCAGCCGCATTGCCAGCGCCTCGCGCTCGATGGGGTCAGTGCTTGACGCAAGCGTATACAGCGCCTCGTCAGAGTCTTGGTTTAACGCAAAGGCGCGAAGAGGCAAAGGCGCAGAGTCTTTTTGTTTTTGTTCGTCAACCCTTTGCGGCTCTGCGCCTTTGCGCCTTTGCGTTAAAACCGAATCCGCCTCCACCGCCTCGACCAGCCGCGCGGCCAGGTAGCGGCAGCTCTGCACCAGGAAGGCCCCCGAACCCATCGCCATATCCAACACCTTGACCTGGAGCAGCGCGCTGATCGGGATGAGCGCCCACTCATCGCGGGGCTTTCCCTCGGCAGGGCCACGATAGACCACGGGCTCCAGCGTGTGGCGCACAATCGGCTCGGTGAGGCTGGTGGGCGTGTAGTGGGTGCCCGTCTTGCGCCGCTCGGCCCCCTGGGTCACGTAGACCGCCCCGGCGGGGATGACCACCGGGCGACCGAAGCTGTCGTCGCGCACCAGGCCAGCGAAGGGCAGCACGCGCGCCAGCAGGGCCTCGTCGCCGCCGCAGGCCGCCCGCAGCCTGGTCGATTGTGCGGCGTCCAACGGGGAGGCAAGGGCTTTCTTTAACGCACTTTCACTACGACCCGTCTCCTCGCGGAGGAAGGGGATGCATGTTTCTAACGCAAAGGCGCGAAGACGCGAAGACGGAGAGTCTTTGTGTTCGCTTTGCGGCTCTGCACCTTTGCGGCTTTGCGTTACAAACGGCTCCAACGTCGCCAGCGGAATCTCCGGTTCCTGGCCCCCCGCGCCAGCGAGGCCGAGGATTGGCTCAACCGCACGGCGGGCGGTGTGGTCAAGCAGGCCCTCGTAGACGTGGCCGATGTCCTCGACGCCGAGGGCGCGGAAGCTCAGCCGACGGGCCTCGCCGCCGCGCACGCGCAGCAGCTGGAGCGAGCGCAGCATATGCAGCACCACCCGATTGCTTACCGGCAGCGGGCGGGCGCGATCCAGCGGCTCGCCGCATCGGCGACCCTCCAGGAAGGGGAAGCGCTCGGGGTCGAACAGGCCGCCGCCGTAGGCGGGCAGGCTGATCGTCGGCGTGGCCATGCCGCCGTGGACGGCGCGGACGGTGGCCAGCAGGCGCACCCAGGCATCGTGGC
>Ga0194047_10002392_pt1 | contig 10773 bp, 6 predicted proteins | sample JunL225m_MetaG_2_FD_160070 | JGI IMG/M metagenome (GOLD analysis project Ga0194047, IMG submission 160070) | Anoxic zone freshwater microbial communities from boreal shield lake in IISD Experimental Lakes Area, Ontario, Canada - Jun2016-L221-5m | ecosystem: Environmental > Aquatic > Freshwater >...
GATGGGCTTCGGTTTTGTGGGAGGCCCAGCCGGCGCAACCACACCGGGCTCATCGTCAGCTGCACGCGAAGAGATACTCGGAAAAATCAATGCGCCTTATGTGGTATCTCAACCACTCTTTATACAGGATTTCACCTCTTGGAAGTCGCAGGGGGTTATCCCGCTGCAGTCGGCTATGACCTATTCGCTACCAGAGATGGACGGCGCAGTATGCCCGGTAGTACTTGGTGCCATCAAGGATGGACGTCTGCAAACTGTTCCAGATCGTCTGGATCGACTTGCCGGACTTGCCAAAAAGTTTTCGGAGTTGCGACAGGTTTCCAACAGAGAGAAGAAAGTTGCTCTCGTCGTTTATGACTATCCACCAGGTATGGGTAAGAAAGCAAGTGCCGCTCTGCTCGACGTACCGAAAAGCATTTATAATATCCTCGTGTCGCTCCGAGCTGAAGGGTACAACATCGGTGAGCTGCCGGAATCACCTGAAGCTTTGCTTGGTATGCTTGATAAAGCTACAGATTACGAAATTCAGGCACACGAACAGGATTGTTTTTCCATTGACAGGGAACTGTTCAACAGTATCACCAGCGTCAGGGAACGTGAGCGCATTGAAGGGCGCTGGAGCGGATTTCCCGGTGACATTGCCCCGATTAAACCTGACAGACTTTTTATCGGCGGCATAACGCTCGGCAATATTTTTATCGGTGTTCAGCCGCGTCTTGGTATTCAGGGTGATCCGATGCGTCTGCTTTTTGACAAAGAGAACACGCCGCATCATCAGTATATCGCTTTCTACCGCTGGATCAGCCGTGTCTTCGGAGCCAATGCTCTTGTACACATTGGTATGCACGGCACTGCGGAATGGATGCCTGGCCTGCAACTCGGCGTAACCGGTGAATGCTGGTCTGATGCACTGCTTGGTGAAGTTCCGCATTTCTACATCTACCCCATCAATAATCCGAGCGAGGCGAATATCGCCAAACGACGAGGTTATGCGACGATGATTTCTCACAACATTCCTCCTCTTGCAAGGGCTGGACTCTACAAAGAACTGCCGGCATTCAAGGAGATGCTGAATGATTACCGCGAACGTGGCCTTGAAAAGATCGTTGATGTTGAGACTGAAGAGGTGATCATCACCAAAGCACAGCAGCTCAATCTGACGGATGACTGCCCTCGCGTTGAAGGGGAAAGTTTCCAGAACTATATCAGCCGACTCTATACCTATATGATGGAGCTTGAGGGCCGTCTGATTTCAAACTCTTTGCATGTATTCGGCGAAACCCCAAAGCTTGAAACCCAGGTAACTACCATTACAGAGTACCTGAAGGTGCGCGGCAATGAAAAGTCACTGCCATCGATCATCATGCAGGCAATCGGTGAGGACACTACCTACGGAGATTACGCCTCCCTTGCCACTCGTGCACGAAAGGGTGAACCGATGGCCCTCAAATCGCGTGAAACAGTTGACGAGCATACCAGAGAGTTTATAGAAAAATCCATTTTCGGACAGACTAACCCGACAACGGTATTCAGCAACATAACCGGTGGAGCAAAGATATCGCACGAGATGGTCGAGGCCGTCAACACTGCACTGCAGGATGGACTTGCCCTGAAGCGCGCACTTGAGGACAACCGCAATGAGATGAAGGGCTTCCTCAGAGCTCTGTGCGGTGAATACATTCCGTCAGGTTCCGGAGGCGATTTGGTACGTGACGGTGCTGGCATACTGCCAACTGGTCGAAACATACATGCGATAGATCCATGGCGCATTCCTTCAGAACTGGCCTTTAAACGCGGCAAACAAATTGCTGAAACCATTCTTCAACGCCACACCGAGGAAAACAACGGTCAGTACCCGGAAACAATTGCCCAAGTGCTCTGGGGTCTTGATACCATCAAGAGCAAGGGTGAAGCTGTGGCTGTCATCATCCATCTTATGGGTGCTGAACCGGCCTACGATGCACAGGGCAAGATCAGCCACTACCGTCTTGTTCCGCTCGAAAAGCTTGGCCGTCCAAGAATTGATGTTCTGATCCAGATCAGCTCAATATTCCGTGACACCTTCGGTGTGCTTGTCGATCATCTTGATAAACTGGTCAAGGATGCAGCAAGAGCAATTGAGCCGTATGAGATGAACCATATCAAAAAACATGTTGACGCCTCATTGAAAGAGGGCAAGGATTTCGAGAGCGCCACCTCTCGCCTCTTTACTCAAGCACCGGGAGCTTATGGTTCGCAGGTTGAGGAACTTGTTGAGGATTCTGCCTGGGAGTCTGAAGAGGATCTCGACAATATGTTCATCAAGCGTACCGGTTTTGCTTACGGGGGGAACCGATACGGTAACCAGCAGACCGATATTCTGAAAGGTCTCCTCAGTACCGTGGATCGAGTGGTACAGCAGGTTGACTCAGCTGAATTCGGCATTACGGACATTGACCGTTACTTCTCCTCTTCAGGAGCACTGCAGCTTTCAGCCCGTCGCCGCAACCCGAAAGGGGACAATGTAAAACTGAACTATGTTGAGACCTTTACCGCTGATGTGAAAATCGACGATGCTGACAAAGCTCTGAAGGTCGAGTTCCGCAGCAAACTGCTCAACCCGAAATGGTTTGAAACAATGCTTGATCAGGGTCACAGTGGCGCAGCAGAAATCAGCAACCGCTTTACCTATATGCTGGGCTGGGACGCAGTCACGAAGGGTGTTGATGACTGGGTGTACAAGGAAGCGGCTGAAACATACGCTATGGACCCAAAAATGCGCGAACGCCTTATGAAGGTCAATCCAAAAGCTTTCAAAAACATTGTTGGACGTATGCTCGAAGCCAGCGGACGTGGAATGTGGAGCGCAGACCCTGACATGATTGAAAAGCTGCAGGAAATTTATTCCGATCTCGAAGACCGCCTTGAAGGGATAGAAATTTAGACCTCTGCAGAGAATAGCTGTTACAGAAAAAAAAAGCACGGCGCACTCCGTGCTTTTTTTTCATAGCAACATCAACTTGACAAGAGTAACACAGGTTTCTTTTTGCTGATCTGTTTGGTATATTCAAGTAAATATGTACTTATGGACATAGCAAAGGAAAACATGATACGCAGCATCTGCCGATCACTCGAGGTTCTGCTTTTCTTTGTGGTTTCTGTTGTCGGTTTCAGCGTTCTTGGTAAAACAACTTCTCTCAACACCAAATCAAAAACAAAGTCACGTGGTACCGTTGCCACTCGTGAGCTGCTCCTTCATGAGAACTCTCCCACTCAGCACCACGACATTGAAAACACCGATAGCTGTTTCTCTTCACAAGTCCATCAAGCCTCCCCTTCATTTTCCATACATCCAGGGATTCCCCCATTCCCTAATATTCTGCATCACCTGCAGTTCAGCTTAACGCATAGTGCTCTTGATAAAAACAACAATGATTTTTTCATTGCCTCCTCTCTGCTAAAACCGGGCAACCTCTTTCAGCAAAATCCTGTCCTACTGATTTGATATCCCTTCTTTTTTCGCTTATCCATTCCCAACACACATCGTTAACTCTTAAGGGATCCCATAACCGAAAGCTCTACTCTCTGTGGAGAAGCTGGCGGCAGTAACATACTATTGACAGGTTTCACTTATGCATTTTGTGTTTCTTACCATGGAGGCCACGAACAACAGCACATTGAAAGCTGCTGCTGGTGAGCTGAACAGAAAGTTTCATGCAGGTCTGGAGGTTTCGGTTTTCAGTCTTGGTCTTCATAACAGCAAAAAACTCTGGGAAACGCTTGAACATGTTCTTCCCAAGGCAGATTTAGTATTCGGATCGATGCTCTTCAGCGAGGAGATTGTACGCCCACTGGAAAAACTGCTTAATGCTCTTACGTGCCCGGTCTGTATCATTACGAGCAATCCTGTGCTGATAACCCAGACACGTCTTGGTAAATTTTCACTGCGAAAGCCTAAACAAGAAGATCCGAAGGAATCAAATATTTTCAAGCAATGGGCGTCAAAACTGATGCCAAAGCAGAACCATGGTGAAAGCCAACGACAGCTTACACTTGTGCGTAATGTCAGTAAAATCATGAAGCACCTTCCTGGTAAGGCACGCGATATCCATACTTTTATTGCGGCTCACCAGTTCTGGCTGAATGGTTCACAGGAAAACATGGAACGATTTCTTTGTCTTCTGGTTGACCGCTACGTTCCAGGTTGGAAAGGCAAGCTTCCTCAGGAAGATCCACTCTTTTATCCCGATGCGGCAATCTGCCACCCTGAGGCACCTGAACCATTTTTTTCCAGCCCATCGTTTCTTGACTGGCAGCGACAGAACAAATCAAGCCTGAACACTGGTCTTGTCGTCATTCTTGCCATGCGCTCAACAGTATTGAGTAGAAACATGGAGCACCTGAACTATTTGATACACTCGTTTGAATCAAAAGGAATCAAGAGCTGTATCGCCTATAGTGGAGGTCTCGATTTTCGTCCAGTGCTTGACCGGTTTTTCAACTCTGAAACACCCGGTTCTCTGAAGCCTGCATTGCTGATCAATACTACAGGATTTTCGCTTGTCGGCGGTCCTGCAGAAAACAAGGCTTCTGAAGCGATCGTCGTGCTGAAAAAACTCGATATCCCCTGCCTGAATCTTATTCCTCTTTCCTTCCAGCCCATTGAACTGTGGCGTGAAAGCAATCTTGGCCTGACACCGCTGCAAACTGCTTTAAGTGTAGCAGTAACTGAACTGGACGGCTCCATAGAACCCCAGATCTTTGCCGGTACGGAAAGCGGCAGTGAACGGACAATCCCGCTTGAAGCTGAGGTGAAAATTATTGCTGAACGAGTACAACGGTTTCTCAGGCTGCAGGATACACCGACGAACAACAAGAAAATTGCCATTATTCTTTTTAATTTTCCTCCCAATCTTGGTAATGCAGGTACGGCAGCATATCTCAATGTTTTTGAGAGCCTGCACCGACTGCTGCTGGAAATGAAAGCTGCAGGGTATGTTGTGGATGTTCCGGAGAGTGCTGAAGAGCTGAAAGATCGGCTCCTTGATGGCAATCGCCTTGTATACGGTACCGATGGTAATGTTCATGCGCATTTGCCGCTCGATGAGTACCGAAGACTCTTCCCTGCATATCAGGGTATAGAACCTTTCTGGGGAGACGCTCCTGGCGAAATTCTCAATGACCGCACCCGTTTTCATATTCTCGGATGCGCTTTTGGCAATATTTTTATCGGCCAGCAGCCAAGTTTCGGTTACGAGCGCGATCCGATGCGTCTTCTCATGGCAAAGGATGCTGCACCGAACCATGCCTTTGCAGCGTTCTATACATGGATTGAACATTGCTTCAACGCCGATGCCGTGCTGCACTTCGGCACCCATGGTGCACTTGAGTTCATGCCTGGAAAGCAGGTTGGACTGTCAAGCCAGTGCTGGCCAAAAAAACTGATAGGTGCTCTGCCTAATTTTTACTGCTACTGCGTCAATAATCCGAGTGAAGGGGCCATTGCCAAGCGTCGTGGTTTCGCTACTCTGGTAAGCTACCTTTCACCACCACTGGAACATGCCGGACTCTACAAGGGCCTGCGGAAACTCAAAGACCTTGTTTCGGGTTACAGAAGCAATCCATCAGATGAGCTGCTTGATGAGATCAAGGAGCTTGCCATCGCTCTTGAAATTGACGGCGGCCAGAATCATTCGCCTGCCGAGGAGTTTATCACAAGACTGAACAGTGAGCTTTACCTTATTGAGGAGCGCATGATTCCGCTTGGACTCCATATCATGGGCGAAACTTCTTCGCCCGAAAGTGTCAGCGACCATCTCGCCCTTTTGGCTGCACACAGCCGTCCGGAACTTGACGGAAAAACCCTGCCTGAACTGATCTGCAACCACCTGAACTACAATTATCTGCAACTCCTTGATGAAAAAGAATATAACAAGGAAGCTCAGCAGAGATGGCAGCAGGTCTCCACAATTTCCCGTGAATCTGTCAAACGATTTACCGGACATTTCGATGCCGAGAAAACCCGTAATATTTCTATGGCAAGGTTACTTGAAGGAAGCCTTGCTGTTCGAATATCGTCAGCAGACGACTATCTTCATCGGGAAGCAGGCATAAAACCGGTTGCACTGCATCGCTTCTGGCATTTCATGAACATCATTCTCATGCATCTCGCCGAAAATAATGAGCTCCAGGCAGTGCTCCACGCTCTTGAAGGGAAATTCATTCCTCCTTCCCCTGGCAATGACCTCGTTCGAAACCCTGATATCGTACCAACAGGCAGAAATATTCACAGTCTTGATCCCTACACTATTCCATCAACGTTCGCCCAGCAGGCTGGAAAACGTGCTGCTGAAGAGCTGCTGCTGCAATACAAAAAAGAGAGCGGCAATCTCCCTGAATCCATAGCCCTGATCTTGTGGGGGACAGACAACCTGAAAAGCGATGGCGAAGGAGTTGCCCAAGCACTGGCGCTGATGGGTGCGAAAGCTAAAACCGATGAACTTGGAAAAATCGGTGATGTTGAGCTTATCCCTCTTAGAGAACTTGGCCGACCCCGCATGGATGTGGTCATGACCATCAGCGGTATTTTCAGAGATCTGCTTTCCCTGCAGGTGCGACTGCTCGACAAGGCAGCTCGTATGGCCGCTGCTGCCGATGAACCCGAAGAGATGAACTTTTTACGAAAACATGTACAGAAGGAGATGCTCGAGAGAAAATGTACGTTCGATGAAGCCTCAAACCGGGTCTATTCCAATGCCCCCGGCAGCTATGGAGCAAATGTGAACCATCTGGTTGAAAGCAGTACCTGGGAAGAGGACAACCAGCTTGCTGAAGCCTTTGTCAGTCGCAAAAGCTTTGCTGTAACATCTACCGGTCACTGGGAGGAGTGCCCTGATGCTCTTCGTTCTGCACTGAAGCATGTGACTTTGACATTCCAGAATATCGACAGCTATGAAATCGGTATTTCTGATATTGACCATTATTATGAGTATCTTGGCGGAGTTTCAAAAACCGTTGAACACCTCAGTAAAACGAAACCAACAGTGATGGTTGGTGATATTGATGGTGCGGGAACAAAGCAGCGGATCTGTTCACTTGAAAAGATGGTCTCGCTTGAGGCACGGACCAAACTGCTCAATCCCAAGTGGTATGAAGCCATGCTTGAGCACGGCTATGAGGGAGTCAGAGAGATTGAGTCCCATCTCAGCAACACTTATGGATGGAGTGCCACTGCCTCGGCAGTTAAAAAATGGACCTATGATCAATTCAACGAAACTTTTCTGCAGGACAAAACCATGCTGGAACGACTTGCTGCCCTTAACCCGCATGCAACCATGTCGATGACCAGAAGGCTGCTCGAAGCGCACTCTCGAGGATTCTGGGAAGCAGAGGAGAACACCATTGAAGAGCTTCAGGAACTCTATGCCGATCTTGAAACCAGAATTGAAGGTGTTCACCAATAAAGCACCTTTACAGAAGATCTACAATATCAACTCAACCACGTAACCGACAAAATTTTATACCATGAGCAGCTCCTCTTTCAATGCTGAAGAACACAAGAAAATGCTCCGTTCGTATTTCAACGGCCAGGGCTTTCAGCGATGGGCATCCATATACGGTGACGATAAACTCTCTTCCGTACGTAATACTGTCCGTCAAGGCCATGCCGTTATGATGGATAAGGCATTTGACTGGCTGCAGCATCTTGGGCTTCCGAAAGGCGCAACCGTGCTTGATGCCGGATGCGGAACAGGACTGTTCAGTATTCGTCTTGCTCAAGCGGGCTACAAGGTTAAATCAGTCGATATCGCCTCTCAAATGGTTGACAAAGCCAAAACTGAAGCTATAAAGCAGGGCGTTCAGAAAAACATTGAATTTGAAGTCAATACCATTGAATCGGTAAGCGGCACTTATGATGCAGTGGTGTGTTTTGATGTACTGATCCATTACCCTGCTGAAGGATTCGCCCAGGCATTCCGCAATCTGAGCAGCCTGACTAAAGGCTCGGTTATTTTCACCTATGCTCCCTATAATAACATTCTTGCTCTGCAGCACTGGATTGGCGGTTATTTCCCGAAAAAGGAACGTCGCACAACCATCCAGATGATCCGTGACGAAGAGATGCAGAAAGCTATGGCGACTGCCGGGATGAAAGTGAAAAGTAAAGAAAAAATCAGTTGGGGATTTTATCACACCATGCTTATGAACTCATCTCACAAGTGACGACGTTATGGTGAAAACCGTATGAATATTTTATAAAAAAGTTGTAAATTAGTAATTCAGGGATTTTTAACAGTATAATCAAGGTTATCTTTGTTCTGTACTGCTATCCCTATTTTGTAAAAAACATATCTGGAGGATGGAGACCGATGAAAATACTGATGGTTCAGCCAAATTATCATTCAGGCGGAGCTGAAATTGCCGGTAACTGGACGCCAAGCTGGGTAGCCTATATCGGTGGCGCACTGAAACAGGCAGGGTACGATCAAGTGCGATTTGTTGATGCCATGGCCGACTACCTTACTGACGATCAGATTGAGGAGATCATCCGCAAAAATAAGCCGGATGTGGTGATGACCACCAACATCACACCCTCTATCTTCAAGGCGCAGGATATCATGAAACTTGCTAAAAAAGTCAATCCGAACATCCGGACACTTATGGGCGGTATTCATTCTACATTCATGTATCCACAGGTACTGAGCGAAGCACCGGAAACCGATTACATTGTCCGCGGTGAGGGTGAAGAAGTTACTGTTAATCTTATCAGAGAAATTGACGCTGGTACTGACAAAAAAAACCGGGCCGAAATTACCGGTATCGCTTACCTTGATGACGACGGCAAGGTGTTTGCAACCGCCGCACATCCGGTTATTGAGGACCTCGATACCCTTACTCCCGACTGGAGCCTTTACGACTGGGATAAATACATTTATACACCTCTGAACTGCCGTCTTGCGGTTCCCAACTTTGCGAGAGGATGTCCCTTTACCTGTACCTTCTGTTCACAGTGGCAGTTCTGGCGGCGCTACCGTGCACGCAGTCCGAAAACTTTTGTCGATGAGATAGAGGTGCTGGTTAAAAAGTACAAAGTAGGATTTTTCATTCTTGCTGACGAAGAGCCAACAATCAACAAACAGAAATTTGTTTCGCTCTGCCAGGAACTTATCGATCGAAAGCTTGACGTCACCTGGGGTATCAATACCCGTGTAACCGATATCATGCGCGATGCCGATCTGTTGCCGTTCTTCCGCAAGGCAGGCCTCGTCCACGTTTCACTTGGCACCGAAGCTGCCAGCCAGATGAACCTTAACCGCTTCCGCAAAGAAACGACCATTGAGGAAAACAAGCTTGCCATCAAGCTGTTGCAGAAAAATGGAATCGTGGCTGAAGCACAGTTCGTTATGGGTCTTGAGCACGAAACTCCTGAAACCATTGAAGAGACCTACCAGCTCTGCAAGGACTGGGATCCGGATATGGCCAACTGGACCATTTACACCCCATGGCCTTTCTCCGATCTCTTCAAGGAGCTTGGCGACAGAGTTGAGGTGCGCGACTATTCAAAGTACAACTTTGTTACGCCAATCATCAAGCCCGACAACATGGAGCGTGAAGATGTGCTGAAGCTTGTGCTGAAATCTTATGCTCGCTTCTACGCACGCAAGACCTTCTTCGGCTACCCATGGATAAAAGATCCTTATGTACGCAAGTATATGCTTGGCTGTCTGAAAGCTTTTGCACAGACCACCATTACCAAGCGCTTCTACGATATCGATCGCGTCAAGACAAAGAACAACAAGATCGAAATTGATCTCGGCTTTGACAAGTCCAGGATTCTTAGTCAGAACGAGGTCAAAAACCTCAAGGAGCTACGCCCTGAAATGGTTGCTGACATGAGCTTCGGTCTTAAAGAGGCCGGTTACCAGCGTGAGCACGATGAGCACAACTGGGACGAGTTTGACGAAACGACAATCAAAGATCGTAACTCTTCAACAGTCCGCAACTGCTGACAACTCTTGTTCGATCATAAAAGCAAAAGCCCTCCGTTGTTGAAGGGCTTTTGCTTTTATGATCGAACAGTTTAAAGAGTGTGATAAATTCTTTATCTGTGGCGGTTATGGTATAAGCCCCATTCAGTCCACGAACAACCAATGATAAAAATCAACCCAGCCTTTTGAGGGATAGATCTGGTTATAGACTGTTGTGCCTGCCACCTCTTTAATCTCCATTTCGTCACACATCAAACCTTCGCTATCAAGAAACGTCTGTCGAGCGCCACTACGCCGAAACGGAAGATTAATGACTCGATCTTCTGCACGCAAACGAAACGATTCGTCCCAAAAGAATTTTTCAGTCGATATTTCGAACTTATTCACCAATGATGCCGTTACGGTTTAGTCGAAGCTGCAGGCGTCTCCGGTTGCTGCATGATGCAAGATGACTTGATAGTTCCCCCTTTACTCTCAACAATCGCCAGGCCACGGGGGTAGAACGGCTCGGCTTCCGCGTAGTGCCCCATTGTTCGTAATATATTATTGAGATAAAATGGATCCTGATTATATTCTGCGTAGAGGGTTGTATGAATATCACTGTTGGTTAGTTAGCCTTAACTACAACTGATATAATAATATGCAGAATATTTTTCAGTCCTTTTTTAGTTTCTGATGAATTGAGCACACCGGAGCATAGTGTGCCACCTCTACCGGAGTAAAGTGTGCCAGCGATTCCGGAGCAATATGTGCCACCCGTACCGGAGAATAGTGTGCCAGGCATTCCGCTTGAAAGTGTGCCACC